>Ga0209925_1000223_pt1 | contig 30177 bp, 27 predicted proteins | sample SalPonR2_A_D1_MG_FD_185702 | JGI IMG/M metagenome (GOLD analysis project Ga0209925, IMG submission 185702) | Salt pond soil microbial communities from South San Francisco under conditions of wetland restoration - Salt Pond MetaG R2_A_D1_MG... ... | reverse complement strand
TCTGTTACTGTAACAGAAAAATGAATGGGGCGTTCCCAGTTGTTTGTAGCCAGAAGATCCAGAATAGTCAATCCGTCTTTCATCAGGTAATTCCTGTTGATTGACCATTGCATTTCATCAACAATTAATGCAGAATCTTCTTTTTCAACTACATTGTTTTTAAGAATTTGTTGTTTATCAATCTTTAATTTATATTTTTTGGACGGGATATAATTTGATTTTTCTCCTCTCACAAAAGGAGAAGGAATCTTCGTTCTTTCATCATCATTTGCCACAAACTGCACAATTCTCATAAGGGAAACAGGCTTTTTTATCTGGTTATAAATGGGTACCACTTCCCTCTTTCCTTTCATTAATTGTTCTCTTGTGTGAGTCAAGGGTAAAGGATCAGATTCGTATGCTTTACGGGTCATTTGTTCCACATACCAACCTGCTCTCAGGTAACTCAGATTTGCCACCCTTACATCAGTCCTTACACCTTCCACTTCCTGGGCATACCATAAAGGGAAGGTGTCATTATCCCCATTGGTAAATAAAACAGCATTTTTCCGGCATGAATTCAGGTAATTTGTTGCAAAATCCCTCGCGGTGTATCTTCCCGAACGATCATGATCGTCCCAGTTCTCAGAAGCCATAAGCAATGGCACGGGCAATAAAACAAGAAATGATAGCATTGCAGAGACCTTAGCATTCATAAGCTTTTTAAGACCTTCGTATACAGCCAGTACAGCAAATCCTATCCATATTGAAAATGCATAAAATGATCCTGCGTAGGCGTAATCTCTCTCCCGTGGCTGATGTGGGTATTGATTCAAATAATATACAATAGCCAGTCCGGTGAAAATGAACAGAATAAGCACTACAAAGAAATCTCTTCTCTGCCTGGAGCTGTGATAAATTAACCCGATTATTCCCAGCAACAATGGAAGCATGTAGTACATATTTCTTCCCGGATTGTTCTTTAAATAATCCGGCAACTGCTCCTGGTCTTTCAGTCTTGAATTATCTATAAAAGGTATTCCGCTGATCCAGTTCCCGTCTCTTATGTTTCCGTGACCCTGAATGTCATTTTGCCGGCCGGAAAAATTCCACATGAAATATCGAAGGTACATATGCCCCACCTGGTATTTCAGGAAAAAAGCGAGGTTGTCATCAAAGCCGGGGACGGTTTTCTTCTTTGCCTCCCCGCGCGACCTGACAGTTACTTTTTTCCCGTCAATATTCACCCAGTTTTTATAATCTTTTACGTGTTGGCTTTCTGAACTATACATCCTGGGGAAAAAGCCGGTGAAACGATCGTCATACTTCAGTTTTGTTTTATAATCCACAATTTTATATTTTCCATTCACAGGCTGGTAAATTGGCTTTCCCTGCTCCCTTTCTTTCACAGGAGCATTAAAATAATGTCCGTAGAAAAGAGGACGATCTCCATATTGTTCGCGATTCAAATAACTTAGAAGATTAAAAACATTTTCAGGATCATTCTGGTCCATTGGTGGATCTGCCTGGGAACGAATAACAATGAGCGCATAAGATGAGTACCCTATAAGAATGACCGTCAAGCCCACAAGTAAATTATTCAGCAAAACTTTCCGTTTCTTGTAAGTATATCTTATTCCCCATACAATCAATCCAACCACAATCACCAGGTATGCAATCATGCCTGAATAATAGGGCATGCCAAAACTATTCACAAACATTCTCTCCACAGGTGCCATAAGATTTACAAAGCCGGGAATAATGATGTACATAATGGCTCCGAGGATCAGGAAAGAAACGAGCAAAGCTCCAATAACCCCTTTTGTGGATGGTTTATATTTTTTGTAATAAAAAACAAGAACAATTGCAGGAATGGCTAACAGGTTAAGTAAGTGCACGCCAATTGACAAACCCACTAAATAGGCAATAAGAATCAGCCATCTTAGTGAATGCTTCTTTTCAAATTCATTCTCCCATTTCAGAATTGCCCAGAATACAACAGCTGTGAAAAGGGATGAAGTTGCATATACTTCAGCCTCTGTTGCTGAAAACCAGAATGTATCTGAAAATGTATAGGCCAGTGCTCCTATCAATCCCGATCCTATTACAGCAATTATTTTTCCTGTTGAGATCATTTCTCCTGATCTCATAAATATTTTCCTTGCCAGGTGTGTAATCGTCCAGAATAAAAACAAAATGGTGAATGCACTTGCAGAAGCAGACATGATGTTCATCATTTTGGCAGCATTTTCTGCACTTCCGGCAAATATTGTAAAAAACCTGCCCAGCAACATAAAAAATGGCGCACCCGGAGGATGGCCAACTTCCAGTTTATAAGAAGAAGCAATAAATTCTCCGCAATCCCAGAAACTAACTGTTGGTTCAATAGTTAAAAGGTATACAACCAAAGCAATCAAAAAAGCTGTCCATCCGAAAAGGATGTTATAAAATCTATATTTCTTCTGCAGAAAATCATTCATGGGTTATTTGGGTTTGTTGTTAAAATTATCAACTAAATAAATAATAAATTTTTATCTTTAAAAATTATTTTTAGTGATCCTTATGAGATTGTTACTCTCTTTTTTGATTTTCATATTTTCTGCTCTCCAGGTAAATGGTCAAAACCTACAGTTATGCAAAGCGACCTCTGCCCCGGGAGAAAACAATGATACCTCAGAACTTTATTTCACTTTTGAAAACTTTAACTTTTTCAAAAACAAGGAGTACAAAAATAATTTTATTAAAGGATATACAAAATTAGGATTCTTTATAAATCCAAAAATTACCTGGCAAATATTTAAAGGGACAAAAATAAGTACAGGGGGGCATTTTCTGAAATTTCAGGGAAAAAATAATCTTCAAACCGGGTTTATATTTACTGCAAAGCAGAGAATTACGCAGGGCATTCAGTTAAACATGGGTACGCTGGACAGGGGCGTTAATCATGGATTAATTGATCCTCTGTACTACAAAGAACTTTTTATCGATGAACATGTAGAAAACGGATTTCAGTTTTTAATCAACAAACCCTTCATAAAAGCAGATTTGTGGATTAACTGGAAAAAATTTATCACTAAAGACGATCCGTTTCAGGAAAACTTTATAACAGGAGCGCAAATAAAGATTCCGGTATGGAAAGAAAAGAAAAATTTTAATCTTTCCATCCCTGTTCAATTTATAGCTGAGCATTACGGAGGTGAGATAGATCTCTCACCAGCACCTGCAAGCACAGAAGTTAACCTTGCTTCGGGTCTGCAAATGGAATGGAAATTGAAAACTCCATTTTTACAAAAAATCTGCTGGAAAAATTTCTGGGCCGGATATAAAGAGTTAACAAATACAAACAAATACCTTTTTCCCAAAGGAGAAGCTTTTTATTCAAAAATCGGCCTGAAAACCAACCCCTTCCTATGGGGCATGTCATACTGGAATGGTTCAGGTTTTAAACCAGTTAACGGAAATCCACTATACAGTTCGGTTTCTTCTTTTGATCATTCGATTATTTCAAAAAACAGGGAATTAATGAGTGCTCACCTGGCCATTTACAGAGAAAAAAAAGGAATTTTCCTATCGTTAAACCTGAATGGATATTACGATCTTAATTATAATGATTTAGATTACAGTTACAGCTTGTACCTTTTGATTAATAAAGATTTTAAACTAAAAGAACTGTTGGACTAACCTGAACCTACCCACTTCAACCTCCAAAGCCTGTCTCTGTCCTCCTTTTGGGCATAATCAATTCCAATTCGCGGATATTTTTCAATTTCTCCGTTTTTATCAGGATTCTTTTCAATCCATAATGAATCAGAAACAGAAAGATCTTCTCCATAAAAAGACCCATCAATCTGAAGATGTTTTGTCAATTTTCCGGGACCATCAAAACCACTAATTCCTCTAATAAGCAAAGCCTGCGGATGTTCTTTTTTGCCGGTAACAACATTAAGCATCCAGTGCATTCCATAAACCAGGTACACATAAACCAACCCACCTTCCCTGTACATTACTTCGGTTCTTTTTGTTTTACCCCGGCTTACATGACAGCCAGTATCATCTTCGCCCCTGTATATTTCCACTTCTGTGATGGGATACCGAAAGGTCTCTCTTTCTGTAACCCTTACAAGATGATGTCCTAAAATTTCAGGCGCTATATCCAGGGCGTCTTTTTGGTAAAAATCCTTTAGAATTTTTTCGGGCATATTTCCTAATACTCTGTTTTATCTTCCATTTCTTTCCACTTATCAAATGCTTCAAGAGCTTTTTCTCTTAACTCCTGAAAGGTCTGAATCTTTCGTTCTCCCATTGGAGCCTGTAATTCTTCGTAGATAAATGAATCATCGAATCCGGCATCTTTTGCATCCTCTTTTGAAGCGGCAAAAACAAGCTTATCCAGCCTGGCCCAGTAAATGGCCCCAAGACACATCGGACAAGGCTCACAAGAAGAATAAAGTGTGCATCCTTCTAAAGAAAAAGTTCCAAGTATTTTACATGCTTCACGTATAGCACTTATTTCCGCATGAGCAGTTGGATCTTTGCTTAAAGTCACATGATTGCCTGAGCTTGCAATAACCTGGTCTTCTTTTACAACCACTGCTCCAAATGGACCACCACCTTCATCTATATTTTTAATGGATATTTCAATCGCTTTCTCTAAATACTTTCTGTCTTTTTTCTCCATAATGTCACCCTGGTGTTAATAAAAACTCCTTCTAAATTAGGAAATAATTTTCAAAACATCATTCAGTAGGGATTACAATTGCAAATAAAAAACAATTTCTAATTTATACAAACATTTTGCTATTTTTGTGACCTCTTAACCTGAATTATTTGTTAATAAAATTGTTAATTTTCTAAAAATAATATTATTTTTGCAACCTGCAAAAGCGGAAAGCTTATTGTAATTAATTAATAATTAAAAAGTTAGGACTTAACGTGGATTCAAACAGTTACAAAACGATTTCTTTACGAAAAGAAGATGCGAAAAAGGAATGGGTCCTTGTTGACGCAAAAAACGAAGTTCTGGGAAGACTGGCCTCAAAAGTTGCAAAAATGATTAGAGGCAAGAACAAACCTGAATTTACACCACATGTAGATTGTGGTGATAACGTAATTGTAATCAATTGCGATAAGGTCAGGTTAACCGGGAAGAAATGGACAGACAAAGAGTATGTTCATTTTACCGGATATCCCGGAGGCAAAAGAACAAGGACGCCGAAAGATCTTATGGAAAAAGATCCGACAAAGATCATTGAAAAAGCAGTACATGGAATGCTCCCAAAAAACAGATTGGGAAGAAAATTAGAGAAAAATCTTTTTACTTATGTAGGCGAAGAGCATCCGCATGAAGCTCAGAAACCTAAGAAAATCAATTTAAAAGATATTAAATAAGAAGCATGGAAAGAATTAACACAATTGGTAGAAGAAAAGAGGCTATTGCCCGGGTTTATTTAAGCGAAGGCAAAGGCAATATTACCGTTAACAACAGAGATTACAAAGATTATTTTCCTACTCCCAATATGCGCTACATTGTTGAGCAACCAATCAAAGCGGTTGAAGTAGAAGGGAAATATGACATTCAGGTAAACATCAGAGGTGGTGGACTGAAAGGTCAGGCAGAATCTGTAAGACATGGTATTGCCAGAGCACTGATTGAAGCCAACAGCGAATTCAAGGACAAAATTAAATCCGAAGGATTCTTAACCCGTGACGCAAGAGTGGTTGAACGTAAAAAGCCCGGACAACCGAAAGCACGTAAGAAAACTCAGTTTAGTAAACGTTAATATTGATATAATATTCCGTTTAGTATCTAAATTACCAAGACTTTCACTTGCTTGAAACTACCTGGTAATTGATTAAAATGAATGTAAACGTTAAAAAAATTATTTATGAATCCAGCAACCTTTAATGAACTATTAGACGCCGGAGTACATTTTGGACACCTGAAAAGAAAATGGAATCCTAAAATGGCTCCCTATATATTCATGGAAAGAAGCGGAATCCATGTAATTGACCTGGAAAAAACCGCTGTTAAATTAAACGAGGCTTGCAATGCCTTACACCAAATTGCCAAGTCAGGAAGAAAAATATTGTTTGTTGCCACAAAGAAACAAGCTAAAGAAATCGTAGCTGAAAAAGTAAAACCAACCTCTATGCCATACATTACCGAAAGATGGCCCGGTGGTTTGCTCACTAATTTCCCAACCATTAAAAGAACCATCAAAAAGATGGCCACTATTGACAAAAGATTTGCCGATGGTACTTATAACAAACTAGCAAAGAGGGAAAGATTACAAATTGAACGTCAAAGAGCCAAACTTGAAAAAACGTTCGGAAGTATTTCCAATATGAATCGTCCGCCGGCAGCAATTTTTGTTGTGGATGTACTTAAAGAACATATTGCTGTGAGGGAAGCACAGAAATTAAACATCCCGGTATTTGCAATGGTTGATACAAATTCAGATCCCGGATCTGTTGATTTCCCAATTCCTGCTAATGATGATGCTTCAAAATCAATCTCATACATCATAGGGAAAACTACAGAAGCTGTTAAAGAAGGACTGGAAGAAAGAAAAGCAGAGAAGGAAAAAGAAGGACAGGAAAAGAAAAAGAAACAGCCGAAAGCAGAAGGCGGAGAAGAGGCTAAAAAAACAAAGCCCAAAAAGTCTTCCGCAAGAGCAAGTAAAGAAGCTCCTGCCAAAGAAGAAAAGCAGGCCGGAGAATCAGAAGAAAAATCTGAAAATAAGGAAGAAGAAAACAAATAAGTCAAACATTTTAATTCATTTTGAAAATGACCAAGATAAGTGCATCAGAAGTAAACAAGCTTAGAAAACAAACAGGAGCCGGGATGATGGATTGCAAAAAGGCTCTGACAGAAGCTGAAGGTGATTTTGACAAAGCAATTGAAATAATCAGAGAAAAAGGTATTGCAGTTGCAAACAAGAGATCAGACAGAGAAGCAACAGAGGGTGTTGTGTTTGCGAAAACTACAGATGACAAAAAACAAGGTTTTATTCTTTCGCTGAATTGTGAAACTGATTTTGTGGCAAAGAATGATGACTTCATCAAATTAGCCAATCAAATATTAGATCTTGCTGTTGAAAAGCAACCTAAAGATCTTGACGAACTTAAAAAAATTGATCTGAACGGAAAAACAGTTGAAGAAAATGTAGTTGAGCAGACTGGTATCATTGGGGAAAAATTACAACTTTCTTATTATGATTTTCTGGAAGCTGCAAAAGTGGTTCACTACATTCACATGGATAACAAATTAGCAACAATTATAGGGCTAAACAAAGAAAACATCGACGAACAGGTAGGGAAAGATGTCGCCATGCAGGTTGCTGCTATGAATCCGGTTGCTATTGACAAAGATGGTGTTCCACAGGACATTGTAGAAAAAGAACTGGAAATAGGAAGAAACCAGGCGAAATCTGAAGGCAAACCAGATAATCTTCTGGACAAAATTGCACAGGGTAAGCTTGGTAAATATATGAAAGAAAACACATTGCTCAACCAGGAGTTTATCAAAGAGAGTAAAAAATCTGTTAAACAATATCTGCAGGAAGCAGACAAAGAATTAACAGTTACTGATTACAAAAGATATTCCCTGAAAGGGTAATAAAAAACCTTATATTTGCTAAAGAGAGAGCTTCAAAAGTTCTCTCTTTTTTTTATCTTTATTTCCCCATAAAGTTTGCTATTAGAGAGAACCTGAATGAGGCTTAACACCTGATTAAAGATTGGCCTTTTAAACAGAAGCTCAATGTGTAATGTGAAAATTATATAACCCATGAATATTGTTGAACTTGAACCTATCGGGTTTACCGAGGAAGAAAGAAAAGACGTAATTCAGTATTTTAAACAAAAAGGACATCAATACACCTATTTTGAACAAAAACCGGAAGATGATTCTGAAAAAATTTCAAGAGCTAAAAATGCTGATATTATAATTATTAGCAACCTTCCCTTAAACAGGGAGGTTTTAAAAAATATTCCCAAACTAAAAATGCTATCTGTTGCTTTTGCTGGAGTGGATCATATCGACATGGAGTATTGCAGAAATAACAACATAACCGTATCGAATGCAGCAGAGTACAGTGTGCATTCTGTAGCAGAACTCACTCTGGGCATGATCGTTTCTCTATATAGAAACATAAGATGGAATGAAGATAAACTAAGAAGCTCAGAGGACAGGCAGGGATTCCTGGGGAATGAAATATTTGGCAAAACACTGGGGATTATTGGAACAGGAAGAATCGGGAAGAAAGTAGCAGAAACAGGCAAAACCCTGGGGTGCCGTGTTCTGGCATACAGCAGAACTCCTAAGAATATTCCGGGTATCGAATATACTGAACTGGAAAACCTTCTTAGTGAAAGTGACATTATATCAATACATATCCCTCTGACAGAAAAAACAAAAAGATTAATAAGTCAGAAAGAATTAAATCTGATGAAACCTTCAGCGATTCTGATTAACACTGCCAGAGGCCCTGTTGTAGATTATGAAAGCCTTTCGAAAGCTCTGCAAGAAAAAAGAATTGCCGGAGCAGCCATAGATGTGTATGAACAAGAGCCACCAATAAAGAAGGACCACCCGCTGTTGTCAGCTCCCAATACATTGCTTTTGCCCCATATTGGATTCGCAACAAAAGAAGCGATAAAAAGGAGAGGAAAAATTGTGACAGAAAACATAGAACAGTGGATCAATGGTTCTCCAATTAATAAAGTAGAATAAAAAAATAATTCATGAATAAAACAGACACCTGGAAAAAACTAAAAACAAAAGTACAATCGTGTACTTCATGTCCCCTTCATGAAACAAGACAAAATGCAGTATTTGGAGAAGGCAATGAAAAGGCAAAAATTCTTATAATTGGAGAAGGCCCGGGAGCAAAGGAAGATGAACTGGGAAGACCTTTTGTGGGTAGGGCAGGCAAGCTCCTCGATCAATTACTGGAAGAAGAAGGATTTTCAAGGAAAAAAAACGTATTCATAGCTAATATTGTAAAGTGCAGGCCCCCAAAAAACAGGATCCCTCACAAACAGGAAATTAAAACCTGTTTTCCCTACCTGGAAAAACAAATTGAATATCTTAATCCGGATGTAATCGTTTTATTGGGATTAACAGCTTATAAAAGTTTTACCGGAGAAGTGGTAAAAATGGGAGAAACACATGGGAAATGGTTTGATTATAAAGGACGTAAAATGATGACCACTTATCATCCGGCTTCTGTATTTCGTAATCCCTCCTTTCGAAAATTTATAAAAGAAGATTTTAAGAAGATAGTTGCAATGATAGAAAAATAGCGGAATAATTATTTACTCCGCTATTTTTACCCGAAAATTTTTGCTTTATAAGTTAGTCATCAATAATTAACAAAGCATCTCCGTATGTTCCAAACCTATATTTCTCTTTAATGGCTTCTTTATAAGCATTCATTACTTCATCATAACCACCAAAAGCAGATACCATCATCAAAGGAATAGACTTTGGAAGATGAAAATTTGAGATCATCATATTAGGTATTTGAACTTCATAAGGTGGGAAGATAAACTTCTTGGTCCAGCCATCATAGGGCTTAAGTCTTTTTGTAGTTGAAACAGAAGATTCAAGGGTTCTCAACACGGTTGTTCCCACCACACAAACATTCCTTTTGTTATCTTTCGCCTCATTCACTTTCTGAGCAGCTTCTTCAGAAATATTTATTTTTTCGGAATCCATTTTGTGCTTGGTCAGATCTTCAACGTCGACATTATTAAAATTGCCTAAGCCAACATGCAATGTTATCTCTGCAAAATTAACCCCAACAATTTCGAGTTTTTTCAATAAAATCTTACTGAAGTGCATTCCTGCAGTAGGCGCAGCAACAGCCCCTTCATGTTTTGCATAAAGTGTCTGATACCTTTCTTTATCTTCCGGCTCAACTTCTCTTTTAATAAATTTTGGCAGTGGGGTTTCACCAAGATTGTAAAGTGTTTTCTTAAACTCTTCATATTCACCATCAAACAAAAACCTAAGCGTTCTGCCACGAGATGTGGTATTATCAATTACCTCAGCAACAAGGGTCTCACCTTTCTCCTCATCCCCAAAATAAAGTTTATTTCCTATACGGATCTTTCTTGCCGGATCAACCAATACATCCCATAATCTTTGGTCCTGGTTTAATTCCCGCAATAAAAAAACTTCAATCTTAGCCCCGGTCTTCTCCTTATTACCATATAAACGGGCAGGAAAAACTTTCGTGTTGTTAAATACAATTATATCTTTCTCGTTGAAATATTCCACGATGTCCTTAAAAACACGATGTTCTATTTTTCCGCTATTTTTGTGCAGGACCATCAACCTGGACTCATCTCTGTTCTTGGCTGGATAAAGAGCAATTAATTCTTCGGGCAATTTATACTTAAACTGCGATAACTTCATTAATCTGGTTTCTTTTAAGTGTTAAACATTGTGCCCCCCTTATACGGGGCATTTTTTGATTGGTTACAAATATCGTATTTTTTCTTCAAACTTTTTAACAGATTCCGCATTATTTATATCATATAGACCTATTTGTGTGCGCGTTAATCCTACAAGATGAGCTCCTGTATTTAGCTTGTTTCCTATATCATTAACCAGCGAACGCACGTATGTTCCTTTTCCGCATGAAATATACAATGTAATTAAGGGCAGATCAAAATCTTCTATTTCAATAGAATCTATACGGACAAGGTTTGGTTTCATCTCTATTTTTTCTCCGGCCCGGGCAGAATGATAAGCTCTTTTTCCGTTGACTCTTTTTGCTGAATATACAGGAGGATATTGCTTAGTTTCTCCAATAAATTCTGAAATTACAGTTTCAACCTTATCTCTTGTAATAAATTCATAAGGCCGTATTTCATCATATTGAGTTTCCAGATCATATGAAGGTGTTGTTTTCCCTAGTTCTATTACTGCACGGTATTTTTTGTCATGGGTTTGCAGATGATGAAGCTCTTTTGTTTTTTTCCCGGTGGCCAGAACCACCAGCCCATCAGCCAGCGGATCCAGAGTTCCGGCATGTCCGACCTTGATCCTTTTTTGTTCTGTACTTTTCTCCTTAAGTTTTCTTTCCAATACCCTTTTTACTTTTTTAACAACGTCAAAAGATGTCCAAAATAAGGGTTTGTCCATTAACAAAATCTGCCCTTTAATGAAATCATTAAAATCATTAAAACTTTGCTTATCCATTATTTAAAATACGTTAATGTCCAAGAAATATTGCCAGCAAACCGATGATTAGGCAATAAAACACAAAATAAATTAAATTTCCGCGATTAACTATTTTTATCATCCATTTACAGGCAAGCAACCCTGAAAGAAAAGCCGCCAGAAAACCTATAGCCAAAGGTAAAATCCCAATTTCGACCCCAGCGGAAAGATCCTTGTCTGCCAGATCTTTGAAATTGGCTCCTATTATTGGTATAATAACCATTAAAAAAGAAAAACGCGTAGCTTCTTCTCTCCTCACACCAAGCAGCAAAGCTGTTGATATAGTTGCTCCCGATCTTGATATTCCCGGAAGAACAGCAAAAGCCTGGGATATACCAATAATAACTGAGTGGAAAAAATTTACTTTTCGCTCTTTGGCTTTAAAAAAGTAAGTAAAAGCAAGCAATAATGCAGTAACAAGCAACATAGAGCCAACTAAAACAAGATTACCCGTAAACAAAGACTCTACATCTTCTTTAAAAAACAATCCTACAACAAGCACAGGCAACATAGATAACAGCAACTTTGCTGTATATTGATTCGACGAATTCCAGCGGAATGAGAAAACCTCTTTAATCAACTTATAAATATCTTTCCAGAAGACAAATAAAATACTTAAAACAGTTGCTCCGTGAACAACAACTGTAAAAGTCATACTTTTTTCAACACCAGAATCTAATAAAACTTTACCTATTTCAAGGTGCCCGCTGCTGCTGATAGGCAAAAATTCAGTTAATCCCTGGATTATTCCAAGGATTAATGCTTCAAACCATGACATAAATGAAAGGGGTTAAACAATTATTGACTTTCGTTCTCTTCTTTTGGCTTTTTCATTATGGCATAAATTTCAAAGGCAAAACCTATTAAAACTACAATCGGAGCCAGGGTAATACGCCTGAAACTAAAAATTGCATCATTAAATACCTCCGGACTTTCTGCCTTTCCTCCTATCATCAAAATAAAACCTATTACAATGATGACAAAACCAATAGCCAATAATTTGAAATTTTCTTTTCCAATAGCGAACTTATCTTTAACATCACTCTTCTTAGCCATAACTATTAATTTTAGTAATATAATTTGTCGACTTTGATCTTTAAAAATTTATTGACAGCAAAAAATGTTGATATCCAGTTAATTATAATCCCTATAAGCAGCACCATTCCAAACAATATCCCTAGAATTTCGTATTCCTTCAATGAAATGATCCTGTCAAATTCATTCTGGATCAGGTAAACCATCCCTATCAGCAGTCCAATGGATATCAAAGAAGCATAAATACCATGAAGAATGCCTTTATAAATAAAAGGTCTTCTTATAAAACCCTTAGTAGCCCCTACAAGCTGCATTGTATTTATAATAAATCTTTTCGAATAGACTGATAGTCGAATGGTGTTGTTAATTAAGGCAACGGCAATAAGAAAAAGCAAAGCGCTAAATGCCAATAAAATTAGCCCGATCTTCTCAATATTCTGGTTCACCAATTCCACCAAATCTTTTTGGTAAAACACCTCTTTAATCTGATCGTAACGTTGGAGATCCTTTTTAATCTGGTTTATACTTTTTGGATTGGCATATTGTGCATGCAGATGAACATCAATGGAAGCAAGCAAAGGATTGTACCCAAGAAACTCTATAAAATTTTCTCCTAATTCTTTTCTCAGTTCTTCTGCTGCCTCTTTTTTGGTTATATATTCTGTAGATTTTACGTAATGGGTTGCATCAAGATTTTTTTGAAGCCTGATAATATCAACTTCTTTCACTCCTTCTTTCAGAATAATCGAAAATCCTATGTTCTCTTTCACATATTCAGAAAGCCGTTTGGCATTTAAGACCAAAATACCAAGGACACCCAACATAAAGAGCACCAGTGAGATACTTATTACAGAGGTCAGGTAAGAACTCCTTAAGCGTCTTTTGGTTCTTTTGGTTTCTTTTGTTGCCATTTTCATTTAATTTCACTGCTAAGATAAAAATTAATTATCCTAAAATAATCAATCAACTAAATTTTTATAAAGAAGAATACAAAATTGCATCATCTTTATTTTATATTTATCATGACATTTAATAATTATTCTGTTTTAGTCATTTAAAATACAAAAATTGGAAGGAACAGTAAAAAAATCGACAGGAAGCTGGTATTATGTTAAAGGGCCGGAGGAAAATCTCTGGGCCTGCAAAATTAAGGGAAAATTTCGAATAAAAGGGATCAGGACAACCAATCCTGTGGCAGTAGGAGACCATGTTGTTTTTTCCCCGGTTCAGGAACAAAATCGTGAAGGCTTAATTACAGAGCTAAAACCCAGAAAAAATTATATCATAAGGCGAGCCACAAAATTATCCAGGGAAAGCCATATTATAGCAGCAAACATTGACCAGGCAATAATTATGGTTACAATCGCTCATCCAAAGACTTATTCCTTATTCATTGATCGATTTCTTATCACAGCAGAAGCTTATGAAATACCTGCCAAAATCATCATAAACAAAACTGATCTTTACAACGAAAAAGAAAAAATACAACTTGCTGAGCTTAAGGATATTTATGAAACCATTGGCTATGAATGCATTGAGACTTCAGTTAAAGAAAAACACAAACTTGAGGCAGTTGAAAACCTATTAAAAAACAAAATATCGGTTATATCAGGTAATTCAGGTGTAGGCAAGTCTACTCTTATAAATTATCTTTGTCCGGAAGCCAACCTGAAAGTTATGGATATCTCCGATCATCACAAAAGCGGACAACACACCACTACTTTTGCAGAAATGATTGATCTTTCCTTCGGAGGCGCCATAATTGATACACCGGGTATCAAAGGTTTTGGTTTAATAGACATGGACAAAGAGGAAATATATCACTTCTTCCCGGAAATATTTGAAGCTGCTCAAAATTGTAAATTCCATAATTGTACTCATGTGCATGAACCAGGCTGTGAAGTTAAAAAGGCTGTAGAAGATAAAAGAATAAGCAAACAACGCTATGAAAATTACCTGAAAATATTTCACGACAGTGAAGAGAAATATCGTTAATAAACAATTATTTATATTCTGTCCTCCTAATTATTAATTTTATCAAAGATCATATTTTCAGGACAATTTTTTTTTGTTTTTTCCGTATTTTGCACTGAATTACTGTGCATTAATATGGAGGCTGATGTCAAAAATAAGCAAAAGAATATTATGATATTGCTGGCTGAAGATGAAGAATTATACCAGGAAATCATTAGTCAATATATTGACTCTATTGGCTTCAAAATGACTGTTGTCAACAATGGCAAGCAGTGCATTAATGAGTTAATGAATAAGCCTTACGACCTGATTTTAATGGATATTGAAATGCCGGAAAAAAATGGATTGGAAACTACCAGAGAAATAAGAAAAAAAGGAATCAGCATACCCATTATCGCAGTTACCTCAAATACCTGGAAGGAAGATGAAATAAAATCGCTCAAATCAGGGATGAACGATTTTCTTGCCAAGCCATTCAATGCAAAAACACTTGCCAAAAAAATTGAATATTGGGGAAATATTTTATAAAAAAAGCTGCTCCAGAATTGAAGCAGCTTCTTTCAGAATATTCAAACAATTTTATATGTCGAATTTAATGCCTTGTGCAAGAGGCAATTTAGTTCCATAATTGATGGTTGTGGTCTGACGTCTCATGTATGCTTTCCATGCATCTGAACCGGATTCTCTTCCTCCACCGGTATCTTTCTCACCACCAAAAGCACCTCCAATTTCTGCTCCGGAAGTTCCTACATTCACATTTGCAATACCACAATCTGAACCTGCATGTGAGAGGAATCTTTCAGCTTCCCTCACATTCAGAGTGAAAATACAGGAAGACAATCCTTGCGGTACTTTATTATGCAATTCAAGAGCCTCATCAAAATCTTTATATTTAATAAGGTATAAAATAGGAGCGAACGTTTCGTCCTGAACAATGTTGTAATGATTTTCTGCCTCGGCAATTGTCGGCATTACATAGGTGCCTGCCTCATAACCTTTTCCTGATAAAACTTCTCCGCCAAAGAGGACTTTTCCACCCTCTTCTTTTAGTTGTTTTATAGCGTTCTGATACAACTCAACAGCTCCCTTATCAATCAATGGTCCCATAAGATTCTCCGGATCCAGCGGCGTACCAATTCTTTGGGCTACCTGTTCATAAGCGCTAACCAACCGCTTTTTCACATCTTCGTAAATGCTTTCATGTACAATAATTCTTCTGGTGGTTGTACACCGCTGACCTGCTGTACCTACAGCACCAAAAACAATAGTGGGTATAGCCATATCAAGATCTCCGTGCTGAGAAAGTATCATTGCATTGTTTCCACCTAATTCAAGAATAGTTTTTCCAAGTCGTTTCCCAACACGTTCAGCAACTCTTTTTCCAACAGCGGTAGAACCGGTAACAGAGATAAGTGGGATTCTTTTATCGTCTACCAAAGGATCACCAATTTGAGAAGATTTACCCACAGTAAGATTAAATATACCCTCGGGAAGTTCATTGGCCTTTGCTACCTCAGCCATAATTTTTTGAACTGCAACTGCTGTCAAAGGAGTTTTGGAACTTGGTTTCCACACAACAACATCTCCGGCAATAGCTGCAATCATTGTATTCCACGCGTATACCGCCACCGGGAAATTAAACGCAGTAATAACACCTACAATTCCCAGGGGATGATAATGGTCATAAAGTCTGTGGTTAGGTCTTTCCGACTGCATAGTATATCCATAAAGCTGCCTGGACTGGCCTACTGCGAGGTCGGCGATATCGATCATTTCCTGTACCTCTCCAAGACCTTCCTGGTAGCTCTTTCCCATTTCGGTACTAACAAGCATCCCCAGGTCTTCTTTCTTTTCACGAAGCTTTAAGCCGATCTGACGAACAATTTCTCCCCTGTCAGGAGCTGGCTTCTCACGCCAAACCTTAAATGCTTCTTTTGCTTTTCCAATAATTTTTTCATAATCTTCTTTGGTAGCATTCTGGACTTTTGCAAGTTCACTTCCATCAATAGGAGTATAAGAAGTTGTTATGTCGCCGGAAGCTTTTAGCCAATCCGTCCCTGTTGATGCACCTGAATTTACCTTCTCGATTCCAAGGCGCTTTAAAATTCCTTGAATATCACTCTTTTTATTAGCCATAAAATATTATTTTTAGTTTAAAGATTTTTTTGCTAGCCGTGCAATTTATAAAATTTACAAGAGAAAAAAAATTGCATTCAAATTTAATAAAATAGTACAAGGAAACCGATAAAAATTTGGCACATCCAAAACAATTGTATATTTTTGCATTTGCTTTAAATTGCTGAAATAATAAAGCCTGAATGGCGGAATTGGTAGACGCGCTGGTCTCAAAAACCAGTGGATTTATCCGTGCCGGTTCGACTCCGGCTTCAGGCACAATTTTTAAGCTGTTAAATGACTAATAATATAACCCTCATTTTCCAGCTATACTTATAACAGCCCTCTTACATTTTTTATACCAAATTTCAAAAGATGGTTACATATCCCAAAACGCATCCTTATAAAGAAAAACAAGAGATATTCGACAAAAGATATATCGAAATGGCCCAAATATGGGCAAAAAACAGTTACTGCAAAAGAAGACAAGTTGGAGCCCTGATCGTTAAAGGTAAAATGATCATATCAGATGGATACAACGGGACTCCTTCAGGCTTTGAGAATGTCTGTGAAGATGAAAATTACGAAACCAAACCCTATGTTCTTCACGCTGAAGCCAACGCCATTACAAAAGTTGCAAAATCAAACAATAGCAGTGAAAATGCCACGTTATATGTTACAACTTCCCCTTGCCTCGAATGTGCCAAACTAATTATTCAGTCAGGCATAAGCCGGGTTGTTTACACAGAAAGGAAGACTACTAAAGACGGAATTCCATTACTTGAAAGAGCCAACATTGAGGTGGTTCAAATTAAAAACGAAAAAATTAAGAAATGAGCTTTAACAAAAAAGAAATACAAATCTACCTGCCTATTATACTGGGATTAACTTTAATAGGAGGTATTATCCTTGGGAACATCCTGAGTAAAGAGTCTATTGGTCCTCAAAAACTGATTCCACAGAAAGAGAATAAGATTAACCAGGTTAGTCAGTACATACAAAATAATTATGTTGACACGATAAAGGAACAAATACTTGTTGAGGCAGCAATTCCTGCTATGCTGAAAGAATTAGACCCTCACTCGGTTTATATTCCATCAAAGAAACTTAAAGAAATCAACGAGCCATTAAAAGGCAACTTTGAAGGGATAGGCATTCAATTTAATATGCAAAAAGATACAATTATTGTAGTCAGCACCATTACCGGAGGTCCTTCGGAAAAAGCAGGATTAATGGCAGGAGACAGGATTATAAAAGTTAATGATACTGTTGTGGCAGGTGTTGATATGCCCAGTTCTAAAATAGTTGAAATGCTGAAGGGCGACAGGGGTACAAAAGTAGATGTAAGTATAAAAAGAAAAAACTACCCGAAATTATTGGATTTCACCATAACAAGGGATAAAATACCAATCTATAGTGTTGATGTAGCTTATATGGTAGACAATCTTACAGGTTACATCAAAATTGACCGCTTTGCAAGAACCACTTACAGAGAGTTTATAGAAGGAATTAAAAAACTGAAAGAAAAATCAATGCAAAACCTTGTACTTGACCTCAGGGGAAATAGCGGAGGTTACATGAATGCTGCCACAAGCATCACTGATCAGTTTTTGAAAGAAGACAACCTGATTGTTTACACAAAAGGTAAAGCAAGTCCTAAACGGGAAATTTATGCTACTTCAAAAGGAATGTGCCAGGATATTTCTGTTGTTGTTCTTATTGATGAGTGGTCGGCCTCTGCCAGTGAAATTCTTGCAGGCGCAATTCAGGACAATGACAGGGGAATTATTGTAGGAAGAAGATCATTTGGTAAGGGGCTGGTGCAGGAGCAAATCAGACTTTCTGATGGTTCTGCCATTCGTCTGACCGTAGCAAGATACCATACACCCACGGGCAGAAGCATACAAAAACCTTACAACAAAGGAAGAGAACAGTATTACAGCGACATTAGCAAAAGATTTGAACACGGAGAGTTTTTCGATGCAGACAGCATTGATTTTGCCGATTCATTAAAATATACTACTCCTAAAGGAGATACTGTTTATGGCGGTGGTGGAATAATGCCCGATTATTTTGTGCCTATCGATACAACCTATCATTCAAAATTTCTTTCAAAAATTACAAACAAAAATCTTATCTACAGGTTTTCCTTTGATTATTCGGATAACCAAAGAACCACACTCAAAAAGTTCAGTAACGTTACTGAACTAAACAATTATCTGAAAAAGAAAAATCTATATTCTGAATTTCTGAGCTTTGTAAAACAAGAAGGAATATCTACTTCGGTTAATGGAGTTGAGAAGTCAAAAAAATTAATCGATACCAGAATCCGTGCATATATTGCAAGAAATATCATGGATAACGAAGGGTTCTATCCTGTATTGAATGAGCTGGATAAAAGCCTGAAGAAAGCTATTGAACTCATTAAAAAAGAAAAATTAAACTAAACCAACAACGTAAGCTTGATTTAACCAATAACATTTGGATTTTAACATAGAAACTCACGTTATTAAAACAACCCCGAAACAGAATCGGGGTTGTTTATTATGATGGTATAAAGTCTTTCAAGGCATGTAAAGATTTTTCCTTTTCTTCTATGAATCCCAGGTGTCCGGAATTTTCAAGAGTCAGTAAAATTCCCTGTTCAGGTAATTTAATTTCAGGAATTACAGAATGGTAATCGATATAGTTATCTTTTTTCCCGGCAATTATTAAAAAAGGTTTGTCTGTATTCTTTACAAGTTCCGAACGGTCTGGCCGGCTTTTCATCCCTCTTAAATTTGCAATAATACCCTCCCCCTCTGTTTGCATGGCTATTTTTTTTGCCTTTGATACTTCTTCCGGGAATCTTTCCAGGTTATCAGTAGCAAATGCCTTGGGTATATTGGTTTGAAAAATCAAATCTTTCTTTCCCTTTTTTACCAGTTCTATTTCTCTGTCCCTGTTTTCCTTCACCTCTTTTTTATCAGCAAATGGATGAGAATGAAAAAGAACCAGTCTGTCCACATGGTTTGGATATTTCTCCAGAAAAGCCAGGGTAACATATCCACCTAAAGAATGTCCAACAATAGTTGCTGAATCTATTTCTTCAGCCTCCAAAACGGATTTTACTCCCTGTGCCAACAACTCCATGTTGTGTGTCTCTCCGGCAACATCAGATTCTCCATGTCCCGGAAGATCAACTCTGACAACCTTGTAGTCCTCTGCCAGGTCAGAAGCAAATTCATCCCATATTTCCAGGTTTTCAAGATATCCATGTATTAATACCAAAGGTTTTCCTGTTCCTTCGATTTTGTACCGTATTTTCCCTCTTCCTGAATCAAGATATTTCATATAACAGTTATTTTACAAATAATAATTTTTCAATATGTGTTTTAGTTCCGTCTTCATTTGTCAGAAAAATAAGATAAACGCCTGTATGAACCTTCTTACCTGCCAGGTTTTTACCATCCCATATGGCTTGTCCTCCTTGTGCAACCGTTTCATGTACAAGATTCCCGTTAATATCTGTTATTTTTACGTTTACCCCATAAACAAGTCCTGTGATGGTAATCAGCCCTTCATAATCAGGCCTGACAGGATTTGGAAAAACATAAGCATTTTTAAAATTATCATAACTTTTAGCTGCTTCACCCCTGTAAGAAACAATACCCCCGGAGCATCCAACAAAAACTTCCCCTGATAACTTATCAATTGCAATTGCTCCGATAGAATCACTTATTAATGGTGTATTTTCTGTTGAAAAATTATGAAGAACCTCTTCTCCGTCCTCAGAGAATACAAAAACCCCGGCCCTTTCTGTACCGAACCATTTCCTGTTTCCCGGATCTGTTGCCATGCAAGTAACGTCTTTTTCACTCATTAAATATTGAGATATCCCATCCACAGTAATCATTATTCTTGAAGGTCTGTACGAATTAACTGAAAAAATTTCTGAAGGTTCATAATCAGCAAGAATTCCCTCGTCGCTGATAAACCATATTGTCCCATCTTTATCTTTATTAATTCCATATATTTTTCCCAAAAAAGCTTTGCCGTTTTCATCCTTAGGTTCTTTAACAACCAGCTGATCATCATCGGTATTTCCGGGGGTTTGGTTATAATCTAATGCAAATACAAACCTGGAATTATTAAAATAACCCCAGACTGTCCCGTTATTGTCTACTGTCAAATTTCCAATTCGCCGGTTCCGCAGATCTGAATGATCCAAAACATACCAATTCCCATCTGCATCCATACACTTTAGTGGATCTGTTGTTTCATCGTTTATCACCCATAAATTTTTAGATCCATCCAATTCCAGATCTTTAATTTTTACTCCCCCGGAAGAGGCCACTTCAAGGGCGCTATTCGATTCAGTATAATGGTCAATTATCTCGCTTCCGGAAAACTTTAAAATTCCATCGCCCCAGGTTCCCGTGAAATACTGTCCATCCACATCCGAAGGAATAATTTCTGTTGCATCTTCCAGCCCATCAAAATCAAGGTTAGTCCAGGCTTCGTCCTGGAATTGAAAAACCTGGAACGGCCGTTGCAATTCATTAAAATATTGATTATATCCTCCTGCCGTCACTGAAACAATCCCCTCTTCTCCAACCATGGAAAAGGCATAAGACGAAGAAGGGCCTGGCCAGATAATACTTTCATTGTTGGTCCCGGAAATAAAATGTATCAACCCTGATTTTCGATCTCCAATCCAGTATCCGTCATCTGAAGGTAATACAGAGAGTGGACTTGCTGACTCCCCTGCATATTGTTGTATTTGATCTGTAAGAGAAAATAATGAATTATAGATCAGAACCTGCTCGTTTGATGCAACTAAAAGTTTGTCCTGGTTTTCTCTGATATCCATAATATTCGTTTCCGAATCAAGCAACAAAGTATACGAACCCAAATTATCAGAATAATAAACCCTATCAGGAGATCCTGAATATGATTGTGAAAGAACTATATTGTTCTGAAATGTTTCAACATTTGATACAGGCTGCATATAATTTGGAAGAGACACAACCTGTTCCCATGCAGCCGGATTGCCAAGATCTGGATCGTTCTCACTGGCATAAAACAGGCCCTGATCAGTAGCCGCATAAAAATAACCTTCTGTTTTTGCAATATCTTTTACACCTATAGTGGAAATATCATCAACAAGATAAGTTTCATCAATATTCTTAGTTTGCATATTCAGAATCACAATTCCAAAAGAGGTACATAAATATGCCTGATCATCGTAGAATTTAATATTATGAATTTTCTTCCCTGCGTAAATTGATTCATCTTTTATAACCGGGATGTTTGTGATATCTTTCCCGTCAACTATATCCAGGTTTCCGTTTGTGTATCCGACAAATAGAATGTTCCGGTTCTGATTATACCCTAAAGCTGAGATGTTGACATCGTTCAGATCATTAATAATGTCAAGAGTTTCTGTGTTGCTATAATTTTTGTTATAAATCAGAATCCCATTTCTGGAAGCAGCAAAAACCTTTTTCCCACTTTCTGTCAAATCATGGATTTTGTTGTATGAAAAGTGAGAACGCCATTCGCTCACCTTAACCTGGGAATAAGCAGGGGCCTGAAACATCAATAGGACCAGCATTAAAAAGGTTCTGATCTGCATTGGTTTGTTTAAAATTAAAATCATGTTATAAAATTTTTTCACAAGAACATAAAAACATATTTAGCTGGTCTTGTGTAACTTATCATGTTGATTTATTCATTCTTTTCTGAGAAACATTTGAATTAAAATCAGATGAACGTTTCCTTCAGAAAATGTAAAAGTTTATAAATTGCACGACTTCTGTGACTTATTTGATTTTTCTCATCAATCGGCATTTCAGCAAAAGTCTGATGGTATCCGTCAGGAACAAATACAGGATCATAACCAAAACCTTCAGTACCTCTTCTGTTTTCAATTATTTTTCCATTCACTATTCCTTCAAAACGAAATTCTTCGCCATCTATTATCAAAGAAATCACAGTTCTGAATCGGGCATTCCGGTTATTTTTGTTTTTTAAGGCTTTGAGAACTTTGTCCATATTGGCCTGTGAATCTTTGCTTTCTCCGGCATAACGGGCGGAAAAAACTCCGGGTTCTCCATTAAGAGCTTCAACTTCAAGGCCTGTGTCATCTGCAAAACAATTTTTCCCGTATTTTTCATAAACGTATAATGATTTCTGATAAGCATTCCCTTCAAGAGTATTTTGGTTTTCAGGCAATTCTTCAGAACAATTAATATCTTTCAGGCTTAAAATATTCAGTTCAGGCCCTATAAGAGACTGTATTTCTCTTATTTTATTTTTATTATTCGTAGCAAATACCAAATCCATGAATTTTTTGATATCAAAACTAAGAAATAAAATGAGATTTAAATATTATTGGGTATTACTTATAACCATAACAGGAATGGATTTATGGTTTGCAATGATGTGCTGCTCCGGGGAACCCAGTAAATAATCGGCAAATGACTTTCTTGGAGCAACAATTAATATCAGATCTCCATTTTTCTTTTTTGCATATTCGACCGTTTCATCCACAAAATTCATTTTCCCTTCTGTCATATCCATTTCAAAGCTAATATTAGCATTATCAAAATAATTACGGCAGTAAAAAGTATTGGCCTTAATTTTACGGATAATCTCTGTGTCTGTAAAATTGGGTTTTAAGAGATAAAATTTGGGGGCATACAACTGATGAAGATATTCAACCCATCTTAACTTATCTTTGGCACTTGTCCTGAAATCAACAGGTAATATTACATTTTTTACGGCTTTATTTTTCGGTGGTTTTTGAACAACAATGAAAGGAGTTGAAGTATTTAACACAACCTTAAGCGCCCAGCTTCCTGTTATTTTTTGCATCCCTTTCATGCCATGTGTCCCCATAACAATAAGCTCTGCATCAAGCTCATTTGCTGTTTGTCCTATTTTGGTAAAAATATTTCCTGTTTTAATTAAAGATTTTATCGTTCGCTTATACTTAACGCTTTTACGATAAGCAATTTCAACCAATCTATCACCATATTCAGAAACATCTTTGCTCTTTCTGGCTATATGTAATAAAACAATTTCCTTATTTACTTTATTGGTTACTCGTATAGCAGTCTTAAGAGCATTGTCTGCAACCTCCGAAAAATCCCAGGGAACTATAATTGGGCCGGAACCAATTTTCATTTTAGAAATTTATTTGATATATTGATGCCAATTATTAACAGGGATAAAGATTAAAACAATTTCTGAGAAAATCAAACAATTATGCAACCTTTTCGCAAGGCGTTTTTTATATTACTCTCTTTTTTATTTCTCCTGAATCATTATAATATAATAGGCTCAGAGAAAGCAAATAACGAAGGTTGTCCATTTATACGTAAAATATACCTGAATAACTATGGCATTGAGAATAACAACTTTTCAATTGCCCAGGACAGTTTGGGGAATATTTTTATTGGTAACAGTAACGGGATCATTAAATACAACGGGGCATTCTGGGATTTAATAAAAATTGACGGCCAGCCACAGCTAAAGAAAGCTCCTGGTGGACGAATTTATACCAACACCTATCATCAAATAGGTTATTTGTCTGCTGGTGATTATTCTATTCAGTTCAAACTCGTTGATCACCAACCAGTTCAACAACAAATCAAAAATTTTTCATTTATTGATTCAAACCGAATTTTATTTAATACACAAAACAGCCTGTTTCTGTTAAGCAATAATAAAGTTAAAAAAATTTCTGAAAGCAGGAATCAACTAAAAATACTACAGGCCGGCCACGATAATATATATATTTCAATTGATAATACTGGCCTTTTTAAATTCACCGAAAAGGAAGAATTAAAAAAAGTTCTTAGCTATAAGGAACTTAAATCCAACATAAACTGTGTACTTCAAAAAGGAGATTCTTTGCTTATTTCTCTCTCCAATTATAATGGACTAACATTTTATACAAAAGGCACATTGAAAAAATTACCGAAGTATACAAGAGAAATATTCAGAAATATTGCTGTAAGCGATATGATCTTGCTGGAGAAAAACAGGTTTGCTATAGGTACTGAAACATATGGCATTATTATCCTGAATAAAAATGGAGAAATAATAAAGTTAATTGACAAAAGGTGCGGTCTGTTCGATTCGAAAATAAACAAACTTTTTATTGACAGGAATAGTAATTTGTGGGCTTTGCATAATTTTGGCCTTAGCAGAATTGAAACAGATCCCGGGTTTTACTTTTATACCAACAGCAATGGAATTAACGGAAATGTTACTGCCATTGAGCAATTCAATAATAAGCTTTATGCCGGAACAAACAAAGGAATATACTATCTTTCATTAGACGGCAAAAAGGACAATGAAACTAATCTAAAATCTTTTGCAAAATTTGAAAGAATTCCAGGTGTACAAACAAATATTTTCAATTTTTATATTGCAGATAATACTATTTACGCCTTCACTTCCAAAGGAATTTACAAAATCGATAACAACCGGGCTAAATTATTCTACAACAAATCCAATAACCTGTTTTCAACATGTAAGCATTCTAAGATTCACCCGGGATTGATATATATCGGGAGAAAAGACGGACTCTATGCAATTAAACATACCCATCATTTAATGGTTGAGCTTGGTAATCTGACAGAAATACAGGAGAAAGTTACAGATATTGAAGAAGACAACCGGAAAAATACCTGGGTTATAACAAAAAGCAAAGGAATTTATAAGATTCCCCCATTTGAAAAATTTTCAAGATCTCTTCCTGTAGAACACTTCCCGGAGAATACAATTTCTCCGGATAAAAATTTAAACTGGATTAAAGGCTATGCCATTTCTGATGAAATGCTCTTCTCCACCTCTAACGGATTATTCAGGTTTAATTACAAAACTGAAAGTTTTGAAAGATATTACTTAACCCATGACTCTCTTCATAATAACAACCAATGGATATTCCCAATTGCTGAGGATAAAAATGGAAATGTATGGTTTAATGTAGTTTCGAAAACAGAACAACAAAATCAAATTGTAGTTAAGTTGCCGCATAAAGAAGAAATTTCAAAAATAAAACTACCGATAAGCAGATTAACAAACTTTCATATTCAAACCATACATACAAAAAACAAAAACACTATATGGTTCGGAGGAACCGATGGGCTGATAAAATTTGATCTTGATATATTTAATCCCAGAGAACTTAAATATAACTTACTGCTTCATAAAGTTACTTTAAATAAAGATTCACTGGTCGATTACAATTGTGTCTCTTCTGAAACAAAGAAAAAACAAAAAAGAAAATTTTCTTACAAGCTTAATGATATCCGTTTTGAATACGCAGCAACAAATTATTTCAGTGAAAATCAAATGGCCTTTAAAACCAGACTTTCTGGTTATGACGAATGGTCGGAATGGACCAATAAAAATTACAAGGAATACACAAATCTGAGGGAAGGGAAATATACTTTCCTGGTAAAAGCTAAAGATATTTATGGGAACGAATCCGAAATATTGAAATACAATTTCACAATTAATCCTCCTTTTTACAGAAGCACCTGGGCTTACATTCTATACATTGTTTTCCTCGGATTATTCCTGCTCCTTCTTTTTAAATGGCGCGCCTATTATTTTGCCAAAGAAAAATTTAAGCTTGAAAACATCATACATGAAAGAACAGAAGAGGTACTTCTGCAAAAAGAAAAAGCAGATAACCTTTTAAACCAGTTGCTCCCCAAAGACACTGCAAATGAACTAAAATCAGGCAAAAAACCAGGACCTTATCATTTTAACATGTCGACAGTTTTATTTGGTGACATACAGGGCTTTACATCTATAACTGAAAACATGGAAATATCTTCAATAATTGATAAGCTCGATAAATTTTTCCTGGAATTTGACAGCATTGTAGAAAAATACAACATCGAAAAAATAAAAACCATGGGAGACGCCTACATGTGTGCAGGCGGAATTCCTGTGGAAAATCACACAAATCCGGTGGAAGTAGTGCTTGCTGCTATGGAAATGCAATATCATATGAAAAAATTTAATAATCCGGATGATAAAAAATGGGGACTAAGAATTGGGATTGATACCGGAGAGGTTACTGCAGGAGTTATCGGAAAAAGCAAAGCCACTTATGATATCTGGGGAAATACGGTCAACCTTGCCAGCAGAATGGAGTCGGCAGGAATAGCCGGAAGGATTAATGTCTCAGGGAATACCTATGAAATAATTAAAGAGTTTTTCTTGTGTGAACATCGAGGTAAAATTCCTGTAAAGAACCATGGGAATGTAGATATGTATTTTGTAAACAGCTTTAAGCCTCAATTTGCAAGGAACGATACGGCTCTACTGCCTAATGATTCATTCATTACACAGTTGCAGTTATTGAGACTCAACGACCTGGAAGAAGAAATTCTGGAAAAAATGGAAAAAGGCTTACCCTCAAATCTTTACTATCACAATGTGAAACATACCATTGATGTGATGACCCAGGTTGAGTTGATTGGAAAAGCCGAAAAAATATCCCACGAAGAAATGTTAATTCTAAAAACAGCTGCTCTTTTTCATGACACCGGACACATGGTAGATTACGACAATCATGAAGAGGAAGGGGTTAAAATTGCCAGAAGAATATTGCCGGAATACCATTATACTCCTGAACAAATTGCTCAAATTGAAAAGTTAATTCGTGTGACAGAAATGCCTCCAAAACCCAATACACTCCTGGAAATGATCATTTGCGATGCGGACCTTGACTACCTGGGAAGGCCGGACTTTGTGCCTGTGGCTTACAATCTGTACAAAGAACTAAAGGTCAGGGACAAAATAGAATCTTTTGAGGAGTGGAAAAAAGTACAAATTGATTTTATCAAGAAACATTCATACTTTACCAAAACAGCACAAAAACTTCGTGATGTAAATAAAAAACATCAGCTTGAAAAAATTATTAAGGAAATGAAAGACTAAAGAACTTCAATCTTTACTAAATATCCGTTGTGCTTGCGTACATTAAACACAAATCCTCCTTCAAAAATCAGGTACTGTCCTTTTATTCCTGTTAATTTCCCTTTAAATTTATCTGTTTTATCAAGATTTATACTTTTCACTTTAACGGGATAATTATTTACAGGATAAACAATTTCTGTAAGTTCATCATCATCTATAAAATAACCCCTGTATTCCTCATCTGCCAACTCATAAGCCTTTTGCTTTTCCTCAATCAGATCAATATCTCCAGGGATCTGATTCTTTAACATTCTCTGCCAGTGAGTTTTATCAGCAAAATGATTTTTGAGATCCACCTCGATAAGCCCCGCGATATGCCGGTTAGGTGTTTTGGCTATTTTCACAGCCTGGTAGGCTCCCTGGTCGATCCAACGAGTAGGCACCTGTGTATTCCTTGTTACACCTACCTTCAATCCGCTGGATAAGGCCAGGTAAACATAATGATCAATCAGGCAATGGGTCTTAGACCATTCCATGTCTCTTGAGATTCCTTCATGCGCCATGCACTTTTCCGGACGAAGGATACATTCATCTGCCTCTGGTGCATTGATGAAACAGGGGTAACAAAAACCCTGGAAAAAAGATTTGTTAGTTTTCCTGCCACAACGAATGCAGTTAATCTGATGTTGGTATTCAATTGAAAGTTCTTTCCCGATTATATCGTTAACTGGGAGGTTATTTCCGTTTAAATTTAAAGAATAATGAACCACGCCGGAAAGTTCACTTTTCATCTTAAGTAAGTTTCCTGTATATTCCATTTTTTATTCAAAAGTAAATAATTTCTGCAGGATTTCATATCCAGATTTAAGAAACTGCATAATTCCGGCTGAAGTCACAATTTATTAATGCATTTTGATTGCCTGCAGCGCCTGTTCAATTTGCCCGAGCAATCTTTCTTTATCTTTGGAAAGGGTCCCTTTTAAAATCAGATTATTAGAAACATGATCGCTTCTGTAAATGGTGTTATTAATCTTAAGCGAAGCAATGAATGTTCGTAATTCCTCAATTAATTCCTTTACCGTTTGTGGTACATATTCGCCCATAAAATGTTTTTGATAATGTTCTAACCCATATGGCATGCTAAGTGTTAATGTGGAAAGAAATTTCGGGTTCACCTGGTTTATTATCTCAGCAGATTTTTCTGCGTGTTGAACACTGTATTTTCTTCCACCCAAACCGTTAATTATCATTATTGAAGTGTCAATGCCAGCGTTATGAGCCTTTAAGATACCTTCTCCTGTGGACTGAAAAGTCTCTCCTTTGTTAATCAAATGCAACAATTCATCATCTCCGCTTTCGATTCCCACATACAGCAATTTTAACCCTTGTTTACGGATTTCAATAAGTTCTTCATCGGTTTTACCCAGAATGTCTTTGGGCAAAGCATAAGCTGAAATTCTTTGCAATTTTCCAAACTGTGCATTTATTTCTTTAAGGATAGGTATCATTCTAGAGGCAGATAATACAAAAGCGTTTCCATCGGCAAGAAATACTTTCCTGGCATTTTGAAAATACCCTGCCAGGGTTTTTATCTCCGGCTTTAAGGTTTCCAGGCTTTTCGTCCGGAATTTTTTGGAAGTATACATTTCACAAAAAGCACAACGATTCCAGGAACAGCCAATTGTCGCCTGGAGAATAGCTGAACGGGCTTCACCGGGAGGGCGAAAAAGAGGTTCTTCGTATTTTACGGGAGTAAATATCATTTAATTCAGGTATATTTTTTTCGAAATGCAAATATAAAAAGGATATTCAAACAAAAATATTTTCCTGTATGATTAAGTTTTCTGAGGATTTTTAGTTATTTTCACCGTTTAATTAAATTCCTATTATTATTTATTAACTGAAAAACTTATAATTATGAAGAATTTCAAAAAAATCTTACTGGTATTGGCCATTTCTTTTGTTTCAAGTAGTATGTTTGCACAGGGTGCATATGTAAGTCTAAATGCTGGTTATGGTTTAGGAACAAGCACCATGTCTCTTGAAAACTACGGATTTACTAATTATACCGGCAAAACAAATTCTTATACAGATGAACAGATCTTCCTGTCACTTGGAAAAGGAATTAATCTAAATGGAGCATTTGGACTCATGTTTAATGAAAACCTTGGAGCAGAAATAGGTGTCTCTTATTTAATGGGTTCAGAAACGGAATCTGAGTCCTCATATTCAAGTGGAGGTTTAGATAAGTATACCATCTCCTCAAATATGCTAAGAGTGGCACCTTCTCTTGTTTTTTCCTCAAATATGGGAGGTTTCAGCCCTTATGCCAAATTTGGAGTGTTAATTGGAAAAGGTACTATTGATTTTGCAAATGAATATACAAGTTCAACAGGAGATGAGTCCATAACTGAAGTAGAATTAAAAGGTGGTATGTCATTTGGACTTAATGCTGCGGTTGGAGCTCTTTTTACCTTAAGTGATAATATGTCTCTTTTTGGTGAAATCAACATGGACAATATGAACTACTCACCAACTGAAGGCGAAGTAACAAAAGCCACCTACAATGGCGAAAGTCAGTTAGATAACATGACAACAAGGGAGAAAGAAATTGAATATGTCGACAGTTATACTTACGATTACACTAATCCACCTTCAGATTCAGAACCAAGCAAAGAATTGAAGCATCAATTCCCTTATGGTAAAATTGGTTTTAACTTTGGAGTAAGAATTGGATTCTAATAAAAGATTATAAGATATTACAAAAGGGTATCTGTAAAACTTTGTAACCAGATACCCTTTTTTTTAGAATTATTTTCCGCAAACTACTTTTCTTTCCAGTCTCCGTTTTCCCGGATCACGTCTTTCAGCTCTTCAACAGCATTTTCAGAAGGTACATTTTTGCGTATAAC
>Ga0209925_1000222_pt1 | contig 30351 bp, 24 predicted proteins | sample SalPonR2_A_D1_MG_FD_185702 | JGI IMG/M metagenome (GOLD analysis project Ga0209925, IMG submission 185702) | Salt pond soil microbial communities from South San Francisco under conditions of wetland restoration - Salt Pond MetaG R2_A_D1_MG... ... | reverse complement strand
GACGTGCTCGGCGTTGCTCAGATGTCGGTTGGCGATTTTCCGGATGGCATCCGGCATGGTGGCCGAAAACAGTGCCTTTTGACAACCTGCCGGAATGCGCTCCAGCACCTTGCCGACCTCGTCGATGAAGCCCATGCGAAGCATCTCGTCGGCTTCGTCGAGCACCAGTGTCGACAAGGCGTCGATCTTCAACGTGCCCTTCTCGAGATGGTCGATGACCCGGCCCGGTGTGCCTACGATCACGTCGGCACCGCGCCTGAGTCCGGCAAGCTGCGGGCCGTAGGCCTGGCCGCCGTAGATCGGCAGCACGTGGAACCCGGGCAGGTGCGCCGCGTAGCGGTGAAACGCCTCTGCCACCTGGATCGCCAGCTCTCGCGTCGGCGCCAGCACCAGCGCGGAGGGCTTTCTGGCTCTTGGGTCGAATCGCGCCAGTATCGGGAGCGCGAACGCGGCGGTCTTCCCGGTGCCGGTCTGCGCCTGCCCGACTACGTCGGATCCGGCCAGAAGCGCCGGAATGGTCGCCGACTGGATTGGCGATGGGGCCTCGTATCCGAGTTCGGAGAGGGTCGCAAGCAGCGATTGAGGCAGCCCCAGGTCGCTAAAGGCCGGAGACGAAGATTGTGGATCGGTCATGAGAAGAGGAGCTGAAGGGTCAGCCGGGCATGATAGCGCTTCGACAGCCGCAGGAAAGTCTCTGACGAAAATGTTTAACGCCCACGCGAATCCAATACCGTCGGGATGCGAAATGTTGGCCGACGGCTTTATAGGCCTTGCGTCTGCGGATTACCCCTGCGAATGACAATCGTCATGACAATCGTCGCCGCGAATCCGATCGCGGCAATTGCAGCCATGAGCCCGAAAAAGCGCTGATAGCCCAGTACACCGGGACTGCTGTCGACCAGCCAACCGGCCAGCAGCGGCGCGAAAATGTCCGGGGTATAGGCAATCATCGAGATCGTGCCGACGGCAATGCCCGTCAGATGCATGGGAATTCGGGATTCCTCCAGCAGCGCGAAGTAGATACCGCGCAGCGCGAATACCGCCAGCGCGGTTGCGCTGACCTGAGCCCACAACACGGCAATCGGCGTCAGGGCGGGTGGAACCAGCCACAGCGTAGCATACGACAGCATCAGCACGACAAACGCGGCCCGGATTGCCTTCGAGGCCGAGAACCGGTCGGCAATAATGCCGGCGACAACCGCGGCGGCCGGTCGCAGCCAGTCCCGGAAAGCGCCCAGCCACGCGCCGAACTCCTTGCTCCGCTCGAAACCGCGTTCGGCGTATGCCGGAAATTCGTAAGTGCCCAGGAAGCTGAAATAGGCGCAGAAAATGATCATGGCAATCAACCACACCTCGGTCCTGCTCAGCGTCTGCGCGATCGAATCGAGAACATGCAGTCTGCCGTCGGCGTGCGGCTGTCCGGAGAACTTTTCGTGGTCATCCGGCACCGCGAACCAGATCGCGACCCCAGCCAGAAGCGAGGCCGCCGAATACACCAGAATGACCGCAACAAGACCCGCCTCGACAGTGCCAGACAGGCCGAAACACAAAGCTGCAATAGATCCCAGTCCGGCACCGACAACCCCGCGGCCGCCGTCGAGCACGCCGAATGCCCTGCCCTGTTCGCCAGGCCCGGACCACAGGCGGACCGCCTTGATGAGCGCTGCCCAGAACGTCAGAATGCTGAAGACGCCCCAGAAGGCATGCACAGCGAGCAAGCCCGCGTAGCCCGGGACTGTGGCCATGTAGAGACCGCCAAGACCGGTGCCGACCAGCGACAATGTCAAAAGACGGCGAGCGGAGAATCGGTCGGCGAGCCAGCCACCCGGCAGATAACAGACCAGGGCGAGGATGCCGAACAGCGCGTTAAGGGTACCGACTTCGAAACTGCTCAGGCCAAATGTGGCCTCCATGCTGGTCTGAAAGCTCTTGCGAAGATACGGCAGCATGTAAATGCTTTCACCGGCAAGAATGAGGCTGCCCATGAACAGCAGGCGATGTGGGGGCTTTCGATTTGTCGTCAGCGATGAATTCGGCTGTTGCATTCGCTACACAAGGCCGCTGCTAACGCAGCTGGCTATCCTTGCCGGCCCGCCGATTGAGGCTCGCACCTGCAGCATCATTCGAATCGGCTTCCTGCTGGCAACCCAGACAGAGCCGAACACCGGGCACGGCCTTGCGTCGAGCTTCGGGTATCGGCGCTCCGCATTCGGCACATTCGCTCAGGGATTCACCTTGCCCAAGGCGGGCGCGGGCACGCTTCACGCCGTCTTCAACGCTGGCATCGATCTGGTCCTGAACCGCCCCGTCGCGCGCCCAACCGCCGGCCATCAGTGCGCCTCGGCCCGATCGGCTTCCGCCTTGGTGGCGTGTCGGGTGCCTTCGGCATGCTCCGGCGGGGCGTACACGGTATACAGCCTCAGCGGGCGACTGCCGGTGTTGATGAAATTGTGCTCGACGCCGGCATCCACGAAAATCAGGTCGTTGGTCCCGACGTCGCGCGCCTGACCCTCGAGTACGGCCTGTCCATTGCCCTCGGTCAACACCAGGATCTGGTCGTGATCTTCATGCACTTCCGCGCCGATTTCCTCACCGGGCTGCAGTGTCATCAAGACCACCTGGCACATCTTGCCTGTGATCACGGTTTCGCGGAAATCCTCGTTCGCGAGCGATTTCTTGATAATCGGCACTATCGATTTATCGACGGTCTCGGTCATCGGATGTCCTCCATTTGGTTTGGTTGATCTGCACCATGCGGCAAGGGTATTCAATTATTCGTCAAGGCCGGCTATTCGGTCTTGCCCGGTCGAAGCGACTCAGGCCATCGGAGCGTTCGAATGATAATGCCAGACGAATATCGCCGCTGCGCCACGGTAAGGCCGCCACGGGCGTGCCAGGGCTTCGGTTCGCTTTCGATCCGGACGCGCACGCATGTTCTTGAGCTTGTGCAGGCCGGCCTGGATACCAAGATCATCAGCCGGCCAGACGTCCGGACGGCCCAGCGCGAAAAGCAGGAACATTTCGGCGCTCCATCTCCCGAAACCCTTCAACCGGGTGATTCGTTCTATCACCTCATCATCCGGAAGTTCCGCCAGCGTTGCAGGCACCAGGGCGCCTTCCGATACTGCTTCCGAAAGGCCTCGTGCGTAGCCGATTTTCTGCCTCGACAGGCCAAGTGCACGCAACTCGTCGTCGCTCATGCCGAGCACGCGCTCGGGTTGAAACTTACCGTCCAGGGCCGCTTCGAGGCGACCGAATATGGTCGCCGCAGCCTTGACCGAAAGCTGCTGGCCGGCGATTATCCGGAGAAAATGTTCAAAGCTCGGCTCGCCACGGCGGCGCTCTTCGGGATACCCGACTCGCTCGAGTGCGGCGGCGATGTGCCGGTCGCGCGCGGCCAGTTCGTCCAGAGCCTTTGCGAGATGACTCTGCGTCAATTGAAATTCCACGAGAGTATTTCTCAGTGCCGGTGATAGCATCGATTTTACGCACGACGCGGACGCATCACCGACCCTTCTGGTTGCATTATTAACCCGGCGGCTGAATACGATCTATATTGCTGCCGGGTTAATAGAAAATACGTCCTCAGTGGTTTTTTTCCCTATGGAACACCTGCAAGACAAGAACCGATGGCTGCCGCCGGAACATGAACTTCAGGAGAAATTCGTCCTGACTGGCGGTCCGGGCGGTCAACACGTCAACCGAACCGAAACCGGGGTGCAGCTCCGCTTCGATGTCCGCGCCTCGTCGTTCCTGACCCCAGCCGTCAAGCAGCGTTTGCTTGAACTGGTCGGAAGGCGTGCAGATTCGTCGGGTGTGATCATGATCGAAGCACGCAGCAGCAGAAGCCAGTATCGCAACCGGGAACAGGCGCGTATCAGGCTGGCCGAGTTCATCGAGAAAGCTTCGATGCGGCCCCGCAAACGCCTCAAGACGCGCCCGTCGCGAGCGGCGAAGAAGAAACGCTTGCGGGCCAAGCGACAACGTGCTGGTCTCAAGCAGAAACGTGGCAAACCGGACCTGGATGACTGACCTGCTCGACAGCCAAGGGGCAGATCAGTCTTTCAGTGAAAGTCCGGATTCGGACGGCGCCATATTCAGGCGCATGGCACGCTCGGCTACGTATATCATTCCGGTCTGGCGCGCACGCTCTATGACCGCCGTCGCCAGTTCCCTGCCCTCGCCGGTCTGCCCGCTTCCGAGCAGCTTAGAGGCCAGGGCCACATCGGTTTCCAGCGCGAGCAGGCGATAACCCGTTTCGTTCGCGCGTTGGCGCACCGTGCGCAGATGCGCGGACGGGTCGGCGACCATATCCATCTTGCCCAGTAGAATTTGATAGGCAAGGTCGACCTTGACGCTCGCGTTGACCAGGCCGAGCCGGTCCATGCGAACCAGTTCCTGCCGAGCCTCGTTGGGTCGGCCCTGGAGGTGGAGCGACTGGACCAGTATCACGAAACCGTTCGCAACCAACGATTTGCTCTCGCTGCCGCCAATATAATCCACGACGTCCCGTGCGGCAAGTTCCGCCTCGTGTGGCCGGCCACGTTCGATGAACAGCCTGGCATGATCCAGTTTGCTTTGGAGATTCAATAATTGTGCGCCGAGACCGTCGCGAAGAGTCCTGGACGCCGTGAAAAGCTGTTCGGCCTGATCGCGATCGCATTCCAGCAATGCCAGGTAACCGGCAGCACTGTTGAGACTGGCCCGATAGCCGGCGCCCACGGGCTGCAGTGCGGCCGCCTCCGCCAGCGCTGCGCGCGCGTTCTCGGCGCGCGCCTGATCGATGAAAACCCGTGACAGCTCTGCGAATGCCAGTGTTGCCCGATCCTTTCGTCCAGTGGCCAGCAGTAGATCGGCGGCTTCGCCAAGATGGCGCTCGGCCGACTCAAGATTACCCGTTCTTTCCGCCAGCATCCCGGCGGCGAACAGGGTTTCGGCCAGTGCCGGCCTGTCTTTCAGGCTCTGGTACAGGGCGACAGCTTTATCCAGCAACTCGGATGCGCGGGCAAGCTTGCCCTCAAGAATCAGGGCTTTGGCCATCGCGCGTGCGGCCACGGCTTCGCCGGCGCGATCGGAAAGCCCACGAAATACGACGTATGCGTCGCTGTATGCGATACGCGCTTCGATGATCTTGCCCTGCCGGTGCAACAACAGGCCGGTTGCATATCGGACCCACGCATAGCCGGCACGATGGCCGATACGCTCGAACAGGTCGCCGGCTATCACGATATTGTCCGCGGCATCGCCGAGATTGCCAGCATCGATCTGATGATGCGCCAACTGCAGGGAAACCTCTGCAGCCTCGTTCAGACTCCCGGCGCGCTCGAAACCGGCAACGGATTGTCCAAGCAAAGACCGCGCGGCAGTCAGGTCGCCTTGCGCGGCCATGAGTTCACCTTCCAGCCGGGTGCAACGCGCCATCCCCGGTCCGCTGCGGATTTCGCTGAGAATCCTGCACGCCGGCGCCATCAGGGGCCGGACCTTTTCCAGACGGTCTTGCCGAAATTCCAGACTTGCCTGTGCAAGTTGAACTTCGGCCCGCCCGGATTCGTCGTGGGCCGAGCGCATTGCTTCTGCCGCTCTGCCGAAGGATTCGCCGGCCTCGACCAGTCGGTCGATTCTCGCGAGCGACCGCCCGTGTGCGGCTTCAGCATACGCGTACAGCGCAGCCTGACCGCCGGATTTCGCTTCGTCAAGAGCCATCCTTGCAGCGGCGAGCGCATCGGCCGGTTGGTCGTCGCGCAAGCTTAGCGCGTGCAAGGCCAGGAAATAGCGGGCACCGGGCGTTTCCTGCGGCTGAATTCGTCGAATGCGCTCAAGCACGGGGCGTGCGAGTGCCGGGGGGGCCGAAGCCAGCAAAGCCTCGAAAAGTGCATAGTGATAGTCGAGTTGGCGAGGGAAAAATTCCGTGAGGCTGCGCATGCAATGCGCGACTTCCTCCCAGTCGCCCGACAATCGCGCCAACTGGGCGCGAACTTCCAGGCGCCCGCGACGGGACAGATTACCAAGCTGAAGCGAAGGATGATTGATAAGGTCGCGCGCACGCGCCTCGTATCCGGCGCGCAGGTAGGCATCCACTAGGCCGAGCCTCGCTGCGACCGACTCGGAATCGGATTCGAGACTGGTAGTGAACCGCTCGGCCGCCTGAATCCATTCCAGCCCGCGCATCGCATTCACACCCTGGACAAAAGCTGCCCGGGCCTCGGCCCCCTCGGGCATGGAAAGCCCTTCGATTCGCGCCAGCGCCGCGAACTGACCGTCGCTGGGCCGCAAGCCGTCCGGCACCGGCCTGAACCAGTAGGATCCGGCGACAAGGCCGATTAAAAGAAGTCCGAAAACCGCCATGGTGGCCAGCGGAGAATGCGCCCTGGCAACCGGTGCCTCGTTCGGCGTCGCAACGGCTTCCCCGGTTATTTCATGCGCAATAACGGTTGCCACGACCTGGTAACCGCAACCATGACGGGTGGCGACGATGTGCGGTTGCGTGGCGTCGTCGTCAAGTGCACGACGAATTTCCCTGATGGCCTGGGCAACGCCGCTGGCAGAGAGCGCATTGTGGCCCCAGACGCCCTTGAGCAACTCGTCGCGAGAAACCACCGAAGGTGCCCGGCGGACAAGATACTCCAGCACCTTGAAGGCCTGAGGCCGTAGCGTTATTTGGCGGTTATCTGCACCTGTCAGGCGATGTAGCTCCGGGTCGAGCTCGAATCGATCAAACGTATAACGCATCAAATGACTGTTCTACCAACCTGTATAAAAAGCTGCCTGACCCGCCGAATAGCCCGTACTCATGATCTCGTCACTATGACCCAGCCGGCGAAAATAAGCCAGTACGATCATTCTGCTCGCCACGCCTTACATATATTAATCATAGTTACGCAAAAAGCAGTCTTCACAGGCCACGCGCTTGAGAGGATGATTTTCAGACCTTGAGAACCTCACTGCAATGCGCCCGCTCAAGCGCCATCGACAAGTCCCGACAGAGGTCCCGGGCGCTTTCAAGGCCGACCGATAGTCGTAGCAAGCCCTCCCCTATGCCCGCGGCCCTGCGCGCCTCTGCGCCCATGGCGGCATGCGTCATCGTCGCTGGATGCGCCACAAGGGACTCGACACCACCCAGCGACTCGGCCAGCGAGAATAGCCGAAGCCCGTTCAGGAACCGTTGCACAGGGGGTCTGCCGCCGGCCAGGTCGAGACTCACAATGCCACCGAATCCGCGCTGCTGGCGAACGGCGAGTGAGTGCTGAGCGTGGTGTTCGAGGCCCGGATAATGCACGCGCGCGGTCGCGGGATGCTCATCGAGAAGACAAGCCACTGCGTGAGCGTTTTCCTGGTGCTGGCGCATCCGGACCTCGAGCGTGCGCAGTCCACGCAAGGTCATCCAGCTGTCGAACGCACTTCCGGTCAATCCGAGGCAGTTCGCCCACCACGCGACCCGTTCTGCAGTCGCGGCGTCGGCGCAGATCACGGCTCCGCCCAGCACATCGCTGTGGCCGTTGATGTACTTGGTCGTGGAATGGACCACGATATCTGCGCCCAGTCTCAAGGGTTGCTGAAGCGCCGGCGTGAGAAAGGTGTTGTCGACGATCACGCGTGCGCCGGCGATACGGGCGCGTTCGCAGATGGCGCCGATATCAACGAGGCGCAGCAGCGGGTTGGTTGGCGATTCCAGCCACACCATGCCGGAAGGGGTGGCCAGCGCACTCCGCCAGGCCTGTTCATCGTGGAAGTCGATCCATTCGACCTCGAATGCACCGCGTCGAGCGAGTGCGTCGATGAGTCGCCAGGTGCCACCGTAGCAATCCGACGGCGCAAGCAGTCGCTCCCCGGGTTCCACCAACTGCAGAACAACAGTGATTGCCGCCATGCCGGTAGCGGTGATGCAAGCACCGGCCCCCGCCTCCATTTCACAAAGGGCATCGGCAAGCAGATCTCGGGTGGGATTGCCTGACCGGCTATAGTCATGCTGCCGCGGATAGCCCAGACCGGAGAACGTGAATGTGCTGGACAAGTGCAGCGGTGGAATCACTGCGCCATAGTGCCGGTCATTCTCTATACCGGCCCGAACTGCGCGCGTCTTGAGATCCAGATCGCGTTCATTCATGGCCATGTTCTCCGTCCGGTTTGGCCAGCAAACGTTCCAGCAAGGGATTCAAAAGCCCTGTGGATTTCAGAAACGCGTCGTGTCCGTAAGGCGAATCGACCAGGTGCAGGCGCGCACGGATTCCGATCGCGCCAGCCAGCTCGCGGAGTTGCGATATCGGCACCAGGTGGTCCGAGGTCACACCGATCAGCTCGGTGCGACAATGAACCGACCCGGGGTCCACGCAGTGGCGGTCGAGCGCCAACGACAAGGCAAGATAGCGCTCCGCGTCGAATCGCTCGGCGAATGAAGTGCCGTTGTACTCCAGGTATTGCTCGATGCAGGCAAGCGTTTGTTCCGGATCGGTACTGTAAAAGCGCTTGTCGAGAAGTCCGGCCGGCCGATAACTGGTGAGGGCAAGACTACGGGCAAGCGCAATGCCACGTGCAGGGTTTCCCAGGCTGGCCAGCGATTCGATGATTCGGCGCTGGATCACTCGGCCCGCGGTTGCGGCCGGCGTCGATCTGTGCGCACCGCTGATCGCAATCAAGCGTCCAATCCGATCGGGATGCCGCGCGGCGAATGCAAGCCCCACCATCGCACCGAACGAGGCGCCAACAAACGCCGCGACGCGGGCAATGCCCAACGCGTCCAGAACGGCAGTCAGCGAATCGGCAAACTCATCCACCCCCATCCGCCGGTCGTTTTCGGGCACCGGCCAGTCGATGGCCAGTCGCTGGAATCGATTGCTGCTCAAGGCACCTCGTGCACCAGTCACCTCGGGCCACCAGCGTTCGATTTGCCGGTCTGCGCTGATACCCCCGAGCACGATCGCAAGAGGACTGGATTCCTTCCCCGACAATCTGTAGTGCACCTGAGTCGAGCCGTCAAGCTCCAGGGTCCGGTCGACCGTTCTTGGTCGCGTCCTGCCTGCCGTTGCCGATTCTCCCGGCCGCGGCCGAGAGCGACCGAAGGCGACTTCTGCCGCCTTGCCGATGGCTGTTTGATTCAACATGTCCCGTAACCTCCATGAATGAACAAGCGCTCATGGACCGGGGACGAGGAGTGGAAGCACAAGACGGGAGCACGCCCCGCAAAACGCGGCCACTCATCTTCCGAAAGCATTCGCTTCCGCAGGAATTGGCACCGTTTCCGCGCGATGCGCGGCGGTTGCCCCGGCTTCAAAGGGCCTGTCCCTCTGCCGGTCTCGATGAGCTTGTGCAATAAAGACTAGCGGTGTTCCGCCGATCGGTCAAAGAACAAATCGCTATATGTCCACCGGCCGCAACGATGAATCCGCCTATCGGACGCCCGAATCCGGAAATTTGATCGGTGCCGGGTTGACATTGACGATCGAATGTCCAAATATATGGTCAGCGCCGAGTTGAAGCCAGCTTGCGGGCGCTTAAGAAATCCAGCTAAAGCGGCCGGCCAAATGGCCGTCCGTACTGCTTTCGGGTTCCCGCAAAGACTCAACTTCGATATTTATCGAGGGCCGCGCCTGGTGCGGCCGATCCAAGCGAAGGCAAACGGAATTTTCAGTAAGGCGATGAAACTTCAACAACTGCGTTTTTTACTCGCCGTCGTCGAGAACGATCTCAACATCACGGCCGCAGCCGAGGCGTTGTTCACTTCCCAGCCCGGCGTCAGCAAGCAGATCCGTCTTCTCGAGGACGAGCTCGACCTGCAGATCTTCGTCCGCAACGGCAAGCGTGTCGAGGCCCTGACCGATGCCGGCCGGCGGGTCGTTGAACACGCCACCCGGATACTGCAGGAAACCGAGCGCATCAAGTCGCTCGCCGAAGAGCTTCGCGGCGACGATAACGGAACATTGGCTCTTGCCACCACGCAGACCCAGGCCCGTTACGTGCTGCCCGACGTCATCGGCGAGTTTCGTCAGCGCTTCCCGAAGGTCGATTTCCATCTCCACCAGGGGACGACCGAACAGATTTCCCGCATGCTCGATGACCGCCAGATCGATTTCGCGATCGTCTCCGGGTCGTCGCAACCCTTTCCGGATGTGGCCACGCTGCCGGTCTACCAGTGGGACCGCGTGCTAGTCGTGCCCAGGCACCATCCGCTGGCGACCCAGGCGGCGGCGCCGACGCTGGAGACACTTGCCCGCCACCCGCTGGTCACCTACGTGTTCAGCGACCGCCCGGAGTCGTCGCTGATGAGCGCCTTCTCTGCGCGGGGACTGAGCCCCCGAATTGCTTTCACTGCGCGCGACGCGGATGTCATCAAGACCTACGTCAGATCCGGATTCGGCGTGGGCATTCTCGCCGGAATGGCGGTCGAGCCGGGGACTGACGATGATCTCGCGGTGATCGAGGTACCGGAACTTTTCGCGCGGCTGACGACCTGGATCGGCTACCCGAAGGATCTGTTGATGAAAAAATACCACTGCGAATTCATTCGGCTGCTGGCACCCCACCTGACGGCGGACATTCTTGAAAGCGCCTGTGACGGTTCCCGGGCCGATCAACGGGAGGGCGGGACGGCAGGGCTGGAAATACCGCTGCGAAACGGCAGGAACGCGCGTGGCTTGTAGGACAAACCACTGCAGCGTGTCGAAGCGCCCCTGCACAATACCGATTGGCGTTCCTGCACGCCGATGAGGCTTCCGCCGATACCGGTGCGGAGGACTTAATCCCGAGCTTAACCTTTCCGATCAAGTCCAGGCCCGAGGGGAGATTGGACGTCAGCCAACCAAAGGCGGGGGTTCAGCCATGAACTACGTCACCTTCGGTTCGAGTATGGACATGCTCGGGTGCCGGTTCACCGTCGACCGTGATTGCCGGCGTCGACTGGATAATCGGCCTGGGATAACAATGCGCAGCTCATGCGCCATGCCATCGACAACCGGTGACCTGATTTCACCGCAACGCGCTGCAGTCTATTCCGACTCGTGCAGACCGCATTCGCGAGTCAGCCCGAAAAAACGCAGCTTGTCCTCGTCGCCGACCTCATGAATCGAACGGGTGGTGTGCCAGTCGCCGATCGACAGAAATCCCCGCTCACGGAGGGGGTGATACGGCAGGCCGTGCTGTTGGAGGTAGCTGTGCACTTCGCGATCGCTCCAGTCTGCGATCGGGTGAATCTTCAGGCGTTGCCACTGGCGTCCGATCAACGCGACATCGGCACGGCTCGCTGCCTGGCTGCGCCGCAGACCGCTGAACCAGGTGGCCGCAGCAAGCTCGTTCAGAGCCTGCTGCATCGGTCGGACCTTGTTCTGCAGGTTGTAGCCGCGGATCCCTTCATGCCCCTGCTCCCAGCGTTTCCCGTATCGCGCTTCCTGCCAGGCCGGGCTGGTGTCCCCGCGGGCGACCCGCAGGTTCAGCGAGAGTCGTTCTGCAAGCTCGTCGACGAAGCGATAGGTCTCGGCGAAGTGGTAGCCGGTATCGACGAAGATCACCGGAATCTCCGGCTCCACTCGCGTGACCAGGTGCAGCATCACCGCCGACTGCATACCGAAACTCGAAGACATCACGTGCGGTCCGGGCAGATGATCCAGCGCGCACTCGACGCGCTGGATCGCGCTGAGACCGCACCAGGCTTCATTGAGGCGCTCGAGATCGATCTGGTCGAACGCATCATCGCCGGGTGATCGCAGTGCGCAAGCGCTCACGGTCTGTCGCTCGCCGGTGCATTGACTTCGCTGCCGTGCACGACGGCAGCCACGAGGCCTGATCGGACGCTGAAGTTGCCGAACGTCTCGCCCGCGTCTCGTTCGGCCGAATAGCGCCGGAACCAGCCGTCCACCGCATCCAGGATCGCGGCCTCGTCGACGTTGTCCATCACCAGCCTGTTGAGCCGTTCGCCATTGAACGCAGCGCCCAGATAAAGGTTGTAACGGCCGGGCGCCCGGCCGACCAGCCCGATCTCGCCCAGGTACGGCCGCGAGCATCCGTTGGGGCAGCCGCTCATCCGGATGTTGATCGGCTGGTCCTCGATTTCGTGTTGCGCCGCGAGTTCCTCGATTCGGGTGATCAGGTCGGGCAGATAGCGCTCGGCTTCGGCCATGGCCAGGCCGCAGGTCGGCAGCGCGACGCAGGCCATCGAATGCTTGCGCAGCACCGAACGCCGGCCTCCGCCTTCGAGGTCGAATTCGGCCAGCAGGTCACCCACTGCCTCGCGCGACGACGGTTCTATGCCGGTCAGCACCAGGTTCTGGTTCGGGGTCACGCGAAAGTCCTCAAGGTGCCGCTCGATCAGTTCCATCAGCCCGGCGCGCTGGCGCGGTCCGATCCGGCCGTTTTCGACGAACACCGTGCATTGCAGGTGGCCATCCGCCCGTTCAGTCCAGCCGAAAGCGTCGCCGGAGTGGGTGAACTCGAATGGCCGCGCCGGTTGCAGTTCGATTTCGCTGCGCTGCCTGATCTGCTCCAGCAGCCAGTCAGTGCCGTGGTCGTCCAGAGTGTACTTGAAGCGCGCATGCTTGCGATTGGAGCGATCGCCGAAGTCGCGCTGGGCGGTGACGACGGCTTCGGCCAGCTCGAGCATCTGTTCGGGCTCGATGAAGCCGATCACTCTTCCGAGCAACGGGAAGGTATCGGGTTCGCCATGGCTGCAGCCCATGCCGCCGCCGGCCACCACGTTGAAACCGGCCAGCCGGCGCTTGTCATGATGATTGTGATCACGCTCGTCGTTACAATCGTCTTCAATCGCGATGAAGCCCAGGTCCTGGGAAAACACGTCGATATCGTTGCTGGGCGGCACCGCAATGCCCACCTTGAATTTGCGCGGCAGGTAGGCGCGGCCGTAGATCGGCTCGTCCTCGCCCGCTTCGTCGCCCCCTTCCAGACCCACCTTCTCGCCGTCGATCCAGATTTCGCGCCAGGCGGCGGTTGCCGGCGTGAGGTGCGCGCTCAGACGTGCAGCCCAGTCCAGCGTATCGGCGTGCAGCCCGCCAAGCTCGGGCTGCACGTGGCACATCACGTTGCGGTTGACGTCGCCGCAGGCCGCCAGCGAATCCATGCCTACTGCGTCGATTCCGCGAACCAGATCGCGCAGCGACTCCCGGGAAATCCCGTGGAACTGGATGGCCTGACGGCTGGTCAGGCGCAGCGTGCCGTTGGCGTACTTGTCGGCCAGCCGGTCGAGCGCCTGCCACTGCGCCCGCGTCACGCGGCCGCCGGGGATGCGCACGCGCAGCATGAACTGGTAGAGCGGCTCGAGCCGGGCGTCGCGCCGCTCGGTGCGCGCGTCGCGATCGTCTTGCTGGTAGATACCGTGGAACTTGCTCACGACCGTATCGCCCGGCGCAATCGCACCGGTGGTCGGGTCAGCCAGGCTGTCGTGCAGCGTGCCGCGCAGCGCACGGCTCTCGGACTTGATTTTTTCTACGTTCAGATCAGACATATGACAACCTGGTGCTTTCTTTCTATCCAGCTTTTGATTTTTATCCGTGGTAATCGACGTTCATCGCGAGCAGCCATTTCAATAAACATCTTTCTGGTACCGCTTCGCCTGCTTCATCGATTCAAGGTAATCCGTGGCCTGGTCTTCGGTCTTGTCGCCATGAGCCGTAATGACCTCGGCAAGGGCCTGGTGGACATCGGCGGCCATGGCCTGGCCGTCGCCGCATACATACACATGCGCGCCGCGCTCCAGCCAGTCGTAAACGTCCCTGCCCTGCTCTCGCAGCCGGTCCTGGACGTAGATCTTTTCGCTCTGGTCGCGCGAGAACGCCACCGAAATTCTGTTCAGCGCGCCCTCCTTCAGGAACCGCTGCCATTCGATCTGGTAGAGAAAGTCGGTGCGGCGGTTGCGCGCGCCGAAGAACAGCCAGTCGGGGCCTTTCGCGCCGGCGGCCTGGCGGTGCTGGACGAAGGCGCGGAACGGCGCCACGCCGGTGCCCGGTCCGATCATGATCACCGGCGCATCCGGATCATCGGGTAGCCGGAAGCGCGGGTTGGTTTCGACGTAGACGGGAACGGTTTCGCCCGGCTTGACCGACTCGGTCAGTTGCCACGAGGCAACCCCGGCGCGCAGCCGCGACTGCTGATCCAGACCGCCGACGCGCTTGACCGTCAAGTGGATTTCGTCGTCGCCTGTCAGCGGGCTGGATGCAATCGAGTAAAGCCTCGGTGCAATGCCGCGCATCGATTCAATCAGTTGCTCGGCCTCCACTTTTGCAGGGTAATCGCGAAGCACGTCGATGACCTGCCGCGTAGCTACCCAGCCGGAAAACGCCTCGCGGTCGACGAGCAACTCGCGCAGTTCAGCGCTGTCGCTCAGCGCCGCCCAGGCGTCCAGGAACGGTCGCGCCAATTGGGTCAGCTCCAGCCGCCGCGAAAGCCACTCGCCGGCCGGCAGGGTCTCCTCGCCCCGCTGGACCCTGTATCCGGAATCGATGCCGGTGACCTCGATGATTTCTTCAACCAGCTGCGGGTCGTTGGTCGGCCACAGGCCCAGCGAATCCCCGGGGAGCCATGCCAGTCCGCTGTCTTCGACCAATAATTCCACGTGGTGCACCGGGCTTGTAGAGGGTGCGACCGTCAGCGGCGAAATCCCAAGCACCTCGGCCTGGAACGGACGGCGTCGATCGAAGCGCGATTCGGCGCTGGCCGCCGCGCCGCGAATCAGCTGCAGGTGCGGTGCTGGCGCCGTATCCACCGGCTTGAGCTCGGTCGACAGTGTCTCGAGCAGCTCGAACCGCCACGCGTCCTCGGCCGGTTCGAAATCGACGTCCACGTCGACCCGGGCCATCAGCCGGGTAGCCCCGAGCGCTGCCAGCCGGCGATCGAACTCCTGGCCGGTCTGACAGAAATCCGGGTAGCTGGAGTCGCCGAGGGCGAACACGGCGAACTTCAGTTTTTCCAGGCGCGGCGCCCGTTCCGAGAGAACCAGTTTGTGCAGGGCCTCTGCGTCCTCGGGCGGATCGCCTTCGCCGTGCGTACTCATGACCAGCAGCAGGGTGTCGAGTTTTGCGATTGCGCGTGGTTTGACGTCGGCGGTGCTGGCCAGCTCCACCGAAAAACCCCGGGTCGCGGCGTCGGCTGCAAGCCGTTCGGCCACGCCGCGACCGTTGCCCGTCTCCGACCCGTACCAGATCGTCACGGTCGGCGTTGCGACATCCGAAGCCACACCCCGGGAGTGCTCCGTAAGGGCCCCTGCGCGAGCCGAGGCCATGCCGGCGAGGTATCCGGAGGCCCACTGCAGTTGATGTTCATCCAGCGAAGCGGCCCACTGGCCGAGCTGCTTTTCCAGGTCCTGCCGAGCTGCCGGCGAGAAGGCCATATTCGTTTTCCAGTCGCGATTTCCGTGTATCAAGACTAAGCAGGATGTCGCGAGAATGGAACGATTTGATGGTTATGCCCTTATAGCCAAATGAAAGGTCGGCAGGTCGAGTCTCATAACTGCAAGGCATAAGCGCCAAGCCAACAAGTATTTTTCATTTGCCGTGTCCGACCCTACGCTACATGGCATGAAAACGGATAAAAAAACAAGTGAAAAGCCCGAAGCCGGCCAATGGCTGCCCATTTTCTTGCGGCTTGCCGGCCAGCCCGTGCTGATCGCCGGGGGCGGCGTCGAGGCCCGGCGCAAGATCGATCGACTGCTCAAACACGGCGCGCGGGTGGACGTTCTGGCGGATTCTCCAGAGGCGCCGCTGGACGATTACCACCAGCGCTCGCGCATTCACCTCATCGATGCGCTACCGTCCGACAGCTCGGGCTACCGGCTGGTCATCGTGGCAACCGGGCAGGAAAGTTTGCGTCTGAGCGCGCTTGCTTTTGCCTCCGCACATGCCATACCGGTCAACGCGGTCGACGATCCTGAAAACTGCACCGCCATCCTGCCGGCCATCGTGGATCGCGCGCCGATCACGATCGCCATCGGCTCCGGCGGCACGGCCCCGGAATTGGCACGCATGATCCGGAGCCGGATCGAGGCCATGCTGCCGCTGTCATTGGGACCGCTTGCGCAATTGGCCTCCGAACTCAAGGACTCGATTCGCAGCCGCTTCCCTCAGTTGCCCCACCGACGCCGGTTTCTCGGCTGGCTGTTCCGCGATGCACCGGCCGAAGCGATGCAGTGCGGTTCGCCGGCCCGGGCGCGCGAACTGGCGGCTCAGGCACTGGAAGATTCTGCCTTCGACACGACCGGCAGCGTGGCCCTGGTCGGGGCCGGGCCCGGCGATCCCGAACTGCTCACGCTCAAGGCGCTGCGCCTGATACAGGAAGCCGACGTGATCATTCACGACGCCCTGGTCGACCCGCGAATCCTCGACTATGCGCGCCGCGATGCCGACTTCATCGACGTCGCCAAGCGCGGCGGGAAATGCTCCACGCCGCAGCTTCGCATCAACAACCTGATGCTCGAACATGCACGGGCAGGCAGACGCGTGGTGAGGCTCAAAGGCGGCGATCCGCTGACCTTCGGCCGCGGCGGCGAGGAATTGCAGTTCCTTCGCAGCCACGGCATCGGCTATTCGGTCGTGCCCGGCATCACCGCGGCTTCCGGTTGCGCCGCCTACGCCGGCATTCCCCTGACCCATCGCGACCACGCGCACTCGGTGCACCTGGTCACCGCGCATGGCAGGAACTCGATCGACCGGCTGGACTGGACGTCGCTGGCCCGAGCGAACCAGACACTCGCCTTTTACATGGCGGTGTCAAGATTGGCCGAGGTGCAAGCCAACCTGCTCGCCCACGGTCAATTGACTTCTACATCGGTGGCCATCGTCGAAAACGGCGCGCGCCCCCGGCAACGGATATTGACCGGGCGTCTGGACGGGCTGCATGATCTGGCCGTGAGATACTCGGTCGAAAGCCCGGCCATGGTCTACGTAGGCAATGTTGCCGGACTTGCGGTGGATCTCCATTGGTACGGGGCACCATGCCTGACTTTGGGGGATTCCCTGCCCGCGCGTTCGGCTTCAGCATGACTCGTTCATGAATATAGGAAATTCTATGATTTACGATAACATCCTCCAAACGATTGGTAATACGCCGGTCGTGCGCATCAACACGCTCGCCCCGGAACACGTGAACCTGTTCGTCAAGATCGAGTTCTTCAACCCGATGGCCTCGGTCAAGGATCGCCTGGCCATTGGCATCATCGAAGACGCCGAGCGTCGCGGCGCGCTCAAACCCGGCCAGACCGTGGTCGAGGCCACTTCGGGCAACACCGGCATTGCGCTGGCGATGGTCTGCGCCGCGAAAGGCTACCCGTTCGTTTCCTTCATGGTCGAGACTTTTTCGATCGAGCGACGCAAATTGATGCGCGCCATGGGGGCCAAGGTCATTCTGACGCCCAAGGAGGAAAAAGGTACCGGCATGGTCCAGCGCGCCGCCGCGGCCGCCGAACGCAACGGCTGGTTCCTGGCCCGTCAGTTCGAAAACGAAGCCAATCCCGAATATCACCGCAATACCACGGGGCCGGAAATACTGCGCGATTTTGCCGGCCGCGACCTGGACTACTTCGTGACCGGCTGGGGCACCGGCGGCACCATGACCGGCGTCGGCGAGATGCTCAAGCTGGCGCGCCCGGACATCAAGGTGATTGCCACCGAGCCCGAAGCCGCGCAGCTGATGGCCGGCAAGGAGTGGACGCCGCACAAGATCCAGGGCTGGACCCCCGACTTCATCCCGAAGATCATGAACACGAAGATCGCAGACGACATCGTGCCGGTCACCGATGATGAATCACGCGACGTCGCGCGCGACCTGGCAGCGAAGGAAGGCATCATGACCGGCGTTTCCGGCGGCGGTACGGTGGCCGCGGCACTGAAGGTTGCCGCCCAGGCGCCCAAGGATTCCAACATCCTGGCCATGATTCCAGATACCGGCGAGCGCTACATCTCCACTTATCTCTTCGAAGGCATCAACGAAGGATCCGACGAGGACTGGCTGGTCGAAAATGGTTATGCTGATCGGCGCTGATCGAAGCTGAACGCCGCATCCGGTGACAGAAAAAGGCACCGAACAACAAAGAAAGTACGCGAAGACCGGTCGCGGGCTTGATGTTGTGCTTGCGGTGGCTGCGATTCTCGTGTTGTGGCCGGTGATGCTCACGCTTGCCGTCGCGGTCCGGATCGACAGCCGCGGGCCGGCCGTCTATCGCGAGGAACGGCTGGGCAGGTCGGGAAAGCCATTCAGCATCCTAAAATTTCGCACCCTGCATCCACAATCGGGCGACGCCTCGCCGTTGGCGCCGTCGGACGACTCCAGGGTTACCCGTCTTGGCGCGTGGCTCAGGCCGGTGCACCTGGATGAACTGCCCCAGTTGTTCAACATTCTTCGCGGCGAGATGCGTATCGTGGGCCCACGGCCGACAAAATCCGAGTTGTGGGACGGCGTCGATGAAGACCTTCGACGCCGGGCACTGGCGTTCGCGCCCGGGCTGACCAGCCCGGCCACCCTTCGCTTCAACTGCGAAGACGACGTGCTGGCCGAGATCGGCGACCCGGTAACGGCATACCGCGATCTCCTGTTTCCGGCGAAAGTGGCCCTGGACGTAGAATATTTCGAACATCGAAGGCACGGCAATGTTCTGGGCAGTGATTTGAAAATTATTCTTGCAACAACAGGCCTGGTGCTCGGAAAACGCGACGAGCGGGCCTGTCGCAGGCGAATTGCGCGCTTGCTGGCGAAGGCAGATTCCCGAAATCAGTCTTGTCTGCAGGATCCGGCCACCGGGGCCGATGCGGATTCGGGGTCTTCATGACCGCGGTGTCACTTGTCATGACAACCGTTGGGACACTCTCCAAGAGAAGCCGCAAGACAAGCGGCAAGACAAGCGACGGCGGCATCGAATGAAAAACCGGTTCTGGAATGGATTCTGGCGCCTTGCAGATCCCAAGATCAGTCTGACTTCAGTGGCCTCGGTCGGCATCGGCGCGACCGTGGCGGCCTCCGAATCGATGTTCAGCCTGCCATGGCTGATCGTGCTCCTGCTGGCATTTTTCGCGATCGAAGTGGCCAAGAACGCATGGGGCGAGGTATTCGACTACGACTCGGGCACCGACCTGGCGGTTGCACCCGAGGACCGGACCGCGTTCTCAGGCGGCAAGCGGGTCATGGTCGATAACCTGCTCACCCGCGGCCAGACTTGGGCACTGGCGGCAGGATTCACACTCGCCGGTCTGCTGGCGGGCGTCGCGATTGTTTTTCTCAAGGAGCCGATGGCGTTCTGGATCGGCCTGGTCGGCTTCGTGCTCGGCTGGTCGTATCACGGTCCGCCGCTGCGCCTGGCATATCGCGGGCTGGGAGAGCTCGATGTCGTGATCTGCTACGGGCCGCTGATCGCGCTCAGCACCTATCTTGTGCTTGCCCACGATTTCAGTTGGGAAGTGTTCTGGCTTTCCATTCCGCTGGGGCTGGTCATTGCCGCATTTCTGTGGGTAAACGAATTCCCGGATTATCGCGCCGACCGCGCGCACGGCAAGCGCAACCTGGTCGTGCGACTCGGTCGCCGCCGGGCAAGCCGGGTATTGCCGTGGATTTATCTTTTCGCCTTCGGAATCCTGGGCGCGCTGCCGCTGGTCGGGCTTCCGAATCTGGTATGGCTTGGAGGACTCGCCGCAGTACCGGCCGCTTACGTCAGTTACCAGGTCTGGCGCGCCCCGGAAGACTTCCATCGTTCGGTGCCGGTTCAGCCGGCGGCACTGATCGCATTTCTGGTCTATTCGGCCGGCGCCGGCGGCGGCGTGCTTCTCGGAAGCCCGTGAATCCCGCCGCGCCGGTCTAGGCCCGCTGTTCCACCTGGCCCGAAATGGGCAGAACCCGGGTGTATGTCCATCCCGCGGCCGCGCCGCACAAGGACAGGGCAAACACACCGGCCAGGTCCCGGGTCGCGGCAATGCCGGTCACCGGCAGCGCCTGGTTCATGATCGCGATCATCGCCCAGATCGCGCTGAAACCAGCCAGCGTGAAAAGCAGTGACCGCTGGTCGGGCAGCCAGCGCTTAAGCAAACCAGCCACCGGCCAGGCGAGCGCAAATGCAATCGATACCAGCAATGCATAGGCGGGCGTGAAGTTGAGCAGATCGTGCCAGGTGGCAGACAGACGGGTAAACAGGTTGATATCGACGCCCAGCGCCTGGACGCGTGACAGGTTGAACTGCGTCTGGATGATGCTGCCAAGCGCCACGGCGGTCACGACGGCAATCACCCATCCAAGCAATATACGCACCGTCTTCATCGTGAACCTCTCCGCTTCATGTCTGATACATTCATTCGAATCCAACAAGTCACTGGAGTTTAGATGAACCCGATCCGGCGTCTGGCCCTATCAGCGTTGTTTGTGCTCGCTTCCGGCATGGCTCACGGCCAAGATTATCAGATCGAAGCCGTCGCAGGCGGGCTCGAGCATCCGTGGTCGATCGCCTGGCTGCCCGACGGCACGGCATTGGTCACAGAACGTGCCGGCAGACTCCGGCTGTTGCGCGGCAGCCAGCTTGTCGAAGAACCGGTATCCGGCGTGCCCGACGTCTACGCGACAAGCCAGGGCGGCCTGTTCGAGGCCCTGCCCGATCCCGAGTTCGCTGCCAACGGCCTGATCTACATTTCATTTGCACACGGCACGCCGGAAGCCAACGCAACCCGTGTGATTCGTGCCCGGCTCGAAGGCATGCGCCTGGTTGATCAGGAGACCTTGTTCACGGCGTCACCGCTGAAGGACACGCCGGTGCATTACGGCGGCCGCATGACCTTTCTGCCGGACGAGACTTTATTGATCGGCCTGGGCGACGGCTTCGACTTTCGCGAACAGGCCCAGTCGCTGGACAACCATTTCGGCAAGATCGTGCGGATCAATGCCGACGGATCGGTACCGGGCGACAATCCGTTCGTCGATACCGAAGGCGCGCTGCCGGAGATCTACAGCTACGGCCATCGCAACGTTCAGGGCCTGGTGTACGACGCGGAAACCAGGACCGTCTGGCAGCACGAACACGGCCCGCGCGGCGGCGACGAGATCAACGTGATCCGCCCTGGACAAAATTACGGATGGCCGGTGGCAACCCACGGCATCGACTACTCAGGCGCCATTGTTTCGCCTTATGAAACGCGACCCGGCATGATCGATCCGCTATTGGTCTGGACGCCCTCGATTGCGCCGGCCGGCATGACACTTTATCGCGGCCAGCCATTTCCGCAATGGGCCGGAGATCTGTTCGTCAGTGCACTGGCCGGGCGCCACCTGCGTCGGGTCGAAATCGGCGACGGCAGTCCCGGAGAACAGCACATCATGCTCGACGACCGCGGCGCACGCCTGCGCGACGTCAGGACCGGTCCCGACGGCGCGCTCTACGTACTTGTCGATGCCGAAGACGGCGAGGTGCTGCGGATCAGTCCGAAGTAACGGCACCCGCACTGTCGGCGCCGGGCACCTCCAGCAGACGCCCGCTGCCGCAGTCGTAGATCATGCCGTGAATCGGTATTGTTCCCGGCACCAGGGGATGTTTGCGAATCCGCCGCACATCGTCGACGACGGCCTGTTCCCGATCAGCGATCGTCAACCACTGCACAAAGCGTCCGTCCACGCTGCCGGGACCGGCCCCATGATCGCGCCAGCCGTCTGCATCCACGGTGGCGGTCTCCAGGCTGGACGCCAGCAAGTCGGCCATGGTGTCGTTGTCGAACGTTTCCATGCCGCAGTCGGTGTGGTGGATCACGAACCATTCGCGGGTGCCCAGCAGCTTGTAAGAGATGACCAGCGAACGGATCGCATCGTCGCTGGCCCGGCCGCCGGCATTCCTGATCACGTGGGCGTCGCCTTCGCTCAGCCCGGCGAACCCGGCCGGATCCAGTCTCGCATCCATGCATGTCAGCACCGCGAAACGTCTGCCCGGCGGCATCGGCAGTTGGCCCTTGTCGCCGAACCCTTCGGCGTACGAATCGTTTGCAGTCATGATTTCTTCGCGCAAATTGCTCATCGAAATTCCTCTCATAACGTAGCTGAATTCAAGCGCGGCCAATAACAAGTCGCTTTCGAAGATGACCGGACACGCGTGAAAAGCTTGCGAATCGCGGCGAACACTGCCCGGATCAGCCGCCGCGCAGATTCAATGCATCGACGGCGGCATTCCAGGGCAGCATTGCATTGCGCCTGCGCGACGGAAAGCGCCCGACCGCACGCAGCGCATTGATTTCACCGAGTGCGGGCGCATCGGCCCGATCATGGTCTTCGAGCAATCCCTCGAAGAGCTCGAACGCCGGCCCAATCTCTTCGATGCGCCGGCCCGTCAACCAGTTCACAAGCATCGAGGCCGAGGCCGTGGTAATCGCACAAGCCGCCCCGGACCAGCTTGCAGCGGCCACGCGCCCGTCGCGGACGCGCAGCCAGACTCGAATGTCGTCTCCGCAAAGTGCGTCCAGTCCACGTGCCGAATGCGTGGCATCGGACATCTCGAAATGGTTGTGCGGGGCCCGATTGTGTTCGAGTATCCTGGATTGGTAGAGCTGATCGAGGGACATGGCCCGATTCTACCGTTCAGAACGCTTTGCTCACACCCGCGAACGGACTCGCCGGCCTCCCGCGGCGAGCAAACCAAGCATGAGCAGCGCGATCAGAATGCCGCTACCGAGTGGATTCAGACCGGGAACGGAACGCGGCGCCGGACCGGCCAGCGCGCCCTGTGCGATCCAGTCCCGAATCAAGGCGCGCTGCTCGGGGTCGGTGCCCGGCATCTGAAACGAAGGGCCGCCGGTGGTCGAACAGTTCACCGCATAAAGCAGCAGGCTGTCGGCCGGATCGAACGGCGCCACCCTCGGCTGCGGCGGATTTGTCGTCGATTCGACGCCGACCAGATTGCCGTAAGCCTCTCCCGGCCGCAGATCGAGCCCGGCCGAACCGTTCTCTCCGTGACACCCCGCACAATTCGAGAAGATTGGTTGAATCTCTGATTCGAAGTCCACGGCCTGCTGTTCCGGAAAGCCGTCCAGATCCGTGCAGCCCGTCGGCGTTCCGGCGATCGCCGGCAGCGCCGAGGCGATCCAAAAAGCAATCACGATCAAGCGCGCGGTAATGATGCTGAATTGATTCAAGGTCAAATTTCCTTCCTATCCTTTTCCTTCCGTTCCGTTTCGTGCGAGGCCGGCTCGCTGAGCGATATTATCTCACGGCCGGGGCAGCCAGAGCGTTGCGACAGCTCCGCCGGTTCCATCCCCACGCGCCTCGAGATCGAACGTGCCGCCATGTAGCTCGGCGATCCGGCGTACCAGGAGCAAGCCGATGCCGCTGCCGTTTGGCTTGGTGGTAAAGAACGGCACGAACAGATTTTTCGACTCGGGCGGTCCCGGACCATTGTCGATCACTTCGATGCAGAGCCCGCCCGCCTCCTCGGTGCAGCGGATCATGACCTCGGGTTGCACGCAATCCGCCACCGCGTCGACAGCATTGCGCAGCAGGTTGATCATGGCCTGCTCGATCTGGTCCGGGTCCAGGTCGCCCGAGATGCCTTCCGTTTCCAGACGAATCGGAACGCGGGATTCAAGCGCACAGATCTTGCCGAGCAATTCATCAAGATCGACCGTCACGCGCGACGGGTCCGGCAATTTCGCCAGTCCGGCATAGATCCCGACGAACCTGCTGAGCCCGCCGGAGCGCCGTGCGATAAGGGCCAGGCTATCGGCCAGCGGTTCACGCTCGATCGCGCGCGATGGATCTCGAAGCCGGGCATTCCAGGTCTCGGCCAGCGACTTGATCGGACTCAGACTGTTGTTGATCTCATGGCTCATCACGCGAATCAGGCCTTGCCAGGCTTCATTGCGTTCGGCATCCAGCACGCTGCCCACTTCGGCCAGCACCAGCAGCCGGTGTGGCACGCCGCCCAGCCTGAACGATCGTCTTCGAACGACGAATCGACCGCTGCCGCCTGGAAACACGAGTCGAGTGCTCCGGGTTCCGTCTGGTAACTCGCTCGGCTGTTCCAGCAATTCCGCCAGCCCCAGAGACGCGGCGTCTACACCTTCATGCAGTCGGAGTCCGATCAGCTTGCGCGCCGCCGGATTGCTGAGCGTCAGATGGCCGTCGTCGCGGAACGCCAGCACCGGCAGATCGATCTCCTCGAGGATCTTGCCCAGAAGCAGGCCCGATTCGCGACGATTCAGCGCATCGGCCCGCATGCTCTCGGCCAGCATGTTGATCGAGTGCGCGAGTTCATCCAGCGGTCCCAGCTGTGTCTCGCGCAGCCGGAGACTGAAATCACCGTCGCGCAGCGCCTCTATCACGGTAGAGGCCCCGGCCAGCGGCCGCAGGACCCATTCCGAAAGACGGTGCACAAGCCACAGCAACACCGGGACAATTCCGCCAACGACGGCCGCCCACACAGGCCATTCCGGGCCCAGCCGCGTCCTGCCCAGCCAAACGCCCGCGACGGCGCACGCAGCGACCATGGCGACCGTGAGCAGCGACAGCCAGATTCGCCGCTCCAGACGCATTCCGCTCATGTGGGCTCCGAATCGCTGCGGATCCGGTATTTCTCGAGTCTACGATACATGGCGCTGCGGCTGAGACCGAGCGCTTCGGCGGCGCGATTGACGTCACCGTCGAACAGCGCCAGCGATTGCTCGATCGCTACCTTTTCCAGCTCTTCAAGGGGCTGGACCCGATTCGGGCCGGAACTGCGGCGGCTAGGCGGCTGCAACATCAGGTTGCCTGGTTCGATGGGGGTCTCGCCGCAAAGCAGTACCGCGCGCTCGACCGCGTGCGCCAGTTCCCGGACGTTGCCGGGCCAGGAATGAGCCTGCAGCGCGCGACGCGCTTCGCCGGAAAACCCGGCGCTGCGCCGGTACTTGCGGTTGCTTCGCGACAAGAAACGTTCGGCCAACGGCAGAATATCGTCCGGCCTGTCGCGCAACGGCGGAATATCGAGTTCGATCGTGTTGAGCCGGAAATACAGGTCCCGCCTGAACTCACCGTCCTCGACCATCTCGGGCAGATTTGCATTGGTCGCTGCGACCAGACGCACCTTGGCGTTGCGCGTACGATTTTCTCCAACGCGCTCGAACTGACCCGTCTCGAGCACCCGAAGCAGCTTGGCCTGCTGCGCTGCCGGCAGGTTGCCGACCTCGTCGAGGAACAGCGTGCCGCCGTCGGCCAGCTCGAAGCGCCCGGCCCTGGCCTCGTGGGCATCGGTAAACGCGCCCTTGGCATGACCGAACATCTCGGCCTCGAACAAGGACTCGGGTATCGACCCCATGTTGACCGACACGAACACCTGGTCGGCCACCGAGGACCAGCGATGGATCTGCTCGGCCAGCATCCCCTTGCCGACGCCGTTGTCGCCGGTAATCAGGATCGATGCATCGGAGGGTGCGACTCGACCGGCCATATCCAGCAGATTGCGCATGGCGTCGGACTCGGCGACGATTCCGTCGGCCACGCGCGAACGTTGCTCCAGATCCGCCGCACGGCTCAGGCGCTCGGCGCGCGCCACCGCGGAACGACGTTCAATCTGACTCCGAACAATGGTGCGCAATCTGCTGTTATCCCAGGGTTTTTCCAGGAAATCAACCGCGCCAAGCTGAAGCGCCTCCACCGCCAGATCGATTGATCCCCAGGCCGTCATTGCGACCAAAGGCGTGTCTTCGTCCTCGCTGAGCATGGCTTTCAGTAGCGCCATCCCTTCTCGCCCGGAGGTCGTGTCGCGGCTGTAGTTCATGTCGAACAGAACCAGGTCGAATTGCTGTCGCCGCATCGCCTCGAGCGCCGCAGGCGGGCTTTCGGCGGTCATCACCGCGTAACCTTCGCCGGAAAGCAGCACGGAAAGCGCTTGACGTACGTCCTCATGGTCGTCAACGACCAGAATTTGAAGATCGTGTTTACTCGAATTCGACTCGTTCATTGCCAAGGCTCAAAGTCTGATCGGTGTGGGACGGCGCCGACATCGACCATGACTGCTCAGTCTCCCATGATACGTGGCCGGCGATCTCATTACGGTGATCATCTTGTCGCCGATTATCCGGGCCTCAGGAAAACGTTGCTACTCATGGCGCAACGCTTCCATCGGCGCAACCCGCACCGCGCGCAATGCCGGGACAAACGCCGCGATGGTGATCACGATGGCGATCGCCAGCGCGATGCTGATCCACAGCAACGGCTCGAACAAGGTCACCTCGTAGAGCCGCTCGGCGACCAGGCGTGCGCCCAGCCAACCGCCGGCCAGACCCAGCGTCAGACCCGGCACGAGCAGCAGCAGCGCGCGTCCGAGCACCTGACCGAGCATGTGGCGCCCCGACGCACCCATGGCCTTGCGCAGCCCGAATTCAGACGTACGGGCGGCCACCTGGAAACTCTGCAGCGCATACAGGCCGTAGAACACCAGCACCAGCGCAAGGCCGGCAAACACGCTCATCAATAAAAGCTGCGGTTGGCGATCACGCACGGTTTGCCGGAGCAGCGACTCGAGTGTGACAACGAACCCGACGCGATCTTCGCCCAGCGCATCGATCGCCTTCGTGCGCACGGTCCGGATCAGCGCATCGGGCGCGATCGCGGTGCGCAGCAACAGCTGGATCTGCGCCGAAGGCGATTCCAGATACCGATACACAGTCGGCGTCTTGATCTCTTCGTCCGGCGACATGTGTCGCACGGACTCGACCACGCCAACAATCGTAACCGGCGTGAACGTCTCCGGGCCGGAGGCCAGCCCGAAGGATCTTCCCAGCCCATCACCGCCCATGTACTGCTCGACAAAAAGCTGATCGACGATCACGTTCTGAACCTCGTCCGTCGCATCGGCCGGGCCGAAACGACGTCCGCGCAGCAAGTCGATGCCCGCGGCCCGGAAATAATCCGGACCGACCAAGCGCGGTCGCGTCGGCACCTGCTCATCACCGCTGCCGTCGAGCGAAACCGATGAAACCATCTCCATCGGGCCGAACGGCACGACGCTGGCCCAGCTCACCGCCTGCACACCCGACAGCCCGGTGAGCCGTTCGGCCAGCGTGGCGACCCGCGCATCGGATTTCGCGGCGACTTCCGGCTGTCCTGCATCCACCGGATTGACATGTAGCGCCACCAAGTGATCCGGGTCGAAGCCCAGTTCCTCGTCGAGCAGGTTGTTCCAGCTCGAAAACAGCAACCCCAGTACCAGCAACAAACTGAATGCGATGCCGATCTGAGCGACCATCAGCCACTCGCGCAACCGGGTGCCGAACGCATGTTTCGCGATGCCGCCGCCGGCGAGAAAACCGGCCGTGGATGCGACGATACCGCGCATCTGCCAAGCCAGCGCCAGCAGTACCGGAAAGGCTGCAAGAATCATAATCCCGAGCGCGATCAGCGCGGTCATCGTTCCCGGTGCCGCACTCAGCGGCCCGTTGTCGTCCAGCACACCGAGGTTGTAGAGAAATTCAATCCCGATCGCGGCCACTGGAAACGCCAGTATTGCAACGGGCAACGCGAGCAGCAGATATTCGATGCCGGCGCCGACCAGAATCAAACGCTGTTGGCCGCCCAGCGCAGACCGGATTGCCATTTCATGGCTGCGCCCGAACCAGCGGGCCATCCACAGCCCGGCAACGTTGAATACCGAAGCGATCAACACCAGGCCCACAGCGAGACCGAGGGCCATCAATACCTGGCCTTCACCATCGGACCAGATCTCGCGCAACGGTCGGACCCGGTAGTCGGCCTCCATCATCCCGGTGATCCGCGCCAGGCGCGCGTCGCCGTCGAGTCGACTCGTCAGCCGCTGCTGCATCGCCTCCGGCATCTCGTCGGCGCGCAAACGCGCCACGACGAGAAGGTTGCCGAATCTGGCCATCGCCTCCGAACCGAGCGCCTCCGGGCCCAGTTCCACCGGCAACCAGAGGCCGACGCCGCTTTCCGGCATCGCGAACGCTTGCGGCACCACGCCGACGACTCGCAAATGTTCGGCCTCGGTTTGCAGTAGAGCGCCCACGGCGGCGTCATTGGAACCGAACCGGTCCCGCGCAAGTTGTTCGCTGATCAGAGCAATCGGTTCCGCGCCTGGCCGAACATCATCGCCGGTAAACAGCCGCCCGGAAGCCGGCCTCAGACCCAACACTTGAACCGCGTGCTGGTCGATAGCCGCGGCACGCACTCTCTCGCCCGATTCCAGTTCAAGATCGAAGCCATTGTCGATGATTCCGATGCGCCCAAAATCACCGGACGAATTAAGTTCATCGACCAGCGCAGCCGACAGCCCCATATCCGACCCGAAGCGCTTCGAGAATATGCCCAGGGTCACCAATCGCTCGGGCTGCTGATAGGGAAGCGGCTGCGCAAACAGGCTGTAGCCCGCTGTCGCAACCGCCGCCGTGCCGCCGATGCTGACGGCCAGCAGGGCGATCACGCCGAGCGAAAATCCCGGCGCGCGCAGGAGGCGCCGCAGCGCGGCAAGGAATTCGACTGTGGGACTGAACGTCATGGCGTCTTGCTCCTCATCAAATTCCGGACAGCGCCTGCTGCATGCGCATGGCCGAACGCAGCCGGGTTCCCGGCGCCGATTTCATCACTCATGCCGCAGCGCCTGCACCGGCTGCACCGAAGCCGCGCGGCGCGCCGGCAGCCAGCCGGCCAGCAGAACCACGGCGAAAAGGATAGCCACGGCACCCAGCATCACCAGCGGCTCCAGCGGCGAAAGCTCGTACAAAAGCCCGCGCGCCATGCTTCCCAGCAACCAGGCCAGGACCAGTCCGATCAGCCCGCCGACCAGCGCCAGACGCAACGTCTGGGCCAGCACCATCCGGTGCAACCCGGCAGGCGCTGCACCCAGGGCGGCGCGCAGGCCGATTTCCCCGGTTCGCTGGGCCGTGGCAAAGGTCAGCACGCCGAACAGGCCGACCGCGGCCAATGCTGTGGCGAGTGCGGCGAAAACCAGTGCCAGAGTGGCGATGACCCGGTCCAGGACCACGGTGGACTGGATTACGGTTTCCAGACCGAACAGGTTATCGACCGGCAGGTTGGGGTCCAGTTGGCGCATCAAGCGGCGAACCGCCGGGAACACCGGGTCGCTTCCATTCACCGTCCGAAGGTAGAAGTTCGCCGAGCCGAGGTTTTTAGTCTGATACATCGGGATGAAGAACTGTGCCGGCGGCGGATCCTTGACTCCACTGTAGGCGGCATCGGCGACGACGCCGACGATCTCGATATCGTGTTCCAAGTCCTCGCCCCGGCCAATCCCGATCCGTTTGCCGATCGCGTCCCGGCCCAGATCGAATTTGCGCATAAACGCCGTGTTGACGACCGCGACCCGGGGACGATTCTCCACGTCGGAGGCGTCAAACCCCCGTCCACGCAAAAGCGGAATCGAGAGCGTCGAGAAAAAGTCCGGACCAACGGCGTTGTAGGACGTGGACGACTTTCCGAAACCTTCCACCGAAACAGGCATTCCCCAGTTGCTGTCGGTCAGAATCGGCACCGCCGACACCGTGGCCGAAGCCACGCCCGGCAGCGTACCGAGACGCTGCTCGAGCGTCCGGAACAGTTCGCGAGACCGCGCCGGACTGTAGCCGCTGCGCGCGGGCGAAATCGAAAAGCTCAGCACAGGGTCCGGCTCGAGACCGAGGTCCACGCTGCTGATATTGACCAGGCTGCGGATGAACAAACCCGAAACCACCAGCAATGCCACCGCCATTGCGATCTGGGTCGTGACCAGCACCGAGCGAAGGCGCGCCGCGACCCGGCTCGAGCCCGATCGCGCGACCTGATCGCGCATGGCCTGGACCGGTGACGTGCCGATCGCCTGAAGAATCGGTACAGCACCAGCCAGAGCGATCGTCACCACACTGGCGACCAGTCCGACAGCCATGATGCGTAAATCCAGCGTTGCAGTCACAATCCCCGCGTCGCTGGCCGGCAACAGGTGAGCGACCAGGCCAACCGTCGCAAAGGCCACCGGCAGACTGATCAGCGCGCCGGCGCCGGCCAGCACCAGCAATGCCGTCAGGCGATGGCCGAGAATATGGCGACGCCCTGCCCCGAGCGCCTGGCGCACGGCCGTCTCGCCACGCTCGGCTGCACCCATCGCCAGCAGAAGATTCGTGATGTTGACGCACGCGACCAGCAGGACCAGGCCGGCCACCAGAACCATCAGGATCAACGGCGTGCGAACCGTCTCCAGGATATTCGACTGCCCGCGAGCCGCAGGAAGCAGATCGAGCTCCCTGGCCAGGAATCGCTGCATCCAGGATTCGCTCTGGCCCTCCTGCAACGGCGCCTCCACTTCGCGCATCAGGTTCGAAAAAAGGGGGGCAAGGCTTGCGCGCGCTTTTTCGACCGCCAGACCATCGGCAAGCCGTCCGAACACGTATACCCAATGGCTGCGCCGGTCATCGAGATTCCAATTCCCGC
>Ga0209925_1000221_pt1 | contig 30357 bp, 40 predicted proteins | sample SalPonR2_A_D1_MG_FD_185702 | JGI IMG/M metagenome (GOLD analysis project Ga0209925, IMG submission 185702) | Salt pond soil microbial communities from South San Francisco under conditions of wetland restoration - Salt Pond MetaG R2_A_D1_MG... ... | reverse complement strand
AAAAAGCTATGGTATTGGGGTGTTGCCAGGAACATCGACGTTTACAAGTGCGCAAATTGTAACACATGGCTGGTGGTACAATGGTTCAGGGTATTTTGCATCACTAAACCCGTTTCATATTCCGTTTAAAACCAATAAACGTAAATCCCCTGTAACGGTTATTTATAGCCCTACAATAGCCACATCAGATCGCTATAACTCCTATTACAAAAATGGTGCATCTGCACGAGTGGCAATTGGTTCGCCAGCTACATTTACAAGTGACTATAACACCATTACACAAGGAACCTATAGCGTAGGATTTGAGCCTAAAAAAAGTGCTTATTTAACTACTTTTTCAGGTTCTGCTAATCCGTATTCATTTTTTAGCATTTACCACTTCACAGCTGATGCCAGACAAGGCGTATAACTTACAAGGAACAATAAAATGACCGTTCAATACAATAGTAATTATGACTTAACATTGCCGTTTAGCGACAGCAGTGCACAACCTGATGCCACGGCTTATGTTGGTATATCATTGCGTAAATTGCCCTAAAAAAAGGAATTCACATGGCTATAAACACTAAAAAATTTTCAGAGTTTACCGATGGAGGTGACTTAGAAAACAATGAAATAACGGTTGGGTATGGCGGCGGTGATAACATTCGGTATAACAACCCTTGGACGTTTTTAGCCAGTGGCTCCACAGGTGAGCGCCCCGCTGTTAACCCTAACATGCATTATCGTTTGCGCTTTAACACAACGCTTGAAGCTTATGAGTTTTATTCACCAACATCCGTTGATTGGGTAACCATTGAAACCTCTACAATAAGCAGTGTGTTAACGCTTCTAGCCAGTAACGCAATAGGTGAAGGCGCAAGTTTAATCGGTCTACAAGACCAAGGCAGTGTAAGCGGTCAAACCGTTCAAGACCTTGCTAACAACACGTTAATTGCCAAGGTTGATGATGGCACGTTAGTCAACGGCACTTACATAGGTAATTTAACATCAGGCTTGCTAGTAGGCACTAACACCACCGGTGACCTACTTACACGTGAAATAACCGGCACTGCTGACCAAATTGTTGTAACTGATGGCGATGGATTGTCAGATAACCCAACAATTGGCATTGCAGACAACCCTACTATTCCGGGCACATCAGGGTTTCAATTACCTTCTGGTACAACAGCCCAACGCGTCGTTCCTGTCAGCCCTGCAATTAATTTGCGGTATAACACGGATTTACAGCAACTCGAATACTATGACCACTCAACAACAAGCTGGTCACAAATACCAGGCAGTGCAACCGGTGTTTATTTAGAGCTGTCAGGCGGCACAATGGCCGGCACCATTGACATGGACAGCAACACCATTACCAATTTGCCTGCGCCAAGCACAACAAGTGAACCAGCAACCAAAGGTTATGTGGATGCAATTGCGTTTAACACACACCCTGCCTGTAACTACGGCAGTACTGCAAACCTGACAGGCTACACTTACGATAATAATGGTACTGGTGTAGGCGCAACGCTTACAGCAGGAAGTAACGGGGCATTTTCCATTGATGGCTCAAGCCCTGCATTAAATGACCGCATTCTTATCAAAGACCAAACGGCGCAGGAAGAAAACGGCATTTACACACTGACACAAGTTGGTGATGGTTCAAACCCTGCTATCCTTACGCGTGCCGATGACTATGATGAGGCTGGCGACATGGACGCAGGCGACCAAGTAGCGGTTGTTGGCGGCACTGCATTGGCAGGCTCGCTTTATATGATGACACAAACAGCCGCCATTGTAGTCGGCACAACTGCGATTACTTGGATTAATATTTCTGTTCCTGAAAATGTTGTAACAATCGATGGCACACAAACTATTACAGGCGCTAAAACGGTTGATGATTTGACGCTTGGCAGCGATATGGATGCCGACAGCAACAAAGTTACCAACGTAACCGACCCTACAAACCCGCAGGATGCTGCAACTAAGGCTTATGTTGATGCAATCGATTTTAATTCCAGTGCACTGACACTTGACGTCAATCAAACATCACATGGCTTTTCTGTGGGTGATGTCCTGCGTGTAGATGGCGCAGGCACTTATACAGAAGCACAAGCCGACAGTGCCGCTAATGCCGAAGTAGTGGGCATTTGCAGCGCCATTACAGATGCTGATAACTTTACATTAATCAGCAGCGGTTACATTGATACGCTAAGCGGTTTAACGGCTAACACTACTTATTTCTTAGACCCTTCAACAGCCGGTGCATTGACAGCAACAGAGCCAACAACGGATGGTCAAATTACCAAACCTGTTTTAATTACTGACAGCACAACAAGTGGTTTTATGTTTAACATGCGTGGGCTTGAAATAGGCACAGACCCTGTAAGCGGCACAATTGTTCAAGTTGTCGAAGATACTTATTCTACCTACTCAAGCACAACATCAGTAATCCCTTATGATGACACGATTCCCCAAAGCTCAGAGGGAACGGAGATATTAAGCCAAGCAATTACCCCTACTGACTCCAGCAACATTTTAGTATTTGAATATGGAATTGGTGTAAACAGGATTGCATCGGGAGAAGGAATTATTGCTATTTTATGCACTAGTGATAGTTCTGACGCGTTGCAGGCTTCACTGGTTAATGCTGTATTTGGTTCATCGTCAGAAACATCTAGCGGAACGTATAGTTATCAAATGACAGCAGGAGGAACAAGCAGTATTACGTATAGTGTAAGAGTAGGTACTACCGGGGCGTCAACTGCATACATCAACGGCACATCCGGGGGGCGAAAGTTTGGCGGCGCTTCTTCTTGCTACTTAAGAATCACGGAGATACAACCATGATAAATTTGGTTATTGAAAAAGTTTATGGTTACAAAGAGGGGCTTACTTGCGACCTTGGCAATAATGAAATTATTAACTGGCCTTACGATGCGCCAAAGCCAAGCAAAAATGAAATAAATCAAATGTTAACAGAGTACAAGCAATCAATTGAAAATGCTAACAAAGCAAAAAATGAAATGCCTACACTAGACGAAAAAATTGACGCTATTTTTGAAATGCTGGCAAACAATGACAGCACCAAGCTTGATAAAGTCAAAGCCAAGGTGGCAACAGTCAAACAAAAATACGGAGTTGAGCGATGAAAGCATTAATATTAGACAACAAAGTTCATCAAGTAGTGCCTGATGGCAATGAATTTCCTGTCCATGAAAGCATGAAGTGGATTGATTGTGCACCCGAAGTGCAACCGGGCTGGGTGCTGATTAACAACGTTTTACAAAAAGACCCTACAGTTATTGCTCAACGTAAACGACAAGAGTCACCCGAAGAAAAATACAAACGCGAAATGCCAAGCGTCCAAGAGCAGCTAGACGACCTGTGGCAAGCGATGGAAGACGGTGTATTGCCTAAAAACAACGCGTTTTATCAAAAACGCAGGGCGTTAAAAGATAAACATGGGGTATAACTTATGAGTTCATACAGTGCATTTACAGCCGGAAGTATTGCCGGTGCAGCAGGATTATTAACAAGTGTACAAGTAATTACTGCTAGTGGTACATGGATTAAACCGAATGGTATTAGGCAAGTTCTAGTGTATGTTGTTGGTGGCGGTGGAAGTGCTGGCGGCTGCGCGGCAACGGCAATCAATGGCGCACAATCATCTGGCGGCGGGGGTGGTGGTTGCGCTATTAAACTCATTGATGTCAGCAGCACTTCATCTGAAACTGTAACGGTGGGAGCTGGTGGCGCAGCTACCGCAGCAGGAAACAACAACGGTAACACAGGCGGAACTTCATCTTTTGGAGCGTTTTGTTCGGCAACAGGTGGAGCTGGAGGTCTTGGCGCAGCTGCATCGTCCAGCATACCAGATTATCAAGGTGGGGCGGGTGGCATCGGTTCTGGCGGTGATATTGACTTGTCAGGCACAGCAGGCGGAGCTGCAATGCACACTAATGTTGATTTTTTTTCTCGCGGTAACTTTGGAGGCTCCAGCTTTTTAGGGGCAGGCGCTCAAGTCCCCGTTTTCCCGGGTGATGGAAACCCCGGCGTTGACCCCGGTGCAGGTGCAAGTGGCGGCGTAAGCGGAACATCAACGGCAGCCAGAATTGGACAGGCGGGCGGAGACGGCGTAATAATCGTCTACGAGTACAGTTAACCAAAGGCTGACATGATACAAAAAAAAGGCAAACAATGGCAATTAGCAGACAGTAGAACCGTTTGCTACACTTATAAAACTTTAACTAGTTAAGGAACTACAATGGCAATTTTAAAAATTAAAAGAGACTTAGGCACACCATCAATTGTGCGCATTGAATGTGATGACACGCTTGCAACAGCACTAGGCGCAACTTACCTTGTTGACCAAGCCGATAATATCGAAGACATTAACAACGGCGCGTTTGAATGGGCTGACAATGATGCGGTTATGATTGCAGCAAGTGACGCGGTAGGCATGGCACGTTATGACGAAACTAACGATGCGTTAGCTAGCACACAGCCTTATCAATCAGTGTATGCAGCACAATACACGACAGCAGGGGGCGCAGCAGCCGAAGCGATTACAGTCACTGGCTTGCAAGCCACTGATTTAGCGTTTGTTCAGGTTGTTGATGATGGCACAGGTAGCGTGACTGCGTTACAAGCAGTTTGTACAGCTGACACGTTGACCGTGACATTTAGTGCTGACCCGCAAAACGACACTATTATTAACTATCATGTAATTAGACCATAAAAAACCAATGAGGTGGCGTAATGAAGATATGGCTTAGATTGGCAATTGTTGCAAGCGCACTAGGGCTAGGCTATGCCAGTTATTACGCCACCAAAAAACCTGATGGGTTTATTGAGCAAGCTGCAGAAACCGTGCTTAAGTTTCATGGCGTAGACGTGGACATATCCCCCGAAAATGAATAGCAGATTATTTTTAGAGCGTTGGCTTTCAGAGCATGAAGGCATACGCTTATATCCTTACAAATGCACCAGCGGTAAACTAACGATTGGAATAGGCAGAAACCTTGATAGTCGTGGCATAACGTTTGATGAAGCACATTATATGCTGAAAAACGATATAAAACGTTTTGAGCAAGAGTTAACACCCTATGATTTTTATTCAATACAGCCCGACCATATTAAAGCCTGCTTAATCAATATGTGTTTCAACATGGGGCTTTCAACGCTACTGAAATTTAAAAAAATGATAGCAGCGCTTGAAAAGCTTGATTATGATTGTGCCGCAGAGGAAGCGCTGGACAGCCGTTGGGCACATCAAGTTGGCTATCGAGCAAGAGACATTGCAAGCGTTATGCGTAATGGTAGCCCTGTCGATGCCTAACTACCTTGAAGATGACATACACATAGCGTTCATGGATTGGGTGCGCTTACATTCAGATCTTGCCAAAGTAACGTGGCATACCCCCAACCAACGCAATTGTTCGCCTCAGCGCGGCAATAAGCTTCGTAAAATGGGTGTGTTATCCGGTGTACCGGATATTTTTATGGCTATCCCTAAAGGCGGATATAGCGGTTTATTTATCGAAATGAAAAGCCCAAAAGGTAATTTAACACCCGCACAAAAAATGATGCTCGAGCGCCTAAACAATCAAGGCTATAAAGCTATTAGTTGCCGTAGTGTTGATGAAGCAATTACACAAACTAAAAACTATCTTTTTATGGACTAATCGACAAGCAAAACCTCAACCGCTTGAGCGCCCTTTTTAGCTGCCACAATTTCAAACACGCAACGTTGTTGTTTTTTTGGGGTTTGGCCATCTACTAAATTTTTAACACCGCTTATGTGAAAAAAAGTATCAGCGTTATCGCAAGTAATGAAACCAAAACCGCGTTCATGGTTATAATGCTTGATTACTCCTTCTTTCTTCATAGCTTTTTATCGTCCCTGTGAGCAAAAATTTATTATTGCATATATAGCGCACTAGGCTCGAATTATCTTCGCAATCTTGAACAATGTATTGCGCATTAGCGCTATAGCCATATAGGCGTATTAAGCCGGCAACCAGCATTAAGGCAATTAGCAGAACAATTATTAACGTCAATCTATTAATGATTGTATGCATGCGTGTTACTCGCTCAACAGTGTAGCTATCTAGCAACTCACTTTGCTTATATTTTTTTTCCTTTAACATTTGACGCCCTTGTAAAGTCTGTAATACCGTTTAGTTGTCGCATAACTTTTAAAATGCTTTGCAAGCTCAACACTTACCTGCTCATCTATGTCAATTTGTAACGCGCCTTTTGACTTAACAAAAAACTTTGTTTGTGTTTTAAGAGGCAAATATCCTTGATTTTCCCATCTCGTGAAACTAGCACGCACAACACCAATTGCATTACATGCCGCGTTCCTGGTGCCATAATATTCAATCACTTCATCTATTTTCATAGCTCACCAAAACAATGTTTTTTGTAAAAACACATCTGGCACACGAAATAAGTGGGTTTATCGCTAATCATGGGCGCAGGCGAGGTGCTGTTAATTACGGTTTTGGCTTTAATTTTTAATTCTTCGTAGCAATCAGGATTAAAATCAAATTGCTCAATGTGCAAATCACTTGTGTTTTTATTAAATACGATAAACACAGCGCTTTGAGCACCTGAAAACCCACAATAGGCTTGCCCTTGTGCGTAATAAGTAGGTCGAGTAGCTTTAATGCCATGCTTTTTCATTTGCGTAAACGCTGATTGATTGGCGCTTTTAATCTCTATAATGTGCTTCGCGTTTTTTTCGTGTGCAATAGCGTCACAATGCCCTTTAAAGTCCGGCACATCGTCACAAGTAAGCAATAGCTGTTTATTGTTGTTATTAGGTGTTTCGATAGTAATGGAACTGTTTTCTAAAATTGAGACAATCATTGACTCTATTGCATAACCTAAAGCGAAAGTGCGAGACTGCTTTGGTGTAGTTTCAGACACAATCCCATTGTAAACATTTTGTAGATAGCGTAAGCATGGGTGACCAATTGATGAAGCCCCTAAATACTTTCTGGGGGTTTCATCAACTGGCTTAGCAAAAGCCCGTTTAATTTTGTTTATTAGCTTCATTTTTCAGGCTCGTCAGCAAGTCGTAACGTTCGGTATTTTCCTTAACATTTTTTTTACAATTAAAATGGGATATCGTCATCCAGCGTTTGCGTTTGTTGCTGTGAAAACGCTTGATCTGCCGTTTCCTGCTGTTTGACATCTTGACCTGATGGTGTGGGTGGCGTTAAGTATTCACCCTCTTTGCACTCATAGTTTTGACTGCTATGTATTTCAGAAACAAAATTACCTTCTTTGCCTTGGTAGAACCATTGCAAAATTTTAATTCCAAGTATTTTATCTTTAAACATTAATAAATCGTTATCTTGTGGTGCGCCACTATGTGCTGGTTGCAGTTGGCACAAGTGATAAAGTCTAACAAACATCTGTTTAGCGCGATCTTGTATGCTTTTTTTTTGATCATATGGTTTTAGCTTTAATGTGACATAAAAGCCTTTATATTTTGTGTTCATTAACTCAAATTTAACTGCATAAAAGCTTGGAAAGTCACTGGTTTGTGACTCAATTAGTTTAAAGCTGTCAATTTTAGCAATGGCTTGCGTGTTGTGCGGTATAAGCAAAGTACCTGCCGCGTGGGCGCTCTCAGCGTCGCCCGTTGGTTTTTCCCCGTTGCTTAATGTAAAAAAGCTCATTATTTCCCCTTTTATTAATAGTTTTCAATACTGTCTTTAACAAACTGTAAATCATTGTCGATATACATATCCTCAAACATGCCCATTGGTGTTTTAGCGCTGTAATTACCATCATTTTGTGTAATAAAGCAAAACCCATCGTCATTACGCACTGCATGTAACACAGTTGTGAACATGCCTTCCATGCTGATTTTAGAGCTTAGTAGCTTGCCAATAACTTGTGCTCTAGACACACCATAATCGTCACGTTCGCTATGCGATAACACAAAGCTGGTTAGCGGGCGTTTGCTGGCGTTAAGCGCCTCCAGCACAAGCCAGCTGTGGTTGCTAATCTCGCTAAACTTATCAAAGCCCTTTTCACTAGCACGTCGCATAAACTCATTGCCCATGATGTATTGAAAATCATCAATAATAAGCGTGGTTATTTTTTCGCGCTTTTCTTGCACATATTTAATGCATCGAATGATATTTTGATAGTTGTCATTGACGTAGAAATTGCCTTTTTCATTGTCTTTACTAAATGCCACGTAACCATCGCGAGCGCCTTTAAACGGCAATGGTTTACCTATGACGCTAATAATAAACGTTTCAGCAGGTTTTAGGGTTCTTATGCTTGTGCTTTTACCAGTGCCCGATTCCCCGAGCACTAATACTGAATTGTTCATGTTGTAGCCTTATATGTTGTCAGAAATAGAAACGCTTGGTTTACCTTGCGCCTGTGTTGCGAACTCGCTAAGCAAGAGCTGTTCATCTGGTGTGCCATGCTCGTTAATAGCATCAATAATGCGTTTAACAGGCGTGTATTTGTTTTCAACACGCACCCAATCGCTTGGCACTTGGTCGCGAAGCTCTTCAAATCTGGCTTTGTCTAGCTTCCAAGTGAACGGTGTTTTAATAGTTATTTTCTTGTCGTTAAGTTCGTAGCTGGTCTGACCGTCTTTAGTGTGACCAATCGCTTTGATTAGCTCAGCCTCAAGTTCCTCTTTGCGTGCTTTGTCTTTAGCCATACGCTTATTAATGCGTTGTAGCTCGCTAATTAATTCCTTAGTCATAATCTCTTTTTTAGCTGTTAGTTGTAGTTTACACATTGTCTGTTTTCTCCGATTTAGTTGTTAGTAACTGCGCTCTTTAAGCGTGATTGCATTATAACAACTATTTGGACTATGTAAACAAAAATGTGTAATTAAAGTTAAAAAAAAGTTCGTTATTACAAACTAAAATCGTTTTCTACATTTGGATTGTTTAAAAAAGCATCGGTTTCATTTTTCGCTTCGCGTTGATTTGTGTCGTAAATAGTGCCTTCTAGGCTTTTATAAAAAACACTGCCACGTTCGCCGTATCGATTTTTTCTAACTAACAACTCTAAATAATCGTGATTACATTCTGGCCATGTGATTTTATCCCTGTGCACAAACATTACATGGTCTGCAAAGTTTTCAATCGCACTCGATCCTTTTAAATGGCATAGATCTGGCTTTCTGTCTTTGCTGTTAACAACCCCACGGTTTAGCTGTGCCAGCAAAAACACGCCAACATCCAATTGTGCTGCAATATCTGCCGTATTTTGCATGATGTAATTAATTTGCGCATATTCTGAATCACACCTCTTTTGTGTGCTTAGCGCTGTAAGAAAGTCAATAAACACAAAATCCAGCCCAAACTTAGCTTTCAAACACTGTGCTTTTAAAAAAATTGATTCAATCGTTTGCGATTTTGAGTGGCAAACGTGCATGTTATTATGCAATAGCAGTTTATCAAGCGGCCTTTGATAAAACTCCTGCCCTTTAACTAAAAAATCACTGCGAGGGATTTTTAAATTTTGACTTAGCAACATTTCATAGATGTTATAGGTGTCCATTTCAAGACTAAAAAATGCACACTTATAATTATTATTTATGGATAATTGACTGAGCAGTTTAGCGGCGTACGTCGTTTTCCCTGTGCCTGACTGCCCGGCTATGACGTTTAGCGATGGTTTTAAAACACCTCCTCTAAATATTTCATCGAATGGTAAATCGCCCGTTGGGTAACGCATAAGCGCTTTAGGGTTATTAAAAGCCTCATCAAGGATTTTTATAGCTTCTGGTACGGAGTCAATAGAAAGCCCTTGTGACGTTTTTTTTAAAACCATGTAGGGTATAGAGGTGCAAAGCTCAAAAGCTTCCTCAATGCTTTCAGATTCGCTTATTTGGGTATTTAAATCAGTTACCTTGGCTTTTATTTCCTCCAAATCTCTTTGATTTATTAAATCGTCAACATAAGCCATTAGGTTGGTTGTAACGTATCTGTCTTTTACAAGGCCATAAAAATACTCAACACTTGTACCAAAATCTGTCAAATAAATAGGTTTGTCGTTATAATAGGCTTGCTGTAAGTACTCAAATGCCTTTTGATGCTCTTCCAGCTTAAAGTGTGATTTGTTTAGTTTCAGCATTGCCTCAACTACTCGGGGTTTTGTTAGTTTCTCTTGTGCTAGCAAAATCCCGAGTACTGCTTGTTCATATTGTAAACTCATTATTACTCCTAGTTGTTATTATTTCGTTCCGAGTCGCTTGTTATTGCGTTATCGCTTACTTTTTCTGCATTTTTCCACCGCGTGATTGTTTCAAACGTATTTACTGAACCATTGCCCCATGACGAGTACACCCAGTTTTTGCGTGTTTCGTATATGTGTTTCAAGTAGCGAACATAATCCTCGACTGTTCTGCCATTGTCTAGCCATTGCTTAATGACGGCGTGTGTGTAGCTAGCTTCCCCCACTCGTTTAATCTTGTGTAGTCGCTGTGGGTTATTAGGGTTAGCTATGATGGCATTCCAGGCTTCATGAAATGCCTTGGCTGTCTCCTTAGTCACTTTCTGCCGTTTTTTCGGTTTGCTCGATGTTGCTAAGGACTCTTGCTTTTCTGCGTTAGCCACCTTGCCGTTGCTGTCCCCTTTTAAGGGGACTATAGGGGTATTTGTATTACTTCTTTTATTTGTATTACTTCTTTTATTTGTAAGTGGCTTGGTTTTCCGTAATGCGGATTTACCGTAAGACGGGTTTTCAGGCTTATGGGTACAGGTCGCTCGTATCAAGGTGTGTGAGCTAATAAATCGTCCTTTTTTGTCGGTTTCTCTAACAACGTCATATAACCCGAGTTCTTTTAATATTTTGAATCTTTTTTGAACATACTCACGACCAACATTAAACCTGGCCATAATGTCCTTAATTCTAACAACCCAGTTTTCGGGCTTAGAACACAAATAATGATAAATGGCGTATGCGCCAGCATCTTTTATTGCATCCATTGTGGCGTTTAAGGTCGTAGTAAATCCAAAACCTTCTTTTCTTAATTTCATTTCGAGTTTTTCAACGGGCATTTTTAACTTCCTTTTAATTTGATGGGTAAACGCGAACACAGGGCAAACAAATATCCTAACTCATTGTTAGTTACGTTTCTGCGTGCGTGGTATTCAATTAGGGTTACCAGCTTGTGTAATAGCTGGGTGCGTGTGATGTAATGCTGTGATTGTGCAGTCATGTTGCCATCTCCTTGTGTTTGGTCAACATTTCTACAACTTTAAACAAGTGCAGGTGTTGACCTGGTTAGGTCTTATCCGTACACTACAAGCACTTCGTTTGTTTTGTGTTTTTTTGGACAAGACAACATCTTCGGGGTAGTTTGCAGCTATCCCGAGGAACCCTAAGTTACACTATTCTATTTTTTGATCAAATCCTTTTTGCAATCAGTCGCTTATAACCAGCTTATATACTACTTGCTAATAGAATTAAAAACGTGTTTAATTAAACGGTAATCACTGCACTGCATAGCATTGTCTTACTTCCTTTTATTTGTTGTTAGTTATCAGCTTGCGTAGGTAGTAGTCGCTTACGCAAGCGCCCTTAATTAAACATAGTCAGATTCACGCAAATACACAAAATCAATCACTCTTAAGTGTTTTACATAATTCCAAACTTCATTTTTTTTGTAACTATCAATTAATTTTCGTGTATGTTTGTAATGTAATGTTTTCATTTTGAACCTGTTTTGTGTTTAATCTGGGGGAAAATATGACCGCCGAGCAAGCCAAACATGCTAAACGCGCTTTTCAGTCGCTGGTAATGTTAACGTTCGAGTTCTCATTTTTTGCCCCTGTCAGATTGTTTGAGCCGCTTATTATTCTTGCTATCGATTTGCTATTTGAGTGGCTAGCAACGCCTCATGTTGAGCATCAAGAAGAAGACGAGCCAAGGCCGTCACTGGCTCTGTAACTTGTACGCATTTCTCGAAGTGCATCGAGTGCTTTTTGGGCTTCATCATTAAAAAAACGGTGCTTTTTAGTGTAACTCACCGCTGTGATGCGTGGCTCATGACGCGCATCATATAAAATGCGCGCTTCTTGTCTTAGTAATTTGGTAATATTTTTGTTCATTAATAAACTCATCCAGTATGGCTTTTTTAAATTGTTAGTAATCCGATACCTGCTTATTGTATCGCTCAGCAAAACGTCTCAAAAAATCAGTTAATTTCTTCTTTGCCAGCCCCGCACCTTCTTCGCTATCATCAAGCGCTAGCCCTATATTGTTTAAACTGTTTAGTAAGGCTGGTGCATCAATGCTTAGCTCGCACTCAAGCATCGCTATTCGATGATTAATGTAATCTAGCTGTTTATTAAGCATATAAATATCAGCCTCCAAGTTTTCTTTTATTTTTTTAGTTCTGTTTATTTCGTGATTAATTGATGCTTGGTTGTTCATTTTACTAGCTCATCTAGTATTGATATTTCTGTTAGTGATTCTTCTGCTATTTTAAGTTTTTCTATCGCCTCGTTGATTAACTTTTTACCAAGCGCTCCTTTCATTGTTAGTTGTTCGGTTTTCTTAAAAAGTTCTTCAATATCATCAAGCATTGATTTAATGCTAACGCCAGTGGTGCTTTTAGTTTCGGTTTCCTGATTAGGCTTATAGTCTTTGCATGCTTCTATTTCCTCGTTTGTTATGCCGTAAAACTCGATAATTTTAGTTAGCATCGGGCGTGGGGTAGCTTTTCCTTTTTCAAAATAAAGATAATTAGTGTAGCCAATGCGCTTCATTGCCTCATCTTTAGTAAGTCCAAGCTTTTCGCGCTTTAATGCGCACAGTTCAGGGAAAGTTATCTCATAGTTCATTGTGTCAACTCCTAAGTTATTTTTATTTTTAATTTTCTTCAATGCCAGCTATTTCTTCTAATGCTTCAAGCGCATCAACTAACCCGAGCTTGTAGTAGTCGTCCATTTTGTCAGCAACGCTGCCAATCTCAATACCGCAAGCATGCCCTTGCAATTGCTCTTGCCTTGCTTCTTCAATTAGTTGATTAAGTTTTGTGATAGCTTGTTGTAGTTGTGTAGTCATTGGTAACCTTTGTTGTGTAGGTATTTGTTTAGTTCAAGTAATTGTACTATTATGGTCTTAATATGTCAACTACTTGTTATAATTATTTTGTTATGTTGTCGTGTTCGATATTTGCTATTAGCGCCCCTTTTGTTAATTGCTGCAAAGTAATTTGTGATTTAATGGGCACAAACCCCCATTGTATCCAATTTCTAAACGTGCTGGCTGACATGCCAGTTTTTTGCCTGAACTGGTAGCTTGTCTTGTAATAATTTTTTACGTCAGAAACTGTCATGTGATTCCTCCTTGGTTAAATCAACTGTGTTAAGCGGTGACCAGTTGTTATCAATTTCTTTCGCTGTTTTATCAATCCATTCGATACGTTTGTCATCGTCATCTAAATCCATTATTTGCTCAATCTCAGCAATTAGTTGATATTCACGCGCTAATGGCAACGGGTGTTGTCCAACTTCCTGGCTTGCTGCATCTTCGTCAAATAAGTATATATCGCCTTCTTTGGTGCAATAGTGACATAAGCGTAAGTTAGTAGGTGCTGTATCTTCACTTATGCGCGCTAACGCTTCACGAATGGAAGTTGGGAGTATTAGTAATTCGAATTCTGTAAACATTTATAAAATTTCGCTGTGTGCTAAACTGTGATTGCATATTACAATCAGTTGGCTTATATGTCAAGTAGTTGTTATATGTTTAAATATTAACAATTTTTACAAACAGCTTGTGTGTAGGGGTGTGGAGTTTTATACACATACTTATGCACTAAAATTGTTGATAAGTTATGTTATTATGTTAATCAAATTGAGCAATGGAGCGTCTATCATGAAAGATGGTTATAAAAAAATGCAAAAAGCTACTGATAAGAGTTTTAAAGGTATGGATAACTCGCATTATTCACAACCGAGTATGTACGGGAAAATGGTGCGCGAGCAGTACAACAAGCAACCTAAAATGTGTGGGCAGAAGTAAATAATTGGAAATAAAAAAATTGCAAAGCCCCTACCGCAAAGGGGGTTTTGTTTTTTGGGGTGCAAATTATGGCGACTAGAGGCAGAAAAGCACACAAGAGAACAGAGGAAACAATTGCTAAAGTTTCAGCGTTAAAAATGTTTGGCCATACGGATCAAGAAATTGGTAAGCATTTGGGCATATCAGATGAAACGCTGATGAAATATTATCGTGTTGAGCTTGACACCGCCTCGGTTGAGGCAAACATGGTTATTGCTAACAAGCTTTATCAGAAAGCGAAAGCAGGCGATTTAGGAGCAATCATTTTTTGGCTTAAAACGCGTGGTAAGGGAATGTGGCGAGAAAAAGACAAAGACGACAAAAAGTTTGAAAGTATTGTTGAAAAGCTGATTGATAAAGCAACAAGCAAATGAATCAAAAAAAATTATTAAAAGTGCTTAGTGATTTTACGTTGTTTGCAAAAGCTTTTTTGCAGATACGCACTAAAAATGGCGCTGTTAAAGCGTTTAAGCTTAATCGAGCGCAATTGTATCTGCATGAGCGATTAGAGCAGCAACTAAAAGAAACAGGTAAGGTTAGGGCGATAATCTGCAAAGGGAGGCAGCAAGGGTGTAGTACTTATATACAAGCAAGAGACTTTTACAAAGTAAGCACACAAGTGGGAAAAAAGGCGTTTATTCTTACGCACGAGAGCGAAGCAACAAAAAATTTGTTTGAAATGACTAAGCGCTATTATGATTTAGCGCCGTATGGATTGTTGCCGCAACCTGACACATCAAGCGCCAAAGAACTCAATTTTAAATCGTTAAACAGTGGTTATGCAGTGGGTACGGCTGGTAATAAAGCAGTCGGTCGTTCTCAAACTATACAATTGTTTCACGGTTGTCTTGGAAAGGGATCGCGTATCTTTGACCCCGATACAGGCGGAGTAAAATACATTGAAGATTTTACAGTAGGCGATAAAATTCTCACGCATACAGGTCAACGCGCACTAATATCTTATATATCATCACAATCGAAAGAATGTTTATCAATTACATTCCGTGGTCTTTCTAATTTTCCTTTAGTTGCAACCCCTGAGCACAAATTTTGGACTAAAGAAGGATGGAAAGCGTTAAACAAGTTAAATCTAGGTGATAGTATTGGTTACCCGGTTAAGCCAATTTCAAAACAAATCAGTGATTTTTACATTCCAAAAGCTAATAACCGGGTTCATGGTGGAGGTAGGCAATTTGAATGCCCTGATTCCATTGTTAATGATTATGCTTTAGGTAGATTCATTGGTTTGTATCTTGCGGACGGCCATATAAAATTACAGGATAAATATCCGCATTATCCGTGCGCGCTTCAAATAGTAGTTCACCGTAAAGAAGTAGAAAGAACTATTGAGTGGTTAACGCCATTTTTTGATTACTTTTCTAGTTTCAAAGTTAAGCATCGAGAGGATTCACTAACAACTGAGATAAACATCACTGGTAATCGCTTTATAAGCATGATTAATGTTTTATGTGGAAGAACTACTAATAAGCATTTTCCGAGAAATTGGGACCTTATGGGTGAAGAATTTTGCCAAGGATTATTACTAGGATATCTAGCTGGTGATGGTTCGTCTTATGGCGATGCCAGAAGAATAAGAGCCACATCAATATGTGCATCGCTAACAGTCACCGCGCGAGATATTTGCGCTTCATTGGGTTACGGATGGGCTAGTATAGAGCATAAGCAAGCAGCCATTAGAGCAGGAAGAAATGAGAAAGAAGCTTATACTTTTGCATTGTGTGGAAATGGCGTTAGTCAAATTGCAAAGATACTTGGAAAACCATCGCCACAATTAACGAGAACAAAAACAAATTCAATTAAGAATAAAGCAGCAAAAACAACTGAAATAAGCAGTGGTTACGCATGGTTAACAATTACAAGAATTGGTGAAGTTGGAATGCAACCGGTTTATGATTTTGAAGTCGATCATCCCGATCACTCTTACTGCACTATTCACGGAAGCACGCATAATTCAGAAGTTGCCTATTGGCCAAATGCTGAGGAACATGCAAAAGGGATTTTGCAAGCGGTGCCAAATGAGCCAGGTACAGAAATCATCCTTGAATCAACCGCCAACGGCATCGGCAACTACTATTATAATATGTGGCAATCAGCTATAAGTGGCCAAAGTGACTTTCAGGCCATATTTATACCGTGGTATTGGCAAGATGAATACACATTGCCGGATGATGGTAGCTCGTTAACTGACGAGGAACTACATTATATAAATGAACATGGCGCAAATGGTCTGACACGTGAGCATTTGATGTGGCGACGTAAAAAGTTGCATGAATTTGATAGTGACTATGAGCAAGCACGCGAGCTATTCAACGTTGAGTACCCATTTACCGCACTTGATGCCTTTCGCAACCCTGTAGCTGACAGGTTTATTAAGGTAGACATTGTTAATCGTGCGATGAAAAACAAAGTTGAATCACAATCACCGTTAGTCATTGGCGTTGACCCCGCTATTAGCGACAACGATAGAACGGCTATCATTAGACGTAAGGGGCGCTTAGTTTACAATCTTGAAACACACTACAACTTAAACACCATGGAGCTGGTCGGGCTTGTCAGGCGTATCATTGATAAAGAGCACCCGGTTAAAGTCTGCATCGATTGCATCGGTATAGGTGCTGGTATTGTTGATAGATTGTTAGAAATTGGCTACACGCAAGTTGAAGGCGTTAACGTCGCACGTTCAGCAAATGAAAAAGACAAATTTAAAAACTTACGCGCTGAGCTGTGGCATGATATGCGAGAATGGTTAAGCCAAGAACTGCCCGTTCAGTTACCCGATAGTGACGAGTTAAGGGGCGATTTAACAGGCTTAGGGTATCATTTCGATAGTTCTGGCAGGTTACAAATAGAAAGCAAAGAAAAAGCAAAAAAACGTGGCATAAGGTCGCCTGATATAGCCGACGCGGTAGCATTGACCTTTGCTGTAGGTGATTTTTTAGGTGCTACACTACACAATACAAAAAAAATGCCCGACAGATGGGCAAGTTCACTAGCTTAAAGGAAAAATCATGGTAAAGGTCAAAAAAAACGAAAAGATAGCAAAGAAAGCGCGCAGTGCTTGCGAAGCATGGCGCAATTACTTTCAAACAAACATCGATCATTATCATAAAAACTTTGAATTTATCCTTGGCAGGCAGTGGACAGATGAAGAAAGTGACGTGCTGCAAGGGCTTAAAAAAGTGCCGCTTACTTTTAACAAGCTTAGCACGCTAATTAACGCCTTATTGGGTGAGCAGCAACAAAACACGCCACAACTTGAAGTGGTGCCCATGGAAAACTGTGACGAACAGACGGCACAAGTTCGCGAGCTTATCATTAAAGACATAATGTTCGATTCACGCACTAAGCTGGTGTATCAAATGGCAGCTAAGCAATCGGCTATTGGCGGCTTTGGTGCGTTTGCGTTGTTAACTGATTACACGCATGACAAGAGCTTTGAGCTAGACATTAAGTACAAGTATTTTAAAGATGCCACAACGTGCTACTGGGATGCAGGCGCAGAACTAGACGATAAAACAGACGGCATGCATTGTGGTTATACCTCGCTTATGTCACGCAAAAAGTTTCGTGCAAAGTATGGCAAGCGTGCAGAGGCACAAATTAATAAAGATGATGGCGTTGGTGCGACAAAAGAAGATGTTTCACGTGAAACAGCAACAAACAGTAACGGCACTGGTTTTGAGTGGTCGGATAAAGACAGCATAACGATTAATGATTTTTTTGTGCGCAAATTTGAATCAGACACATTGTATAAAATGAGCAACGGCAAGATTTATAATCACGATGAAATTGTTCAGCTTTTTGAAACGTCTAAGCAATTAGCTAATCAGATGATGGGCGTGGTTGATGAGTACGCAGTAGAAGGCGAGGATGAACAAGCGTCTGACTTGTCTAGCGAAGAAGTTGAAGAACAAAGCGAGCTAATAACGTTATTTGATGAGGGTCAGCCTGTACGCATTGAAGATAAGCGCGATATTAAAAAGAGCGTGATACATCATTACAAAATTGCTGGTGATTACGTGCTTGAAGAAAGCGTATTCCCTAGCGAAAACATGCCTATTATTTTTGTTGACCAAAACAGTTATTTTGATAAAAACGGCAAGCAAATTACTCGTGGTTTCTTAGATGATGCCAGAGACGCGCAACGCTATATCAATTACCTTGGCACACAATCAGCGTACACACTTAAGGTGTCACGTTATGACCAGTGGCTTGGTAGCAAGAAAAACGTTGCTAGCAATGACACACAAGCTATCTGGAAAGACCCATTAAACACCCAGGGTTTACTTACATACGATGAAAGCCCAAGCGGTGCAAGACCTGAGCAGGTAAGACCGCCAGAGCTGTCACAATCGCTATTAACGCAATATGAGCGTGCTATTAATGACCTTTATACAAGTACCGGGCTATATGCCACACGCATGGGGCAACAAGGAAATGAGCAAAGTGGCGCAGCTATTGACGCACGCACACGACAAGGCTCTTACCCAACTTACGTTTACTTTAATAATATCAATCGCGCGATAACATCAGGTGGACGCATCCTTAATGAAATGATTCCTAACGTCTACGACAGTGAGCGCGTATTTTCATTAATGACTGGCGAAGGCTTGCAAAACGTCTCAGTAAACAAGCAAGTGGATGAATACGGCGAAATTATCGAAAACGACTTAAGCAAAGGCACTTATCAAGTTAACTTAAAACCGGGTGCTAGCTATGAAGGGCAAAAAGAGCAAGCATTACAATCGTTAAACATGGTGCTACAAGCTAACCCTCAATTGCTCAATTTGTTTGCTGACTTGTACGCTGACAACTTACCGCTTAGCAACACCATTGAAATTAAGAACCGTTTAAAAACAATTGTACCGCCTGAAATTATTGAAGCAGGCAAAACAGGGAAAACTCCACCACCTAAGGAACAAAAACCTGACCCACAAGAACAAGCAGCCATGATGGCGCAGCAAGCAAAAATGAAAGAGCTTGAACTAAAGGAGCAAGAGTTGCAGCTAAAGGCTGAAAAGCAACAGGTTGAAACAACGAGAGAGCTTGAGAAATTAAAAACAGAGCGGTTACAGATAGCCAGCGGACTACAAGAGCAAGAAATGCGATATGCAGCAGAAACGCATCGCACTAACACAGATGAACAAATTGCTCATGCTGATAATTTAATGAAGATTTTAACTAGCAAAGTGGAGTAATGACAATGAGCGACGTAGAGCTTGATAATCTATTATCTGGTGTTGAGCCAGAACCCGAAACGCCAGAAGTAGAAAATGAGCCAGCGCAAGAAGGTGAAGATTATGGCATGTCGGAGCAAGTAGAGCAGGAAGAAAGCGACGACAACGAAGAACAGCAAGCTGACACTGACGACTACGGTAACGAAAAAGCAGCGCCTAGGACGTATACAGAGGATGAGGTTAACGAGCGTATTAATAAGGCCGTGCGTGAGCGTTTAAGCCGCTTTGAGCGTAACCAACAGCCACAACAAGAGCAACAAGCATACCAGCAAGCAAAGCAGCAACACCAAGGATTTGAATACGATGAAAATGCAAGCGGTGATTGGCAGCAACAGCTAAAAGACTTTATACGCACTACATACCAAGAAATGGGTCAAGAGCAGCAACAGCAAGCTATTCAGCGTCAAGAGCAGGCAGCACAAGAGGAATTTGCGCAAAAGTTTCATCAAGGTATGGAGCGGTTTAATGACTTTCGCGAGGTTGTATCTGCTCAACCCGTTAGTGATGCTATGACGATGGGATTACGCGGTGTTAATGACCCTGCGGCGTTCATCTATGCAGCTAGCAAACGACAGCCCGAAGAATTAAGGCGTATTAGTGAGCTTAGCGACCCTTATCGTCAAATGGTTGAGATTGGTAGGTTAGAGGAACGCATGCGCACTAATAAAAAAGCAACCAAAGCACCGCGCCCAGTAAGTAACACTGAAAGCGACATTACAAGCACTACAAAAGCTAATAACAAAAAGCAGGAGGATGACATTGATTACTTATTAGCGCAAAACGACAAGCGACGGGCTGCAAACAGGCTACGTAGACGTTAAGCTTGTAAAACCGCGTCTGTATCGTCTAAAATTGATGCAGATGCGTAATTTGGCAGCCATCGGCCAACACAAGGCGCGTACATGTCTCCCGCCGGACGATTGAGAGCGTGACAGTAGTCACTTTTTTTTATTTGTTCGGAGTCTATAACAATGGCAAACCAATTTAATCAAACTAGCTACGTCTTAAATGACGTTTTTGTACGTTTCTGGAATTCTTTAGCATTTGCAAGAACTGCTAACCGTAATCTTGAGGACGATTTTTCAAGCGCTAAATACGCCCCCGGCCAAACGGTCAACTATCGTTTAGAAGAAAGGTATCTTGCCGGTGAAGGTGCTGCCGCAACAACTGAGGCACGTGTACAGCAAATCAGACCGCTTACTATTGAAAAGCAATACCACACAATGGTTGAATATGATGGTTATGAATTAACGTTTGACCGCGCACGTGATGAGCCTTATTTAGAAATGGCTAACGCACCTCGCGCCAAGCGTCTAGGTAACCTTGTTGAAAACTACATTGCTAAAGACAAGCTGCAAAAACAAACTTATCAAGCGGTTGGTACGCCAGGCGTTGCTGTTGACTTTAACACGATTGCTACAGCAGACGCTTACATGACTGAGCTAGCTATTCCAGAAGACGGCAAGCGTTATGCAGCGGTTCCTCCTCGCGTATCAGCGTCACTTTCTAATGACCTTTACAACGTGTTTAACACGGAAGTTAACAGCGGTGCGTTGATGGATGGGTTCATTGGTCGATTAAGTGGTTTTGATTTCTTTAAAACTAACTTTTTAGGTCGCCAAGTGTCGGGTGCAGGTGAAGCAGGCGGCGCGCCTCCTTCTGGTTTCAAACTAGGTGGTACTGTAACGGGTGGCCCTGTTTCTTCTGGTTCTAGTTTGTCATTAACTGGCTTAGTCGCTTCAAGTGTTGTTTTCCGTGAGGGTGACATTATCGAAGTTGATGACGCTGCGGGCGTGTTTATGGTTAATCCTTTAACGTATGACGCGCTGTCACAACGCGCACAATTTGTCGTGACTTCTGATGTAACCAGTGATGGTGCTGGCGCTGCGACTGTACCCATTAGTCCTGAGATTGTCGTGTCTGGTGCGCGTCAAAACATCAGCGCGGCTATTCCTAACGGTGCTCAGATTTTGCTACGTGATGACCACAATGTGTCTATTGCGTATCACTCACAAGCGATTGTCTTTGCTGCGCCTCCATTGAAAGCACTTCGTGGCGGTGTTGAAGCAGTTACTAAGACGAGCGATCTTTACAAAATGTCTATGACTTATAGTTTAGGTGCGGACCTTCGCAACTACGACCAGCTTGACAGAATCGACTTAATTTGTGGTGTTGCTATCAACCCCGAATTTGCTGTGCGAATCTGCTCTTAAGCAACCATCAAGGGGGCGTTAAGCCCCCCTTTTAATTTAAGGCTAACAATGTACCCTAAAGAAAAAAAAAACTTACCGCGCGTTGAATACATGGGCAAGATGGTGCCACAAGAGCACTTTAGAACGTATATATACAGCAAAGACGATAAAAAGTTAGTTAATAGCTGGAAAGAATATCAAGCGTGTGTCGCAACAGGGCTATGGTTTGATACGGTAGAACAAGCGCAAGAGCAAAAGCCCAAGCGACGCACTAAAACTAAGGAATAAGCCATGTCTACAGTACGCGAGTTTATACGACAAAGTTACCGATTGATAAGCGCAGCAAACCCCACGCAAGCATTACACGGTGACGATTTAAGCTTAGGTATAACTGTGCTTAACCAGCTTTTGCAGTCGTACGCGTCGACAGGATTACTCATTACTGTGCCCAAGCAAGTGCAATTAGCGGTTATCGCAGGCCAAGGCACGATAAGCACGGGAGATGCCACGGTCACGCCAACTCCTGATCTTACAGTCGGTAGGCTAAGTAACCTTAATGATGCATGGGTTGAAAGTGATGACGTTGATTACCCGCTTATGCAAATACTTAACTCACAGTTTAATAGCTCATTTAAGTATTCGCCACTTACCGGTTTGCCGCGTTATGTCATTGTGCAGCCTGCCATAGAAACAACTAATTTAATTTTATACCCTGCGCCTAGCAAGGCTTACACGCTTAATGTGCGTGCCAAGTTTCAACTCAGCACGTTAACAAGTAACGATAACATGTCAATTATCCCTGATTACTACAAGCGTTATTTGCTGTTTGCGTTGGCAAAGGATATCGCGATGTACAAAGGCCGTGCGGAGGCATGGACAGGGACGCTTGAGCAGATGCTAACGGATGCTAAATACGTAATGGAAAGCGCGAGCGAGATTAATTTAGATATTAAGCGTTCTGATACAGCGAATTTGAATGGCGCTGATCGATTGAGGAGCGGCCTATAATGCCAATCAAAGATTTACCGATATTTTGCGCATTTGATAAGCAGCGGTTTGACCAATTTGGCTCGATGGACTGCGCTAATTTCTATGCAGTGCAAAATGAGGTCAGCAAGCGACAACAAGCACTTTATCCGGCATTGGGTCGCAAGCATGTTCGCTTTCTCAATAGAAACCGACTTATTTTTGATAAGCAGCCTAGAGCCGTATTTAAAAGCATTGATTACGTTTATGTTTTTGTTGATGTTGACGTTTATCGCGTTGATAGCAGATACAACTTGCGCCGCTTAACCAATACCAGCAATTTTATAAGCAATAACGATAATATATGGTTTGATTTTTTACCGGTTGGCGATGAAGTCAAATGCCTTTTCGCTGATGGGACGGATTTATGGCTCATCAATGAAAAAGGCGGGAATAGCACGCTTACAAATGTATCTGCAGCGGTTAGAAGTGGGGCAAACAGCGCGACATTGCCCAATAACCCAACCTTTGTTGCGTCATTTGGTAACCGATTTGTTGTTAGCACGAAAGACAGTCCGCAATTTGCGTTAACAACCATTAATCTATCTGGCGCCACTGAAAATGTTTTTGCAATCAATGACGCGCCACTATTTGCGAGGGCGAGTGGTATTGTTCGTCAATTTGCTGTGCTTAATAACCAGTTATATATATTCACTGATTACACAACAGATATTTGGGCGAATATACCGACTCGCATAACCGTAGCGGGGGAAACGGCTGAATTCCCGTGGAAGTTGAACACTTCTTATAACTGGGATTATGGCATTGCTGACCCTTTTAGTTTGGATGTGAACTTTGGCCGTGTTACATGGTTAAGTAAAAACCGTAATGGGTTAGTATCGATTATGACTAGCACGGGGCAGCGACCTGAAAATATTTCAAGTCAAGCGGTAGACGTATTACTTACCGCTAATGCACAAGATGAAACGACCGCTGACTTTTTAGTCAGTAATAGCAATGGGTTTCTATATGAGTATGAAAATACATTGCTGTATCGTTTTAGTAATGAAGCGTTATTTGATTTTGGTAGTGAAACGTTAGCCGATAGCGCCAGCGCATTAGAGTATAATTTTAATACTAAGACGTGGAGCCGTGTTATTGAATACGATGGAACACGTAACAAGGCTGAACGTCACGTTTTCTACAATAACAAGCATTTGGTCACTGTCGATGGTGAGGGCACGATATACGAGCTAAGCGGGCTTACGTACACGAATGAGGTACGAAACCCTTTGCAGGATGACAATCAAGCAGATGACGCCTACATAGCTTACCCAATGCGCTACGAGTTAGTTACTCCTCAAATTTATGAGAAAGATTATAGTGAATTCATTACTGATTACATTGAAATTGATTTTGTGTTTGGAAGTCAGACCTTTTACAAATATCAAGGGGCGTTTAAGAATACGGTTTATTTAATAACGGAAGATTCCGACCCAGACAACCCCACTTACATTGAGGCGGAAGACAGTACTGTAGATAATCCCATTTTTATTGAGGTTGACGGCACAGACACCCCTGCAATTGATGAGATAAATTACCGCAACTTATTTAAGCCGCACATTGAGCTTTTTTTAAGTGACGATGGTGGTATTACGTTTGAATCGTGTGATAAGCGTGAATTTAGCCCGCTAGGTAATTACCGATGGCGCATGCGGTGGTATGAGCTGGGTGCATCAAGAAACCGTGTTTATAAGCTTGTGTGTGTTGCGCCATGTCCTATAGTTATCTTAGGCGGTGCGCAAAACTTAAGGCGTTCAAGTGGAGGGGCTAACTAATGGCGTTAGAGCTATCCCGTTTAAACACAACACCGGTCATTGATGAATTTGAAAATGAGTTCAACACATGGCTACACAATACTATTGATGTGGTTAATGGTGCATTTATTGAAATTGAGCAAAACACGGTTAGTTCGACAGTTGAGACAAGCACAGCAAAAACTGGGGCAACCAATAGCCTGTACATTATTAATAATGCATCAACAACAACGATTACATTGCCATCGGCGCCTGTTGGCTCGGTGATTGAAATAGTTGGTAAGGGTGCAGGTGGCTGGGTGTTAGCGACAAATAGCCAGACGGTGCAGGTGTTAGGTTCATCAGCAAGTACTAGCGTTGCGTCAACTAATCGATATGATTGCATTAGTGTAATGTGTGTTACTGAGGGGTCATTATGGGTAGCAAGGCATTATTCAACTAGTGGGTTCACAATTACTTAAAGAGGTTTGTTTATGAGCATGTTTTCAAGTTGGTTGCACCCTGAAAGGGGCTATGAAGAAGCGCAAAAGAAGTACCAACCTTATTATCAAGGTGGGTTAGATGCGCAGCAGGGTTTGCAAGGGGCGATGAAGAATTTACTTGACCCTGAGGCGCTGCAATCAAAGTGGGCGCAAGGTTACGAGGAAAGCCCGTATGCTAAGCAGATGGAACAAAAAGCCACGCAAGGCGGTTTAAACGCGGCTAGCAGCATGGGATTAATGGGGTCAACACCTGCTTTACAAGCCATTCAAGCGGGCACAAGTCGAATAGGGTCGGCTGATCGGCAGCAATACCTTAGTAACTTAATGGATATGTACAAAACAGGCGCAGGCATTGGACAGAATATGTATAACACAGGCGCGAGCATGTCGAAACCAATGGCTGAGACGGAGTATGGTAAAACCAATGCACCCGGTCAAATGTTTGGTAATTTAGTAAATACAGGGCTTAATTTGGCTGGTAGTTATTTAACTGGCGGTATGGGTACTGGTGGTTTTGGTCGTGGGGCGTGGAAGCCATAGGGGGCATGATATGAGTTCAGGGATACCATTACCAAGCGCGAATTTTGGCGGTGGCTTAGCGGCTACGTCACAAAATTTGTTTGATAGGTTAATGCAAAAGCAATTAGCTGACCAGCAACTTGGCTTACAAAAACAGCAGTTTGAGCGGCAAAAGCAATTTGACCCGTTACGTATTCAGCAAATGCAACAGCAAATGGAACATCAAAAGCAATTTGACCCGTTGCGCATGCAGCAAATACAGCAGCAATTGCAATCTGGTCAACAAGATATGGCCGCTAAAAAGCAGCAAAATGAGCAGAATATTGAGTTGCTAAAATACAAAGTTGCGCAAGCTAAGCGAGCAAACGATCCCCAAGCTGCTGCTGCTTATATGCAACAAATGCAGCAAGCCATGCAACAGTCCATGCAACAGGGCGTAGGCGGTCAAGCACAGGCACAAGGAGAGCCTTCACCGCAGACTTTACAAAGCAATCAGATGTTTGCAACGCCTGAGCAGCAACAACAGCAGCCTATGCAACAACAGCAGCCTATGCAACAGCAGGCGCCTCAACAGGCAGTCATTGACACACCGCTTGGTAAGATGACCCCTGAAAATGCGTTGCGTTTAAATATGATGTTTCCTAATAAAACGGTATCCGATCAATTAAAGACTTATTACGATGACAAAAGTAAAGGAAATCTTGAATCATACAAAGAAACAGAAAAATCATTAATTAAAGAAAAAGAAGCGCGAGGTGCAGCGTTTGACGGTGTGCAAAGTGCGCTTGATAGTGTTGAAAACATTAACCAGTCATTAAAGAATTATAAGCAAGAAGCGCAAAACCTAGGATATAACGAACGTTTTGGTGTAGGTGCTGATTATTTCACTTCAAACAACCCGCTTAAGCGTTTTGTTGGCGGTGCCATAATGCAAAATATGCACCCATTAGAAACAATAAATCATCTTGATTTTTTCAGTGGTAAAGGTGATGAAATGCACCAAAGAAATTTAGCTAACATTCGTGGTAAGTTAAATGAATTGGTTAATACGCGCGCTAAAAATCTAAATACTCGATTTACGGAACGCGAGTATGCAATTCTTCAACAAAACAAGCCGAGCATATCAGATAATGAAACTACCTTAAAAGCAAAGCTACACGCCATTGAAGAAGCATTGCAAACAGCTAAAACAAGATTGATAGCACAAGAAAAATTATCAAAAGGTAAAAAGCCCGGTGAAACCCCGTTTGCTACGGCTAAAGCATTAAGTGGTGAGCAGATTGCAAAAGGTGTTGAAGGAGAAGTATCAGATTACTATAAAACGTTTATAGACCCAAAAAACCCTGCATACGTAATACGTCCTAGGAGTCAATAAATGCCATTTGAAAAAGTTAATCGATACACTGGCGAGGTCACACCGATTACGGATGAAGAATACCAGCAAGCCCAACAGCAAGCTAGGTATGCACGTGAAGGCTTTATGCCTAATCTCAAAAAAGCATTTGAATCACGGGCTAATCAAATAAAAACACTGGGTAATCCTACTACACCCCCCCCAGAAGTGTCACCGAACTTTGCCGGTAATTTAGGACAACTGTTAGGCAGCATTGGCGCGGATGTGCCAGCAATTGCCGCGGCATCAACTACCGGAGCCGGTGCGGCTCCTTTGTTACTTGCTTATGGGACAGCCACTTCGCCAGCACCTACAGGCGCTGAAAAATTAATGAGTGGCTTACTAATGGGATTGCCAGCAGCAGCCCCTAAAATTGCTGGGCGCTTAAAAAGCGGCATAAGTGAATTTTCAGAGCCAATGAGTGCAGCAGAAAGACCAACGCCCTCATCTGGTGCGGCTCAAGGTGAAGCGCCTCCATCTGGTGCAGCTCAGACACAAACGCCTAGACCACAAAATACATTAAAGCAAATGATTGATGATTTGCAGCGTCCCGGAAAAATTGAAAAAGAAATTGAAGAAATAAAGCCAATTAAAGAAGCTGAAAAACTCAAGTCTGAATCATTAGGTGAGGACTTTACTGGAAATATTGATTCATTAATTGAGAAAAAAAATCAACTTGTTGAGCAAAAAGCTAACAATTTAGAAAATAAATTACAGCTTGGTGATATGGAAGGCGCCAGAGGTGACTTGGTTTCTAATGTTAAAGATGTCGCGCAAGCGTTACGTAATACAAGTAAAGAGCGTTATAGCTCTTTTGAAAAAGAGCATGGTAAACAGCCAATTGATGAACAAATTAATTTTAATGAGCTCAAACGCACGCATGGCATTAATGAGGGCGTGCTAAATTTAGCGCCTGAAATAAAAAAACTGATTGAACCGCTAAAGCAACCAGAAGTAAAACCCACCCTGAACACGCAGCTGGGCATGAAAACAGAAGTGCCCGAAGTAACCCACAGTGTTAAGGATTATTTAAAGCTTTACCGTGCAATTCGTGACAAATCGTTTGATTTAAGTGAACAGGCAAGAAATTCGATCGACCCACTGAAATCGAATTTAGTTAGTGCAAGTAAATCGCTTAATCAGCTTAAAGACGACGTTAAAACCGCGTTTGAAAAGTCACTTGATACGAAAGGGTTAAAAAAGTTTACTGATGCGCAAGTCTATTATAAAAATCATGTTGCGCCGTTAAACACTCATGCGCCGACCCGTAATTTGTTACGTAAAGAAGTGGTACCGGATAATTATTTTAATGCATTAAACCAGCCAGGCACGCGAAAGCTATTAGATAAGCTCTTAGAGAATGAAAAAATGAGCAACACAATGGCTAGGCATTATTTAGCGAATAAAAATGTGCTTGATATGTCGCCGCAAAAAATTGTAAGTGTGCTTAATAGTGACATTGGAAAGACGTTTCCTGATGTTTTACATGATGCGTTACGTGATTATGCAGGGCACAAACACGATGTTAAATATTTAAAATCTTTGCGTGCAGATGCTTTAAGCAAGTCAAGTAAAGCCCCTAACGCAATGGTTAGGCAGCTTTTAGAAGATAACCCAGCGTTACAAAAGCCTTATAAAAATCTAAAAGACAGTCAAACCCGTGTCAAAAAACTTGAACGTCAATTGATACAAAAGGGGCTTGACAAGAAAGAGGCGAAAAAACAAGCAGAAAAATATGGTGCTTTGTTATTTGCTGCAAAGAAGGCAGGTAAATTAAAAAGCAAGTTATTTAAAGTTTTTACTTTATAAGGTGGACTAATGAGCACAATTGTAAGAGGAAGCAACCCTATCTGGTCATTAGTTGACTTGGATGGCAATCAACTGGACGACACGTATTACTTGTTTGTTTTGCAACCAACAATTCCCTATCTGCCCGCAAATATTTATCAAGATTCAACAGGCACGGCACGCGCTAACCCAGTGCAGTTTTTAGGTAACGGTACGTTACCGGTTAATTTGTATTTTGATTCAGATACAACTTATCGCTTAGAGATAAGGCAGGGGAACACAAGCAGCGACCCGTTAATTTATTTAATTGATAATTATAATCCTAATGGTGGTGGTTCAGGTGGTGGCGATACCCCTATAACCAGTGTGTCGTTAAATACAGATAACCAGTTAAGCAATCCTCAGTTTGCGGTGATTAATTTCCCTGAGACTTACACTATATCAGCAACTGACCCTGATGATTTTGAATTTGCACCTGGTTGGTTTGTGCACCTGGAGGGAACAGGAACGTTAACACTTACAAGGCAAACGTATAGCGAGAGTCAAAGCAATAACGAAACTAATGCCTCTTATGCTATGAAATTTGATGTTGCTTCGTGGGATGTATCGTATATATACCAACGTTTTGACCAAAATGGTGTTTTATGGGCTGGTAAAAATGTAAGCGCGTCATTAATGGCCAAGGTTGGTGCGGGTAACTTTGAATTAAATACACAGTTATACGATTCAATTGGCACGTTACTAGGCGAGCCGTTGGAAAACATTACAATTAATACCTCGTATGATGAATATAGAGGTGTTGTAACGCTACCCGATTCAGTAAATACCGGCACACCGCCAAGTGCTTACATTGAATATAGGGTTAACCTGCCTTCTGGAGTCAATCAAGAATTTGATGTAACTAGTTTGCAGCTAGTAGCGGGTGATTTAGAGGATGCAGCTAATTACGAGCAAACCACGATTGAGCGTCAAACTGACCAGTTATTTCATTATTACTATGATTCGATACAATTGCAGCCTAAAGAAAATTTTTTAACCGGTTATAATTTTTCATTAAATCCTTTTCAGTTTTTAAGTTCGACGATTACCGCACAGGCTACGAATAAATATGTTGCCGACCAATTAATTTGCATACAGCAAAATATTGTAGCGAGCGCAACAGGTAACAACGTTCAAACTGGACGCGCTGCACTTGCTGATAATTATGGATTTACAGTTAAAGCAAACACAAGTAGCAATCAGTTCGCGTTAATTGAGTACATAGATGAGCAAACGATTAGGGGTTTATGGAATAATAAAGCGAGTCTTTTTGTTAAGTTGAAAGCCGTTAAACAAAACTCAGGGGCTAACTTGCGCATGAAAGCTCGGTTGATATATCGAGCAAGTGCGTGCCCGACAATTGCAGCCAATGAGCCTATTTTAACGTGGTCGGCTGGTTCAGACCCAGTATTTACCGCTAACTGGACGGCAATAAGCCCTGCAATTGATGCGGTTTATAATTTAGATAATGGTGAAAATACAATCACATTTGATAATTTCCAATTACCTGCCAGTACAAACGCTGCGATGACGCTTGGCGTGGTGATTTACACCATTGATAACATGACAGAAACTGGCACACCTGATGAAATAATTTTTAAAGAAGGTGCGCTTGTAGCCAATGAGTTAGCAGCACCGCCTAGCGTTATTACTGCCGATCAAATGATTCAAAAATGCCAATATTATTATGAAAAAAGCTATGGTATTGGGGTGTTGCCAGGAACATCCACGTTTACAAGTGCGCAAATTGTAACACATGGCTGGTGGTACAATGGTTCAGGGTATTTTGCATCACTAAACCCGTTTCATATTCCGTTTAAAACCAATAAACGTAAATCCCCTGTAACGGTTATT
>Ga0209925_1000219_pt1 | contig 30642 bp, 23 predicted proteins | sample SalPonR2_A_D1_MG_FD_185702 | JGI IMG/M metagenome (GOLD analysis project Ga0209925, IMG submission 185702) | Salt pond soil microbial communities from South San Francisco under conditions of wetland restoration - Salt Pond MetaG R2_A_D1_MG... ... | reverse complement strand
CACGTGATATCTTGCGGATGACCTCCAGGCGCCTGGTCGTTCGTGCCATGCCAGCCCCGGCCTTCAGCAAGGTGGCCAGGGGGTCCCAGGGCAGATCCGTGCCGCCCTTTTCCATCTTCAGCATGTTTCCACCCATCGGGCCTCAAGGATGTCCATTTCATGTCTCTGCATTATGGATCTCAGGCAGCCAGTCGGCTACAAGCACACTTGGAGGGATAAGGGCCCTGTCAATTGATCGCAGGAGACCCTCTAGGGTCCAAGATGAGCGCTTCCCGGCCTCCAGGTTTTTCCTGCCGCAGGAATGCCCCCACGTGTTTCTCCACCCACGTCACCTACCGCCTGCCACATCGTCCTTGCCTTTCTCTGGAGCAGGCGCTTGGGTCCGTCCCTTCTCCTCTCAACCGGCGCCAAAGCGAGACCCGAAACGGGAGGAGGCGTCCAAGGCCGCGCCCGTCTCGGGCAGCCATGTTGCCCCAGCGTCCCCATCCTCTTCCTCAACGTCCGCTGCGACCAACGCCCAAGCCCCTCCACGGTACGTGGAGGAGGGCATCAAACCCGAAGACCTGAAGCCCGCGCAGGGCGTGGAGGACCCTCGGAAAGAGGAGAATTCGCCGGCGACGGTGGCGGGGATTCTGAAACGCTACACCATGAAAGCATTCCACGGCCTCCAGATCTTGCCAGCGGCAATATTTTCCTTTACCGTGACCGCGGGACGCTGGATGATCACTTTTGTGGTGGAGACGGTCAAGAACCCGAGTTCTTTGCGGGACCGATGGCTGCACCTGAAGAAGGTAGTGGTGGAGGAATTCCACCACTACAAGCTCGGCTCCAAAGTCCTGTGGTCGGACATCAAGACCTCGTCCTCCATCGTGAGTCGGGTCCTGCACGGGAATACGCTGAGCCGCCGGGAGCGCCGGCAACTGACGCGGACGACGGCCGACTTGTTCCGCCTGGTCCCCTTCGCGTTCTTCGTGATCGTGCCCTTCATGGAGCTCCTGTTGCCCTTTGCCCTGAAAATCTTCCCGAACATGCTCCCGTCCACGTTCCAGGACAATTTGAAGAAGGAAGAGAATCTGAAGCGCGAGCTGAAAGTGCGCTTGGCCTTGGCAGGCTTCTTGAAGGACACGCTGGGGGAGATTGCAAGTAAGAAGAAGGGCCAGGGGGAGGGCGAAGGGAAGGAAAGTCCCAATGCCGCCCTTCTGACGGAATTCGTCGAGAAAGCCCGGGCAGGCACCCACATCTCCACCAACGACATCAACCGATTCGCCCGCCTCTTTAAGGACGAGCTCACGCTCGACAACATGTCGCGGCCGCAGCTGGCGGGGATGTGTGTCTACATGGGCCTCCGTCCTTACGGCAGTGACAATTTCTTGCGCTTCCAGCTTCGAGCGAAGCTGCGGAATCTAAAGGAGGACGATCAGCGCATCGTCTGGGAGGGGGTGGACAACATGAACAAGGCGGAACTGAGGGAAGCCTGCCGGGAACGGGGCATGCGCGCCTACGGCCTGACCCAACTTGGGTACCGGCGGCAATTGCAGCAGTGGTTGGATTTAAGCATCAACAAGGAGGTGCCCATTTCCCTCCTGATCCTCTCCCGGGCATTCACGCTTGACTCCAAATTCACGGATCCGGCCGCGGCGGTGGCGGATTCGATCAGCAGTCTGGACGAGGACGTGGTGAACGAGGTTCTGCTCGACGTGGCGACGCGGTCAGAGCTTCAAAACCCGGACCTCCGGGCCCGAAAATTGGAGAGCATCGAGCGTCAAAACGAGCTGATCGAGGAGGAGCGAAAGCGGGAGGAAGGCCGGAAGAAGAAAGCGGAGGAAGAGAAGAAGAAAGCGGAGGAAGAGAAGAAGAAAGCGGAGAAAGCGGAGGAAGAGAAGAAGAAGGCGGAGCAGGAAGCGGCGGCCGACACGACAGCCGCGTCCGCTCCAGGGAAGGAAATGGAGGACGTCAAACTCGCGGATCCGGCTACAGAGCAGATCAAAGAGGCCGTCGCCCACGCCTCGGCGATGACGGGGAGCAGCCCTGCCGAGGGGGTGAACCCTCCTCCACCGCCCCCTGCAGAGTCGTTCCCACCCGTGAAAGTCCTGACGGAGAACGAGGTGGTGAGCACGGCGAAGCCCTCCTTGGACGAGGATGCAGCCAGGCAGGCCTCGGGAACCAGCTCGGCCGCCCCTGCGCCAGCATCGTCGATCCTAAGCACGGATTCCACGGCGCTGGAGGGGGTGGGGGAGAAGGAAGCGTCGGAAGCGGACAGGAAGGAGGGAGAAAAGCGGGAGTTGACGGCCGCGGAGATTGCTGCCCTGCGGACCCTCTTGAAGGAGTCGTCCGTCGAGCAGGAGAAGACGGTTCTTGCCCAGCTCAAAGCAGAGCTTCAGGCCTCACCGTCTGCCAAGGTAGAGGCAGTCCTCGCCGCGGTCAAAGGGGAGCTGCAGGACGCAGGCAAGGAGGTCACTGGCGCCGGAGGGGCGGATGCGGGGAAAGCTACCCTCGGTGCAGGCGCAGGCGCGGGCCCGGAAAAAACACAGCCTGCTTTCTCGTCGGAAAAGACCTCAGATTTGGATTTGACGTTGCCCCCACCGTCCTCCTCCGCCGAGAACGTTCCCGACGCTGCACAGGCACTGGTAGCCAGCACTGCACCTGGGGCACAGGAAGCGCCTCCGATCACGTCAGGATCACCCACGTCTTCTCCGTCGCCGGCGCCGGGGAAGGCGGAGGGCAGTCCGCCCGCCTCGCCAGCCCCTGAGCCGCCGTCGTCTGCCATGGACAAGGCCTTGGAGCGGATGCGGATGAAGGTTGCCTCCATGTTGGATAAATTGGAGGTGGACATGGAAAAAGTGGAGAGCACGATTGGGGACAAGCTGCACATGCTTGACAAGGACAAGGACGGCGTGTTGACCACGGCGGAACTGTCGGAGGTGATCTCCCACGTGCTGAAACGACACACCTCCGAAGAGGAGGCACAGAAGATCGCCAGCACGGTTGACAAGGACGCCGATGGGATTTTGACTGTGCAGGAGCTGATGGAGTGGATCGAGCACAGGGAAGAGCTCTTGCAGGAGCTCGGGGAGGAGGAAAACAACGCTTCTTCCGCCTCTGCCACCGTGCCGAAGAAGACCCCGACTCCGCCGGGGATAGGGGAAAGGTCGTCAGGAACCGCAGGTGGAGGCGGCGGGGAGTCAACATAGTTATCTATGCATCGGGTGGTTAAAGGGAAGGTGGGGAGCGAGGCCATGGGAGCAGGAAAGTCGAATTCATGTGGCTGGGAATCAGACTATTGGCGAAGATAGAGTCCCCTGACATCCGGTGTCGAATATGTAGTGAAAAGTGAGCACGACAGCCTCGCTGCCATGCCTGATGAGTCGCACGCTCTAACAGGAGAAAGGAAAATAGCACGCACGCAGTGTCACTCGGATACACGCCAGTGTAAGGACTCTGACAGAACAAAATTATGGGGAAAAATCGAGATGCGCAAAGCGACTTCTGATTTAATTGGGATTGAGGTCTTTCATGCTTATTGCTCGCGAGCCATGCCAAAAGCAGGCATTTGCTTCTACGCTACCGTGCACACGGCCCTAAACCCTCACGACCTACCCTTTCCAAGTCACGTGGTCTCAGAGGCGGTGTCTGTCTCACCCGTACCAACCTCAGACGTGACGATATTTTTCCCCTTTACGACCCCCAAAACGAAGTCCTCCTGGACCTCGTGGGGCTGCACAGAGGGGGGAAAGGTCACGCGTTCCAGACCGATCTTTTGACCGCTCTTCGCCCCTGTCAGGTCCACCAGCAGCATCTCGGGAAGTGTTTCTCCTTCGCACGACACACGAATGAAGCGGTTTATGCTCAACAGCATGCCGCCCCGTTTTAGAGGCAGGCACAGCTCTTCGTTGATGAAGCAGACGGGGACCTTCACGGGATAGCCGGGTCGATACCGGAGAAAGTTCACGGCAATAGGCATGGCCGTACCAGGATCGCGATCCAGGTCTCGAATTAGCACCCGCTGCTTGTAGTCCCCCAGCTGCAAATCAAAGACAGTGCTGGCGATCGAGTCTCCTAGTCGTCGCATGTGACGTTCGATGTCTCGACGCTTCACGGTGATCAGGTACCTCTCTTTATCGCCGTCCACGCCAGGGCCGTACAAAACACCGGGTAATTTCCCCTCTTCTCGCAAACGCCTGCTGTAACGCGATCCTGTGTCATCCAAACAACGAACTGTGGCTTCGATCGTTGGGACTTCCATTGGTATACTACTAGACACGGCATCCGATTTCCCGTAATCCCGGACCAAGGCAGCCCAGTCATGACTGGAGCTTACTTTGTCAGTTTTGTGACTGACTCCCCCCTCACTTCCTCCCCCTACCGCACTGCAAACACTGCTACTGGCAATAGCACGGAATGTGGTTGAGTGGCTTAGAAGTTGTAAGGACTGTAATGACGCCTGTCGTCGCGGCGGTGGTCGCACCCTTGCTACCACGCTCATGGCCCCTTTCCCACCGTTGACGGCTCTCTTGCAGATATTTGTCGACGAGCCCGCTAATGCCACCCCCAAACGGCGCACCATGTCAGTCTCGCGCCCCATTTCGGAAGCGACCTACTAGTGCCTCTAAGGCAATGCACCAGGTGTCCATGTCAATGACAGAGGATACAGGGGGAAGAGATGAAAAAAGGTTATGTGATAGATACAGTGCAGGGTTTCTTCCAACCCCATCTCATCAATATCATCAATTTTATCAGGAGGATTACCATGGAAAACATGCTACCAGCTTATATACCCTCTTTTCAGAAAGGCGTGCTCTCAGGTATATTAGTATTATGGCGGACACGGGATCAGAATGACGCCATCCAAAGAATTGGAAGGGGGGGGGGAGGAGGTTGGACCTCAAGGAGGTATACTAAGATGGTATTTTGATTTTTCACTTTAATGCACATCGGTCATCGGCGAGTCTACTTAAGCAAGGGGTAATTCTGGATAATTGTAGGGTTGACATATTTTCAGCTGTCACTATGCCAAAGCCAAAGAATTTGTATAGAAAAGTTTAATAAGCTCAAGGCCTTTTCAATAAATGAACAATGTACATGTTTTTAAAAGTCGAGAAAATTGGGTAATGGGACATAGTAAGACTAAAATAATGATATTTTTTTGGGTAAAATTCCTTGTGAATACAGCAACCGGCATATAATTTCAATGAACCAGTTTTCAATACAGAGAATAAATAATGTCCTTACGTTCCGATGCAGAGGGCTGAGAAGAAAGTTTCAAGCTGCTTTCAAGCATACCGTGCTGCAGTGTTGCTTAAGTTTACCTCAATCCTGAAGCGTTAGACTATCAAAGATGACATTTCCTGAGACTGGCCCTCATTCTTGCTTGAAAGGCGCAAGTACTACATTTATTTTCTCGCCCTCTCACTTAGTATGTTTGTCGATGCCTGCTGCACATGGTCGGCATACCGAAGATAAGGAGATGAAACTGGGAATAAAATGGTCTTCTCGCCATCCTTATCAAAATCTGGAGGTGTCTCGGTTCCATTGGAAGGATTCAAAATGCGCTGAAGCGGCAGCAAGGAATCCTTTTCTTTTTTCTTCACTGCATCGCTGTAGTGCTGCAATGGCGGGGCTCCATCCTCCATATCAAGTTCTAGATCTAAAAGATTATCAGCACGGAAAGCAGGGTCCTTGTCATGCAAGCGTTGGGCTCGCGCGAATTGTGTTTCTGGTCGCCGTGACGTGGGCGATGCTACGCGTCGCCTCAAGTCTACGTGCTGAAGGTTGTTGCCAGTGAGGTGCAAGGACGACATCGTCCAAGCATCTTGCTCCTCGTTCCATATTGCTCGCTCTTTTATCTTCGTGGCAATCTCGGGCGGTACAAAATATTCCACCACCATGTCTTTTAGCTTCAGTTGTCGAGTCAATTCCCGAATTGTCTCGAGTAGGTCTTCCCGCTCTCGCTGAAACTCCGATTGAAGATCCTGCACCTCCCGTGTAGCTGACCGATATTTCCCAACAAGTCTTTCTAGCTTTCGGGTCTTTGCTGCAACTTCTTCTTGTAGACTTGAGTATTGATCTTCCAGAACCAGGTTCGCTTCTTCTTTAATAGCAAGTTCCTGGGCTAGTCGCCGCTGTTTCTGCTGCTGCTCATCCATTTGACCGTTCGCTTGTCGCAATTGGTCGTGCTGATGTGTCCTGTCTAACAACGTTCCTCCCTGAATCAGCTTCGCCTCCATCGCAAACAATTTTTGCTCCAGGATGCGCCGATCCTCCGTCTCTTTCATCAGTCGTTGCTTCAGAGCCTCTTTTTCCTCCAAGGACTTGCTTTGTAGCGCATCCAATTCCCGCTTGGCTTGAAATTTGAAGTCTTCTTTGTCTTTCTCTGCTCTTGCTACCGCCTTTTGCAATTGCTTCTCAGTACCACTGCCATTGTTCTGCCTATCTTCTTTAAATTCACCGTCATTCTTGGATTGGGCAGAGCTATCTAAGGTGATGCTACTTCCGACCCGAACCGCAGCTGATTTATCTTGGGCGGCTAGCTGTTCCTTAAGCCGACAAATTTCATCCCGAAACTCTCGAAGCATTGTATCTTTTGGGTCTTCGTTGATGTGCGGTTTGTTTTTGATACTCTTGGCCCGATTGGCATACCTGAGTGTTGAAAGAGTTTCATCGTAGTTGTAGTCGGCAGGTCCACAATTGGCACACATGACTGTCTTGGTGTTTCCGCCCAGTGATGATTGAAGTAGACGCGTGAGTTTAGAATCTCTATACGGTATATGGTGAGCCCGGCCATCAACGAGTGCCGAGATAACGTTGCCGAGTGCAGACAAAGATAGATTAATTTTGGTCGCCTCTTTGAAGCGATCGCCTGTTGAACCAGTCTTGCCTTGCCGTTCACTGCCAGCGAGATCTACCAAATTGAGCTTGCCGACCTGTATAATTTGCTGCTGCTTATCCGAGCCATTCGATGGAAAGGCATGGCTCCCGTCTTCATCAATTGCGCCGCATTCGACAATGACCGTAAAGACCGAGTGCGAACGAGACGAGGCTTGATTCATAAGTGTTGCTCCTGTTGAACGATTGCGCTTCCCGGTTTGCATGACTCTGTTGATTTCGGCAACATTTCTAACGAGAATTGTCCTAAGATCCTTGACGAATGCTCCGCTATCAGGGTGCTCCTTTAACTCTAGCTTGTTTCGAGGGTCTTTGGAAAGTAAGTCTCGAATTTCTTCATTGTAAATTTCGAGATACGAAGCCCGGACTAGGAATTGTTGGTTCACTGAGACAGCTACACGGTCAAAAATGTGCTGAAATGAATTGGGAATTATCCCTTTCTCTATTTCCGCCGACGACGTTATCTGAGACGACTTAATACTCTCTCCTTCCATTGTGTACGTTTTCCCGGTACCTGTCTGACCATAGGCAAATATGGTTCCATTGAAACCATTCAGCACAGATTCTACAATAGGTGCCGCACACATATCGTAAACTTGGCGCTGTGTGCTGTTTTCCCCAAACACGGCATCAAAGTTGAAAGATTTGGAAACACTGCTTGCATTTCCTGACATCATGTCGCTTGGGTCTTGTACTACGATTTCACCTGCTGCTTCGTTCGCTTGAACAATGCTAAAATGTAAAGTGATATTCAATATTTGTAGATCGGGTATATGTGTGGTCGGGCGCCATAAGGACAACTTGAAAGAACAACAAATACGGGTCATCTCCTCGTGTACTTACATAGTTCGTCCATCATTTTGCTCCTTCTGGCTCAATGGTCGCACACGGACAACGACCCGGACGCTCTCTTCTTGTGAAGTTGAATTTGAAGGTTTTCGCAAAAGACTCGTACAGGAAGACACAGTCATTAGGAAGTCGTCGATGGGAGGATGGGCCACTTTGCCTGCTTCGCACCAAGCTATTTTTTGGCCGTAAAAATAGGATTCAGCGGAGAAGAAAATAAAATGCGCAGGACAGCTTTGTCAGTTGTATACTTGCATACGATGATGTTGGAAAATAGTGCCTTACTCGCCTGCAATTCAAAAGCGGTGCATGTTTCCCCTCGCGAAGAACAAAAATGTGTTTGTCGCTGCCAACGTACACTCGTCCTCCATGTATGATGCAATATGCACCCTCGTCTCCTACGTAATTGAACAAAACGCGTTGTCCCATTCCAGCGAAATAGATGAAAGGAACCATCAGCTGTTCTACCTTAACAGAAAAATGTGAGAGCTATCCGTGCCAGCCCAGGTGATGTTTCTAACTCAGTCCTATGGCTTCTCCCACTCCCATCCGCCATGGCGAGAGGTTCCCACTCGCTGGTTTTTCTTCACTGCCTCTTGCATGTACTTGTTGACTATCTGGCCACCGGTCACCCTACGTACCGTTGTAATGCTCCTAAAACAGCTGAATCTTGCTAGGCGATGTCGTCCTCCTGCAGTGACGGGGTTGCAGACGCGCGACTATCCGCAGCTGGTATCAGCGCAATATACCCTGCCTCATTCGTAAGCAGACATTTGGTTCCTGGCGCTGAAACTTACCGGCAAAGACTGTCTGTCTTACGCAGCATTGACAAGGTATGGCACAAGTTTTCCCACCTCATGATCCTTTGATCTTATTCCTAATTTAGACTTCTGATGGAGTAAGTCGAGTATCTCGCACGAAAAAAAATGTTCACATCGTTCTTATAACAAAGTTTTCCCCTATTGAGAATCTCGTCGTTATAAAACATCTTCAAATGTACTAATTCCACGATCCCCGACAAATATATTTGTATCAGGAGGTAGCAAAAAAACGCGATGAGTACTGGCGTAAGGAAGACGCTCTTGTGGAGATGGCAAGCAAGCTCCTCACAAGCAAAGTGAGTGGGGATTGAAGGGATAAGACAGCGTAGAATTGAATAATAATACGAGCTGAAATGAGCGGCCCACCGAGAATCTGTGCGGCAGGAAAGTGCTGTCCACGTGGCGACCTTGTCATCCGTTGTCCTCACGCCTCTTTCGCTGTGATTATCTCAGGACTCGAACCCGGAAGATCTTCAGGCATTTTTGTCTTCTGCGGACTTCGCAGATCTGTCTGCACACCAACAAGACATCAATGACGTGCGCACGCAAGCTTTGCGGCTGGCCACAGAGGCGTACGATAAAATTGATGACAGCATACGGGCCCTAGACTGGGACATTGGCATGCTGGAACCACAGATGGCAGCAGCGGCAGCTGAGGACTACAGTACTCTGGACCCGCAAATTCTTGCAATCAAGCGAAAGGAGCAAAGAAAGGTAGGTTTTGGCCAACAGCGAAAGGCGCCATTTAAGGAGAGAATATCGTGCCATGAACGCCATCGTACTGACTGATGTACCTTTGTTCTCCCCCATCACCCCCTTCTTCACTATTTTTTATTCAACGTGCAAAACCCCTCCAATATTCCGGTTTCTGACAAGGCACAACGTCAGGGAAAGCGACGCGCTAGGGAGCTTGCCGTCCAGAAGAAAAAGAGGCTGGGTAAGAGAGGCCTGCCAGAGGACCTTGGGCTGGTTGCCTCCGTTGGGCCTGGACAAGGCACGACTGAGGGAGATGATGACGTCGATCCCAACGAACCGGTGTACTGCACTTGTCAGCGTGTATCATACGGCCAGATGGTGGGATGCGATAATGAAGATTGTCGTTTTGAATGGTTTCACCTCGACTGTGTTGGCTTGGTGGCACCGCCTACAGGCAACTGGTTGTGTCCAGATTGCTGCAACGAAAAAGAATTGGCCTACCAGGGCGCAGTGGCAGCACCATCGGCCGAAAGCGCTCAAGAGCAAGCAGATGAAGAGAAGAAACCGTCTAGAGCGGATGCGCAGAAAAGCGAGAACAGAGAAAATGAAATAAAAGGAGCAAATGAAGGAATGGCGGTGCATGAAGGAGAAGATGGGAAATTGATTGGAGAGGGGGGGGAACTCAGCGGAGCATCGGAGAAGGAAGAAGCACGTAATGAGGAGAGAGAGGAGTCGGCCCTCCCTTCGGCAGTAGCAGACGAGGCAAAGGATTGACAAGAGACAGGAGGTTAATCCCCAAAAAGTAACCAAGGAAGAAGTTGAGAATCGAAATTTTATGGAGATACCACATGCTGACGTGAGATCCTTGCAAATAGCAAAACAAACATGTTGAGGTCCCGTTTTGTACGAAGCGAACGTGCCGTAACGGCTTTTCAAAAAGCGTGACGACGCGGCACCCCTGCTGCGTCATGACGTTCCTTCCGCCGCTCTTAGAAACGCCGCACGACGTGCAGAATGAAGGCTCCTCGTATTGCATGACGATTAAATATTTTGGACAGAAAATCGTGCTGGACTGTAGTCGTTGTGCATGAGTCGGGCACTCTCTAGGTTTGTATTTGCACTGTCGAGAAGGCGGCGGCTCGCGCTTCACTTGTCCTCTTCTGCTCGTCCATCGTGATCATTCCTTACATCTTGTTGTTGCGTGGAAGGGAAAACTGTTCTAATCATTACTCTGCTTGAATAAATAATTATGCTGAAGACAGTCAGAAGGCATGGCAAAGAAGCAGGAGGACGCAAGAAGTGATGCCCCAGGAGAAACGTCCGACAAGAGCAACCTCAGTCCAAACGGGCCCTCCTCTGATCCCTCTGCGCGTGAAACCAGCACTCAATCTCTCAGCGTCGACACCACACCCTCCTCATCTACCGCTGCATTAAGCTCCTCATCTGCGAAGAAATTCTCGGCACGATTGCAGGATATTCGAACTTCCGCCTCCAAAGTCCAGCCACTAACCAATGCGCAGAAACGTGGTTTTTATTTCAAGGCTGAAATGCTCTGGCAGGCTGTCCAGGATGGGTTACCTGTCGATGATCCAGATCACGACTCTTTGCTTGCAGCTATCGATTCTTTCGAGAGTGAAATGCTTTCTCTCAATCCCGTGCGGCTCGCCTCCTCCTTCCTCCCACGTATTCTTCAACGTGTCGACATGCTAGTGCGGATGGTCACCTGTTGCGTCTTCTTCTGCCTGATGGGCGTCCTGACCTTCCTCCCGATGATAACTATCGCACCCATTCTCGACTCGCTCCTCAAGCTCGTGGGCTGGCCGCACCAGTACCTGACAAACGCACTTTTTCAGAAGGCAGTCGGACGAGGGTTCCTCTACCTCGCTGGAGTCTTCTACACGGAGGAGGGAAAGGCTAAAGGCGGCTACCGCACACCTCTGGTAGTTTTGTTTCAGCATGGCTCGAATCTGGATGGCTTTTTGTTCCTGGACTCGTTCCCGCAATTTTTTAAATCCATTGGCAAGGACGATATATATCTCATGCCTTACGTAGGCTGGCTGGCCTATGTGATAGCGACATTGCCCATCGACAGGAGGCATCGCAACGAAGCCATCAAACAGCTTGGGCGGGCAACTCGCGCGTGTGCGTCTGGCACAGCAGTAGCTTTGAGCCCGGAGGGCACTCGCAGCAAGACCGGGCAGTTGATGCGGTTTAAAAAAGGGCCATTCTACGTGCAGGCCGAGAGCAGAGCCTCTATTGCCCCGGTGGTCATCCAAGGAACCTTCGAGTTATGGCCCCCCAAATACTTCTTTACGTGTCCTGGGCAGGTTTGTATGAAGTATTTGCCTCCCATCGACCCGGATTCCCTCCCTGCGAAGGTGGGAAAGAATAAGGAGGAGCTGAGCCGGTTTGTTCGTCGGCAGATGTTCGACGCAATTGAGGACTTGACGGTAGAGGCGAGCTCGGGGGGGAAAGGGAGGAATCCATCCGCGGCACCTTTGACATGGTTTCAGCGTGCTTTGAACGTTGTGAGCATGTGCCTGTTTTGGTGGGTAGTCAGGATAGTGTGGGTTCTGGTGACGAGCGTGAGCGATGCCCGCGGTGTCAGTAGGGCGGCGCTGGCTGGCGCGTTTTTGAGTTATACCATCACGGTCACTGCTTCCTTGTATATCTTGTATTGTAAGAGGCCGGCCTCCTTGTAAGGGGCTCTAGTGGGAGGAGGAACGATAGGCGGGGAAGTCCATGTTCTAGCGGAGGATTTCATAACTACTTTGTCAGCTAGCAGTGCGGGTACGTCAGGCTTAGAGTCGTGGAGTTGGAGATGGGAAAGTTAAAGATGAAAATGAAAAAGTGCCAGCTCTTAAAAGGAATTTTGAAATAAAACATGTTTCCAGCCCACCGCTAGCTTCCAACCTCACATCTTCCCGTCACACACACGTGTGCCTGATATCCGTGAAGTTCAGTGACAGCTTTCATTACAGATTAGTATCGCGTCATTCACTCCAGCACCACTAGCGCTGTCAACGCCGAGCCCTGGCTTCAGCACTGAACTGGCTTCAGACGCCGCTTCCCACCCCTTAATTGTCTGTGACTCAATCTTTTTTGCGATAGAAGAGATCAGCTTACCCGCTACTCGAATCCCTCCCACAGCCCTGCTTATCTTTCTTTCTCTTTTAAGCACTTAAGACCTCCCAGGGCCGTAGGCCGCAGCGCTTTGGGCGTAGTACATCTGCTGCTGCTGCTGTTGTTGCTGCTGCTGCTGTTGCTGCCCCTGGGGTTGGCCTTGTGGCTGCGGTTGCTGCTGTTGCATCTGTTGGTACTGTTGCAAATACTGGTGCTGGGGCTGCTGATACATCAAAGCGGGCGGTTGTTGCTGCTGTTGTTGCTGGGGTTGGGGCGCGTACATCCCCGCTGGCATCACCCCCTGCCCGTAGTACTGTCCCGTCAACAAATTGAGCGCTTGCTGCTGTTGCACGTAAGTGCCCGCTCCTGCCATGCTCGGCGCCCCGCTTGCCGGTGGCGCTCCCCCGCTTCCCCCCACGGGGGCTGCCCAACCCACTTTCATCGCCCGTCCTTGCAGTTCGAAGCCCTGCATGGTCTGGATCGCCGTGGCTGCCGCCTGCTCGCTGTCAAATTCAATGAAGCCGTACCCTCGGTGCAGTCTTCCTGGATTCATCTGCGGGTCGGGCAAGAGAGAAAACGAGCGTATCTTGCCGAATGATTGAAACAATCCGCGTACCACCTCCTCCGAAACCTCGAAGGGAATCGAGCCCACGTAGACGCGAGCGCCTCCCCCTCCCCCTCCGACCCGCTGTGCTCCAAATCCAGCTCCCGGCAAACCCCCGTATACCGCGGACTGCTGCAGCTGTTGCTGATGCCCCTGTTGCCGTCCTCCCGCCCCTCCACTGCCTCCCGGCGTCGGCCTGCCCACCTTCAAGGTCCGCCCCGCCAATTGAAAGCCGTTCATGGTCTGGAGCGCCATGGTTGCGCTTTCCGCCTGCTCGAAGTCCACGAACGCAAAACCCTTGCTCCGTCCCGTGCCGGGCTCGAACGACATATTGATGGATCGGATCGCCCCAAAGGGCGCGAAGACTTTCCTGATGTCGTCTTCCTTCAGGTCGTAGTGCAAGCTACCCACGTAGATGCGACAAGCATCGTTACTGGCCGCCGGTCTGGCGCCTGCCCCAGACGCTCCTCCCATAACAGGGGGGGTCGTACTAGGAAGGGGGGCTCGAGGGGAGGATATACCCGCAGTGGCCGCCTGCACGGCAGACGCATAGTATTCCGTGGAGGAAGGGGAGGGGGAGGGGAGGACGGAGGTTTTCGTTGCAGAGGCCAGGGGCTTCCCGCGCGTGGCCGAAAGTTGCTGTGGTGAAGTGATATGTGGACAGGGAGAAATACATGAGCGGCGATAGATTCAAACACGACTCACGAATGCTTCCTTGTCGGGGCCGATTTGGGTAGGCGCTATGGTCAACGTCGAGGCGAGGGCGGTCCCGACTAGGAAAGAGTGCGGCAACGGTGACCAGACTAGAAGGGCTCACTTTCGCGGTTGCTGCGGAAACGGCTGTCTCCTAATCTCCTGGCCCTTTCTCTTGCCGAGACGCCGGCAGTATCCCCCAGAGAGTGCCAGCAGGGCGGCATCTGCACTGGGTCTCCTCATCCGACCGGCATAGCTTTCGAGGACGCATGCCGACACTAACGAGGCGAGATGAAGTAGCGGATGAGCTTCGTGCCATTGCCGATGCCAAGGATAAGCGAACGGACGGGAGAGGGAGGACAGGGAGAGTGCGGGAGGGGCACACGGGACGTGACTGGAGGCGAGAGGAGAGGGAGATCCGAGGGCCGCCGTACCAGAGACCTCAGCACCATGCCATGCCAGAAGGAACGCATCAAGAACAAAACCGGGGGGGGGCATTCCAGAAAGACCAAGAGAAGCAGCGAGGAGACGAATCGGTTCACTGGAAAGCCTCAATTATACACGTCCTTTCCCTTCCTTCCCCTCCGATTACCCGTGTGATATCTACTACGCACCTCGTTCAGACGCTTTTGTGCTTTTTCCTTTGCTTCTTGAAGCTCTCTTTGCTTCTCAATGATAGATTTCATGATATCCTCGGCCTCTTTCAGCTTGTCTTCCCCGTCTGGCGTTGCCGTGGACGTAGAAGGTGGCGACCCCTCCAACGCTGTAGGAATGCTCATCTCATCGCCCTTACGCCGCTTGGTTGCCGGCTGCCCGTCCGCATCCGACGTTTCCACCGCCTCGCTCTTCTTTTTGCTGCCGCTGCTATTGTCATTGCCAGGGTCGTGGGCCTCCGTGGCCCCGTCTCCGTTCGCTGCGGGCTCAGTCTCTTCGACACCCTCAATATCCCCTCCGGACGGGGGCGTTTTCTCTTCCTCAGTTTCGGGCGGGGGCGCGGACACTCCGTCGTCCGCCTGGTCGCTTGTCGTGCTACGCATTATTTATGGGGCTGTAGGGTGTTGTGGTACCATAGTGTTGGGATTAGCGTGGCTCGTGGCGTGCAATAAGTAGGTGGGAGGCTGAGGTCGAGACGGTTCTGGAGGTCGCTCCTCTTGGAATGTCAGACAAGGGATTGTTACACTTTTACCCCGTTGTCTACACTCATGCGCTGCTGCAACTGTGCATAAACCCACAGGCGTCCATATGAACGAGGCATGCCACCCATGTGAACCTCAACGGGGGTGAGGACACCGCGCATGCGCCCAGTTTTTCCAATTTGCGGTCGGCAGCGGCGGGCCTGCGAGGTCAGGGAAGTATCTCTCTCCATCGCCCTATTCGCTTAAAGGAACCAAGAAGAAAGCACGAACACTTCGGGGTGGCCCCTTGCCTTGCCCGCTTGGGGTGGTGCACGGAGATTCTGCACGGTGTTCACAGACGCGGTGGCCGCGGGAAGGCGTCACGTGCTGTGTTTAGGTCTTTTCGTGTCGGTTACGGCATGTGCCGTGAGGGAGGAGGAATTCCAGCACTTCGAGAGGGAGATACCCTCGCTCCGCCGCCGCAATGCCCGAACCGACCATAAAACCCAAACTTGCACGGCTCACCGCTCGCGATCGTTGAATGTGACCGCAGAGATGATGTTTAAAGGTCGACCTGGACCCTTTTTGCGTGTCAATGTGCCCACTTTGTCCCCGTATTCAAGGCTTCTCTTGCAACAGACTTTCTCCGCCTCCGTATTCAACAGACTCGCAGCAGCACGCAGCAAACAACGGTCACCATGATCACGCATATGTCCCGTCGCCTCCGCAATACCGTGGCTCCATCCATGAAGGTAGGCTTCTCATAGTTGGGCGGGAAAAAATAAAAAAAAGCAACTTTCACGGGTCCGGGGCTATCGATTTGCTTTGTGCAGGGTATGTTGCGGAGGCTCATTCCCATCCGGAACGCTTCAAATGTCCTCCTCTTTCTTCGTGCCGGGAGTCATATGCCTTCCGCTTCTTGATAGCGAAGGGAGTAAAGCTCTAATTGGGTTTTCCCTCTCACACCGGAGCCGGAAAATCGATGATTCTTCTCATATTCATATGTAGTTCCCGGGCGGCTTGCTCTCTATCTCGACTTCCCTGTTCTGTCATGACGTGCCTCCGAAGATGCGTTGATTCATATTCTGTTTTGACCTTGACCTCCCCTCACTCCCAATTCTCTGTTTTGCTGCAGTCACTGGCCACGCGGGGTATGGCATCCATTCAGGAGACCCTAACGGAGCTTGTGCCCGTCAAGCAAGCCGAGCTCGTCGCTCTGAAAAAAGAGCACGGACACAAGGTCATCGGCGATGTAACCGTGGACCAATGTATTGGGGGCGGGCGAGACATCAAGTCTCTTTTCTGGGAAACTTCGCTCCTGGACGCGCAAGAGGGCATCCGCTTCCGAGGCTATTCGATCCCGGAGCTGCAGCAGAAGCTCCCCACCTTCAAAGGGCCTGCCGGACAGGGAGAACCCACCCCAGAGGCCTTGGTCTGGCTGATGCTCACAGACACGATCCCTACCAAGGCAGAAGCGGACTCCTTGACGCATGAGCTTTACAAGCGTTCCGAGATCCCCCAGCACGTGGTCGCGCTCCTCAAGTCCTTGCCCAAGTCGCTCCACCCGATGAGCCAGTTGGTCGTGGGCCTCATGGCTCTGCAGAAGGACAGCAAATTCGCGGCGGCCTACGCGAGCGGCGTTCACAAGAAGGAATATTGGAAGCACACGCTGGAAGACATCCTGGACGTATGGGCCAAGCTGCCAGAGCTCGCAGCTTTGGTGTTCAGCAACACGTACAAAGACGGGTCTGTCGGGAGCAAGGATCCTTCCCTGGACTACTCCGCCAATTTCGCCCGGCGTCTGGGCTACAATAAACCCGAGTTCGACGAGCTCATGCGCCTGTACCTCGTCATCCATTCCGATCACGAGGGAGGGAATGCCTCGGCGCATACCACTCACCTGGTCGGCTCGACCCTCTCCGACCCCTACCTGTCCTACTCGGCGGGCCTCAATGCCTTGGCGGGCCCCCTGCATGGACTGGCCAATCAGGAAGTGCTTGGGTGGATATTGGACCTGCAAAAGAAATTCAAAGCGGAGGGGAAGCCTGTGAACAAGGAGACCATCACGCAGTTCGCATGGGAGACACTCAAGTCGGGCAAGGTCATCCCGGGCTACGGCCACGCCGTGCTTCGGAAAACCGATCCCCGCTACACCTCTCAGAGAGAGTTTGCCTTGAAATACTTGCCGGATGACGAACTCTTCAAGATTGTGGGCACGATCTACGAGGTGGTCCCGGACGTGTTGACGGAGCACGGGAAGACCAAGAACCCCTACCCGAACGTGGACTCCCACTCTGGCGTCTTGCTCTGGCACTACGGCTTCAAAGAGTTCAACTACTACACGGTATTGTTTGGAGTTTCGCGGGCCTTGGGAGCCTTGTCGCAGGTGTTTTGGGACCGGGCTCTGGGGATGCCTCTGGAGCGACCGAAGTCTGTCACCTCTAAGTGGATCCTGGAGCATGTGAACAACAGCAAAAGTCAGTAAAGCCGGCACAAGAGCGCTTTCTTGGCTCGCATCCAGCTACGCGGGCATGGACCGGGCGAAGGGATGGGAAAAACTGATCCAATAAAGGGCTACAAGCCAGGTATGGTGAAAGACGGATGGGAGAGCGTGTTTTTCGACACGGAGGAGCATTGGCAGCTCGGGGAAAGAAGCAGGGCGGCTTGTGGGGGGAATCCATCGGTCAATTTTGGCGGTTTGAAACCTTTAAGGTATGATTCCTGTGATGATCGCAGCCGCGGGAGTAGAACAGCAGCATGCAAAAATAATCCGCTTGATGGAGAGAAGACGAAGAGAAGGGAATGGAAATATCCAGAGGTGTACTGTCAAGACTCGCGTCTCATTTTTAAGCTGGTTCACGAAAGAAATAGGAATTGAACTAATTCCCATGCGTCCGTAAATTTGCGAAATAAGCGAAATTTGATTCTTCCCATTGTTGTTTCGAACATGTGCACCGTTTTCTCCGATTCGTTCTTATCACTGTGCATGTCTTCATACCTGCTTTTCACTTCCCTGACTTTTAATGCGACGGAGTTCGTATCAGCAGACTAGGGATCATTCAGACATCCTACTCCACCAGGAATCACACTTCATAGGGCACACTTCGCGGTCGTCCAGCCGATAGGGACGGAAAGTACGAGACAGAAACCAATACAGGTCAATAATTGGGTGTGGCCGTGCACAGGCTATGTGTTTGTACCACTTAAGATGTCCTTGTAATTTTGCAGTCTTTCCTTCCCGTAACCATGACTCCAGACGCCATCCAAGCTTATATACACGACATTGATCATGTATGCTTGTCAGCATTTCGCTCTGCGTTTCCCTTGCCTTTTCCTGTCCCTATTTCGTCAAGATATGCCTGTGCCGCCCTCCAACATCATGATCTTACTTCTATGCGGTGATCCTCGTCGTCGCAACTCTCTGTCCTTTCATTCTTCGGCTCATTTCTTTCACGCTTCCAAAGCTCCCTTGCTTTTCATGTCCATTTAACTGCTTGTCTTCCTTCCTGTCCTCATGCAACACACATCACACGTGCCCACGCCTTGCGTTCCTCCGTCAACACACGACTTGGCCCATGCGGGTCTTAAATCGCCGGGCATGCATGCGCAGTCTTTCGTCCTCCACACTGTCGACCGATTTCAGGAACTCCTTCACCCCATCCCGGCCAAGATCCCTTATCATGACGGCCGCGTGCTCCTCAGAAAGATTCGCCAGGGTCCGCGCGCTTTCTCTCCCAATTTCCAAATCCATGTACAGACATCTCGAAACAAGGACATTCCAAGAAGATGCCATGGAACCGGTGGAGGAAGCCGAGGACGACTGATGACACCCACTTTTCTGGACCGCACCCTTCTTCGTAGTCTGCTCCGCCAAACGCAGAAGGCTACGCACCACCCCCGCCTCTACCAAGGGATGCTTGCAAGAGGCGCTCTCAGACAAGTTGGAGAGAGCGGTCACCGCCGCTTGTCGTACCGCCGGCTCGATATGCATGTGTTTGATGATAGATACCAAGATAGGAATCGCCCCCGCGTCCTTCAGCACAGCCCGGTTGTCTTCCAGCACCGACAGCTTGGCGAGACCAAGGACACCTTCCAGGCGGGCCAAGTCGCAATCACCCGTGGCCATTTCTAGGAGTGGGGCGAGGACGGCACTATCGGGTGCGTACGCTACAGGGTCTGCATGAACAGGCGAAGCAACGTGAGAGTCAGCACTCATGCCGGAGGACTTAGTGTGCAACAAGGATTCATTGGCGCTGGCAGTGAAGGAGCGCCCGAAGCTGGGCGGAGACAGGAAATTAGCAGCACTACCACTACCTCCCAAATTTTGGAAGGGATCAGTCGAAGCGAAAACCGCATGCTCGCTTGGAGTGTTAGTGTGATCGAGGCTGCCCTGACTTTCTCCGCTTCCATGTCCTCCCGTGACGCGGACGAGACCCGCCTGTTCCGCGCCCGCCAAGAAACTCTCCATGACATCCCGCATCAAGAAATAGTCACCCAAGCGCTTCTGAAATTCCACCACCAATCCTGTATTGGTGCCGCCTTCGCGATACACACGGCAGCGAAAGTCCACGCGAGACATGGCCCGGTGACGGGCTGCTTTCCATTTACACTTGTCAGCCTTGAAGACATAGTCGACCTGACAGCGAGCGAAAGTCCGCTCCACCAGTTTCATGATCGAAGTCAGGAACTTCATTTTCTCTGTGTCAGACTTCGCCTCTACGACAGGGGCCAGCATGGCATGGTTATTGGGTTCCAAATATAAAGGCAGGGCTGGCACGCTGCGCCACTCCAACATGGCAGTGCCGCTGTTGCCATTCGACATAGAGAGAAAAGTCTTGACACCGACTCCATCTTCCACCTCACCACGCTTGACCGACGGCGAAACTGACGCGAGGCTATTACCGCTGATGCTGATGCTTCCGCTGCTGCTACCCGTGCTGTACCGATTCGCACTGCTCTCGTCCTTGATAAATTTTAAGGGAGCTAGGTCTGCCAGGGGCAATCCCGTGGGAGAGTATCGCGCTCCGCCGAAGTAAGCTGCAGAGAATGGCGTAGCGGTCGAGGCCGGGAGGAACGGGAGGGCGGGCGGCGCGACCACCTCAACACCTCCTTGGTTATTGCCCACGGCACTGTGCCCGCCTCGTGAGACTGCCATGACCGACCGATGCAACGCATAATCGTCCCCAAAGGCCGCACCGCCGGCAGATGGCCCCGCAACCGCATCGATGGGGATGCGAGAGACTTCAGCACGGGAACGTTGAGAGTAGTGGAGCGGGTCATCAGGGTGTGAATGCTGATTAAGTTGCTGTTGGTGAAGGACAGCATCTGCGAAAGGACTGTTGTTGCTGGTGTTGCTCAACGATGGCGAGGGAGATCGTGAAAAAAATTGTTGTTGTGTATGGAGCTGATGCTTGCTATTCCATCGTTTTGAGGATCCCTCCATTCCTTACGAACAGCGATACGGGGGAATCTTACGAACCGATGGCCGAATTATAGACTGGAGAGAGAGACAGCACTCGGAGAGGAGTATTGCCTTAAGAGTAAGAAAGCCAAATCTGGGCAATCACAGGCACAAACGGTGCACGACCAATAAGTCCCCCATCTTGGCCCCGTGCAAGTATCTGGCTCTATTTTCTCACTGATTTGGTGGTTGTTTACAGGCTGCGGATCGGCTCCGGTCCGAGCAAATATCAACAAATAAGTATGCACACACTTAGACGCGATGTCCACACTGCGTCCAAAGTCTTGAAGCTGAACGCTTGCCTATCGTCTTTGTCTGTGATTTGACAAAAAACTGTGTGGGTTAAGGCAGAGAAGATGAGACCGTATTCGAACATGATCCGTTTCCATATATCGCGCCCCCCCGGCCCCCTGCTGTTCACCCCTCCTTTCACACTTCAATTAACTGCATAAATATTGCATATACTACATACTGCACGAGTAAAGCGACTACCACCGTCGGATATTTCGTATCTCGACACTCCAGACAACGAAGTCCTTCGGCCCGTCTCCCGTACATTCTACATTGCAATATGCACTCCATTACTAGAATCAAAAGACTGTGATTCGCACTGCTTCGCTAGATGTGCATACTTTATGAAAAAGCCGCTCTTCAGCCTGAAAAATTCTCAATTCTTGTCAAGCACAAGACACCTACTAAACGAGGATGCGGCTCCCTGAATTCCTTTTGGCACTTCAGCACACACAGCGACCATCAGTGAAACTCACAAAAAGCTATGATATCAGACTCTACATTGTTTTTCACATGCTAATGCCGTTTACAAAAATCATTGGCTTTCGTACAAGAATAAAATCCAAGCAGGGAGCCCCGTCCAGCGAAGGCATTCAAGCTCAGGCGACTCTTCCTCCACTGCCTTAAGAGATCACACATGTTCGCCTCAAAACAAACCCCTTATGCCCTAAAAGAAAGCACGTTCTACAATTAAGAAAATCAAACTACACTTACACTGTCTCTTCTGACGTCTTGAGGGCGCCGAGCACGAGCTTTAAGCTGGGCGTGCTAGGTGGCCGCAGGCTCCTCAAAACGTGAGCAGAGAATGGTGGACTCACAAGAGACCAGCCATCTTCCTTTTGCCCCTGATATAACCTATGTAAAGTTCGTTTATCTGTGAAAGATGAGACCTGAACGAGAACTTGTGCTCGAAAGACTTTGTGATATGCGTATAACGACATGAACCCAAGGCTTGCTTGAGAGGATCCGCCTCCTCGCTCGCTCGTCTCAAGGAAGAGAAAACGCGTGTTGAATTCCTTTGCACAACACCAATAAAAAAATCAAGCCACCACTGAGACACCTCTCCATTTCAATCCGATTGACATCGAGACCCATGCCACAAAATCCAAACGTGGAGCCCTCGTAGCGATGGCCCTTCAGCCGCCGTATTCCGCTGCAGAGCCGTGAAGGTTGATGAGCTTCGACAGGCCCTCGCCATCAGCCTCGGCCACAGTCTGCGTTCAAAATTTAAATTCTTAAACCGCTGACGCTCGGCACGCCCCCCCGCGGCTTTGTTCGCGTCAGGAACCCGGCAAGGTTTTGCTTTTTCCGAAGGGAAAATGTGGCGCGTGCTTGCATCGCCTTTATCATTTTCAGAAGGCCAGTACCTTCTCAGGAAAAAGACCCTTGAATGGTCAGGGAGGATTTAGCGTTTAGGCTCTGCATACCAGCTCACACTCAATTCTCACCCCTCTAGGCCTGAAGTTCCATCTCCCAGGCCGACACTATGACAATGAAATTCTTGAAGTTGTGCACGAGCAAGATTAAATCAGAACCTTCGAAATTTCAAGCTCTCCATCGGGGTCTTGTTCAATCGTTTGGAAGCACAAAAACGGCGCCCTTAGATCCTCAAATCGAAAGTAACACTTGGTGCAAGCAAGCCGACCCGGAGATGGCCATTTGGGCCGCCCCCATAATTCATGATGTACGTAGGACATCGATGAAGCTTCATGATGTTGATACAAATACAGGACACTTATATGGATTTCAACTTTCCTTCCATCCTCAAGATCCTAGAATTGTACCATTGCCGCGTTCATGATCCTCGAGTCTACAACCGGTATGCTCCCGACGCTGTTTTTGACGATCCTGCCGGAATACTGCGAGGAAGACCAGCCATTCGAGTGGCCATGGAAGCATTGGTAGGACACATTTCTTCCTTAAATGTGGAAATGACATCGCGATTGAAGTTGTGAATCAGCGCCATCCTCTTGTTTCTTGGCTCGCCAATGATGCAATAGTCTGAAAAGAATAATTGCGATAGCCATATCTATGCGTCTCACTCGTTGAAGTTAGGCTTTCAGCGGGGAGCATGGTAACCGAAAGATACATGTGAGAGCAGCAATACCATTTCAGGGACACTGCTCCGGATTCATAATCCCATCAAGCAGGCGCGGAGGACTGTGTCGATGTTTACTTGTCATGCTCAGGATACTTTTAGGAGGGATAAAGCACAGACATTGTCGCACATTTATTTAAGAAAAATGATTATCGCTTTCACACACGCACAATCAGCCTAAGATTTTCCGCACCGGGGAACCCAAAGACGTCCATATCACTTATCATGCTCCCTTGGTTGGAGGGGAACGCAACGGGTTTCGAAATGGCGACGAGCACAAAGGACAGGAGCAGGTAAAGAATAGGCAAGCTGACGTAACAAAAGATCTCCTGGGACAGAATTTTTCTAAATGGTGCATGTTTCCTTCTCAACTTAGGTCGGCCCGCAGGCCCGCATTGCCCTTGTGCAAACCTACGTTTGGCGGCAAGACATTCTGCCCCTTTCATTATCTCCTGGTGTGCTTTTGGGACAGGGCAACTCGACTTCTGTCGAACTGCCGACAGTCGTTTTTCTGACTTTTGATGCCAAGACCCACCTCATCACCCGGCATGAAGATCGATGGTGGGGAAAAGATACTACTCTATCGTCCCCACACCTGCGCCCCGTGCACAGCATAATCAAACAGCTGAACGGGAGAGCTTGGGAAGTGTGGGGTGCACGGTGCTACGGTAATATCCGTCATAACGAAGAAAGAAAATAGTCTGATATGGGCCACTGGTTCACGCTGGTAACAGCTCGCTAGTTGTGGAGCCGATAACAGTCCGAGGCATGTAGAAATCTTTGTTCGACAGCTTCAAATCAATAGTGCCTGATCCGTCTACTGCATCATTTTCACGTGCACAATAATCCTGCTGACGAGAAATGCTTGCGAGGACTGTCTTGACGAAAAGTAAAAGGTCGGCCTTAAAATCCACCTTTCCCTTGTTGAGCCGACTTGGGCCCACTCCATCTCCTCTCTGAGCTCTGGGCGGGGGTCGTGCCGAGATATAGCAGCCTACATTCATTGAACGCACCATTCAACCTGGCAGTCAAGGCTCGCGATGGACACATTGAGATTTCACCGTATGGTATGCTTTCAGTGGTGTGCAGAGGCAGTCGGGATTTAAGGTTATTCTTGTTGCCCGCCCTGTGATAAGATTCCCTGCGTGCGATCAAGATTCGCACGTACGCTGGATCCCCACACTGTCGAGGCTGCGCGGGAGGACGGTGCAGAGGAGACCACCGCTAGCGTTTACTCTTTTCTTCTCACTTACACACGCCCCAATCTGCCACACAGGCGGAAGCTTTACGTAATAGGTACACTCATAGCTTTCGCGAGGAAGGAGGAGGCCTGCGTCTCAGAGCTGCCGCGCTTGGGACAACACACACACCAGCGGTGGCGCCTCATTTCCAACAAGGGGCCCCGGACGGTCGCGCCGGTGAAGGAGGATACAGTAACCTTTGAGGATAGAGCATTGGATAAGAGCCGTGGCAGAGCGCCCCCCGTGGCGCAGCGCATCGGGTGCTCTTTGTGAGGAAGAGGTACGCTTCTGTACCCAAAATTGGAGGGCAAAACCTTTTCTGAAGTCATGAAGAACGGCATAGACCTGAAGCGGACGTGTATTGTGATGTCAATGTTTGTCTAGACAAATACAAGTGATGAAACAGAAATTGGAATCGATTTGAAAGCGACCTAAGGACATTGTTATAAACGTGGAACAGAGGGCGGAGCTATCTCAAAGACTCCGACGAGCCCGCTCTTTGTCCCGGTGAGGCGCTTTTTGGACCTTTCAAGCCCCCCTCTGTGCCCCTTTCCATTCCTCTCTTCCGTAGGGCATAGAAAGTTAGGAGGCCGTGGCACAAGGGATGGACGAGTTGATGACAGGCAGCAAAAGACGACGGCATGCTTCTTCAGCGCGACATCAGCAACTTAATCATCTAGCGGATGGGACAGAGGGAGGGGCGGGCCCCCACCAATACAGGGGGGCTTCCGAGAACGCCTCTGTGACGTCCGAAAGCAGCAAAGCGAAGAAGCGCTTCGTGTGGCCTGACGACTTGCACCGGGACTTCGTAGCCGCCATCTTCGACGTGGGCCTGAAATGTGCTTCTCCCAAGACGATCATGGAAATGATGAGCAACACGAAAGAGTTAACCCCGGATCACATTAAGAGCCACTTGCAAAAGTATCGCTTGCACAGGGAGCGAGCCCGAGAGGAATTTTTGCAGCACTTCGGAAAGAACCCTTTCGTCGCAGGGGCAGCAGGGACAGGACTCGTGTGTGCGAAGGGCGAAGCGGGTGGAGTATCGAGGGACGGCTCCGCATCCTCCTTGGATAGCGTGAACGGAATCGGTGGAAGGGCGGAAATGGACCACCAGGGCGAGGAAGACGCGTTCCGAGGACAATTGAACCTCATCCGAGATTGTATACAAATGCAAGCCGGCTTCCAATCCGTTCTCCGTCAAGCCTTGATGCAGCAGACTCAATTACAGCAGCAGCTACAGGCCCATCTACAAGCTTTGGGTTTTGACGGACCGTCCGCCCGAATGGCCGCCGCAGCGGGAGCGCGGGAGGCGTTGGGAAGTGCGGCGGTGCCGTCATCCCCCTCTGCAGGGCCTCTGTCGATACCGGTGACGGCGGAAGGGAAGGCGGGCGGCAGCGACGAAGCTCAGTACCACTATCAATACGAAGGGCACTCCCAGGGGCAGCCGCACTCGCCTGCGCAGGCTCACGTTAACCAACAGCAGCAGGCGCAAGTGAGGCGCCCGAACACTGGGAGCGGAGGACACATGTCGCTCCCAGGCGGTGGGAAACGGTCGGCAGAGGAGCTGATGCAGGAGGAAATGCGCGAGCATATGGACATGCACCGGCAGTTGGTGCTGCGAAAAAATGCGCAAATATCGCAGTACGAGGACGGGGCAAAAATGGCGGCAGCGGCAGCGGCAGCCGTCCAAGGATTGTCGGGGGGACCGGTGTCTGGCGCTGGGCTACCCGCGTCGTACTTGGGCGTTTCTGGGGGCGGTGGCAACGGTATGGCCCATCCAGGGATGACGGAAAACGTCCCTGTCGCCCCCCACCTTCCCGCTAGCGCCAGCGTGGCCTCTTCAGGCATGGGGCTTGCTGGTCCGACACCTGTGGCGCCGGGGGGAATGATCACGGGAGGACATCCTGGCTTGGACCTGGAAGTAGATCTAGCCTCCTTCCGGTGGAACGAGGACGAGGATAACCTGTTTAGTTTTTTGATGGACCATCCCGTGGGATGATTTGTAGAGCCGAAGGGCATGGGGGTGGCATACATACATGTCGTGGTGGGGAGATTGAGGAGATAAATGCTGCGTCAAATTTATACTTTTCTATGTGCCGCGATGGCGTGTAACTGGAAAATGCAAAATACCATGCCCGTTATGGAAAGAAAGCGAGCAATGGGAGGTAAAGTGAAAGACAAGGAAGAATAGCTCCGCATGACAGTGAGTGGACGGCGACGTCGATGCCAATGATTGTGCGTGGTTTGGGACGGGAGGAGGAAGAACGCCTGTGAGAGGATGAAATTATTTCTTTGGGATGAAGGGTTCTCCTTGATATAGACGCGCCCCTCTGAAAGACGCGTGATGAAAACGCAGCAACAATGGACATAGTTAAGGCATGGGTCCTAGTAAGAACAGCGCATGGGCTAGCCGTGAGGTAAGATGGATTCTCAGTGCATCTGAGGGATGTCTCGTGGCAAGTAAAAGACGAAGTGAAAAGTGCATTTGAAACGATACTCTGTGAGGCAGCCCCACCCTGGCCACGGTGGAGACGTTAAGAGTCGGAGCAAAGCGGCTGAGAAACGATGAATAAATTGAAATGAATGGAGGGTAGCGGCGGAACAGAACAGAGTAAGTTTGGGAGAGGATGAAAGGACCACGAACCTTAGCCCGGTAGACTCACCCCGATAAACACCACCCTTAATTAATATCTGTGTTTGAAAAACCACGAATTAGGTAGCTGGAAGCGTACTCTTGGTTGTCGGTCGCTTCAATTTTGTGAAATAAATAAAGCAGCAACATAGCTCTTATCTTGCAAATAGACTCTGCTCAAGCTTCCTTCGCCATTTCGTTGACAGTTCGCAATGATTTATTTATGTACTTTACACGCTGCCGCCTATGTTTCCAGTGAAACCTCTTTCAAACGCGATCATCACACGCATTGCAAAATCTGCAGGACGCGGTTGGCAAAGCATCGGGCCATGCTTCGAGGAACCAGCGGCCAGGGGAAATGGAATGTCAAACACAAAGCCCCGTCCACGGTCCCACACGAAAGCTGGTACAAACTCCCAGTCAGGCTGTGGCTGGTCGCGTAGTAGATGCCGCGCAGACGCATCGGTCCATAGGTAGCAGTAGGGACAGCAGACGGCGTAGATGCCTCTATGACGCGCATGCGCTCACCACTTTCTCTGTCTTCCCCATTTTGGCACCTTGCATGCACGCTAGCACTACCGTCGCTGTTTGGGCCCTCTGCCAGGACACGTGACCGGCCGGTCCCGTCGAAGATTCCCATATTGGACACGCCGCAGGTGTAGGCACGCCCGAAGGTTTGCGGGTTCTCCGCCTCCTTCTCTACCACGTCGTTCAGTTCTATCGTCTGCATGCCCCAGTCAAAGAGCTGGACCGACTCGGCCACGAACCCTGCCTCGATAAAATCCACAAGCTCCCTCCGACACCGTTTCGTCAACGCCCAAAAATCTCTTTTTCCCTCCCAAACACCATCCTCCGTGCCGTCGTTAGCTTCTTCTGACCCATCTGTTCGCTTCGGGCGCAAGGATAGGGTCGAACCCCGTTGTTCCGGCAAACGAACCATGAAATCCATCGCCCCGGCCGCGGAGGCAACCGCATGTTCGGCCCACATCTTCTCTTCCTCTCCGCCTCCCTCCCTTCCCTCGTCCTTCCTGCTTCGCCCAAAAGCCCGCATATTCAGCGATAGCAACAAGCGATAGTTGTGATACGCCCCCTCTCTGCCCTTCTGCTGCTTGTGGCCCCTCTCAGGTCTTCCTCCCCCCCCGTCCTGGCCGTGAGCAAAGTCGCTCGTCGCATACAACATGGCGGCGCAGAGAGCGGCAGTGACCGTGACGCCGCGTGACTTGCAGGCGGCCCTCAGCATCGACAAGGAGTCCGAGTCCAAGGTACGGAATTCGCATATTGTCCTCCGTGTGGCCGCAGGGAGAAACGGGGGAGGTCTCTCCGGTGGCCCTTCTGGATCCGCCGTCGGCCGTGGTGTGTACGAGGGCGGAGGAAAGCGGGGAAAGAGCGTGGTGGGCAAGATGCCAAAGAGAGCTTCACGGGCAGCGTAGAGGAGAGTGGTGAGACTCAAAGTCCCTCGCGTGGGACCAAGCACAGCCTCTTCAATGGAAGGGGGGAAGGCCTGGGGGATGACGAAGGGAGCCGGCCTCCCGGGAGTTGGCTGACGGTCCAGGCACGATGAGTGGATGTGCTCAACCGTGTCAAGGAGCTCGTGAATGAGGGTGTTGCAGGACGTCTGATCGCTGATGGCGTGGTTGAAGAGGAAGAGCAAGGCGATCCGGCCCTCCCTCCGCGCCCCCATAGGGCGCAAGACTTTCAGCCGCCACAAGGGCCCCCGGCTTGTGTCCATGTCCGTTTCGTCCAGGGCGCGTTGGAAGTGGTGGGCGAAAAAGAAACGATCGTCCTCCCACTCGAAGGGCGGGGGGTGCGAGCCGCTGGGCTGGAGGGAAACATCTACTGCGTCGCCGCCCGTGGGAACATCGACGTACGATAAGGCATTGTTCACGACCTCACCGTCGGTCATGGCACACGGCCACCACGCCAACGGGTCTACTTCTTTTCCTCCACGCCGAACTCCCTTTATAGGCGCTCCATCAATCTTCCTCGTGCCTCGTATACACGCTCGCAGCTTCGGATGACGCTGGACCAATGCGGACAGTGCCCGCTTCACGAGGTGAGGTTCCAATAAATCCTTCCCATCATCCACTACCGCTGCACAAACATGCGGAATAGACAGACGCTGGGGGCCTGCTGCCACTTTACGTGCCAACAGGGTCTCAAAGCTGCCCAGCCGCCGCCACGACTTGCGATGCCCCTCTTGAAACTGTTCGGAAATCGGGGGAGAGACAGTCGTAGGCTTCGAATCAGCTGACAACGTGTTCATGGCCAGCAATGGAAAAAAAGGCATACATCTTGTGAATGGAAGTTGCGACTGCCAAGATGCTGGACCGGCATATTGAAAGGCACTACTGTAGGTGTGGACCTGAAAAAGGAAGAATAGCGGCAGGAAGACCTGATAATTGAAGGCATGATGGTGCATGTTGACTCCTGCTAAAAGTCGGCATTCAGGCTGCCTGAGTATGCATAACAACGATCAAGTCGGTGAGTACTCATAATAAAGCTCGTTTCGGAAGCCGTCGAAGTACGTCCCGTAGGATCTGCCTCAAATGACATCAAGCGGCGATCTGAAGCACGAGATGGGGGTGGGGAGGTTATTACGTCGAGTCGGGGGGTACAATTACCTTTTCTCTCGCGAAACCATTTTAAGGAGCCCTATTGCGCTCAGATATTGCATCAGAAGCTAATCTTACCAATAAAAGATACCTTGAGGATCGCGTGTCGCATAAAGAAGTTGGGAGCACAAAGGGGTGGTGTCACACGTGCACTTCAGACTTCAGCGGGATGATGCAGCGCTGTTCGGGAGTTATCTGTGATTAATTTTTATAAAGCCTTTGAAGGTTGGATCTACACATGTACTAGACGGCCAAGTAGAGGCAGAAGATATTCGTGAGAAGGCGAGATAGTCATGTGGATGCAGGATAAGCCTAAGTAGATGGACACAGAAGCCATCCTTGATGTTGGACTGGAGTCTTCGCATGCTCAAATTACCTTGTATCGTCAAACGTACATGGACCAGTGATGAATGCACATCTATTTGGTGGCACAATAGAAGAAGGCCTACCTAGTCAATCATTTACACAGGCACAGTCGGCACTTTCACTATGACCGTCTCACTACCATCATGTCGTGGTCATGCTCTAAGCGACCTTGCTGCGTTTGGTCTTCGCATTCAAGATGCTCTTGCCTTCTTGTACAACCTTCTCTGCTGATTGTATTCCACTCCATCGTTTTTTCACATTTCTGAGGCCGTCATCACGGCTCTCAATCAAAAAAAGCTGTTCCTGGTCACCAGCGGACCTTTTCTCCCCCCTTGAATTTCCTGGGGCCAAAGACGTAGTCAGAGCTTTATCTTGGCTACTTATTATTCCTCTGCTCAAGCATATTTGAAACAAAGAGCGCACGTCTTGGTACTCCCTACCATCTAAGGGAATCCCCAAGTTCTCCACCGCGGAGAGTCCCGACACGCGCCACCACATGGAGAGGCGCTCGTCTCCGTTTTCCCGGGTAAGAAGAGCCGTCAGTAAAGGTTGCAGTGCGCGGAGGTAAGGAGCAGGGGTTTTGAGCAAAGCTGGCGGACCTGGCTCAGCCGAAGACATGGAAGAGCGTCGGCTGATATCACAGGCCCCTCTGCTGCAGCCTCCCAGACTGGTCAGGACGCGGTCGACCATGCGACTGACGTCTCCGACTAAGTGGGCTCGGCACGGGTGTATGCAAATAGGATGGTTTTCTAGGATAGACACTCCTTCTTTGTTTGCCAGCACTCCTCTTTTCGATACTGCCGCTACGCCTGGGTTGTCCTCTGCCTGTGCCGCAACCGATGACGGTGCATGGGCCTCAGCACCTTTGACGAATCCGGATTCCGTCCGTGTGGACAACGGCCACCACTTCGCTAAACTTCCACAGATGCCTGCGAGAGAGGTGAGCTCCCAAGAAACGGGTGGAGGCGCTAGACAAGGGGAGAGCCAAGTCTTTCCCCCGGCACGAGCACCGGACCTGACCTCCCTGCCCCTGTACGCCACTGCCCTTTCACAAGACGGGGATCCACACAGACACGTGCGCAAAAGTGATGGCTCGTCACGCGAGGACGTGATCTCCTCCACCATTTTCAGGAGCCGCTCGCTGGCTACACTCACGTACGT
>Ga0209925_1000218_pt1 | contig 30650 bp, 24 predicted proteins | sample SalPonR2_A_D1_MG_FD_185702 | JGI IMG/M metagenome (GOLD analysis project Ga0209925, IMG submission 185702) | Salt pond soil microbial communities from South San Francisco under conditions of wetland restoration - Salt Pond MetaG R2_A_D1_MG... ... | reverse complement strand
AATAAGAAAAGCAGGGAGCAAAAAGCAAAAGTTAGAGGAAGATTTAATAGTTAAAAGTTTATAATTTAAACTTTGAAGTTAACAAACAACAGTTTGACTATCGAATGACAATTGAAAGACTATTGAGAGACCACTGTATCCCGGACTTAAACCTCACACAAATTTCTCTCCTTTCTGCTCTTTCCCTTTTTTCTTCTCTTTCTTTTTTTCCAGTTCATCTTTCCAGTCATCAAACTGAAGATAAGGAAAGATCATTGGGGCAAAATCGGAAAGCGGCTCATAAAGAATTGATTTTTCAATTTCTTCTTCAGGCAAAAAATTATATTTCCTGTTGGCTTTGTTCACAAGAACCAGGATAACGCTAATGATGAATGCTATTTTGGCCACACCGAAAACAATTCCGAGTAATCTGTTGACGAAACCCAGAGCAACAGCCTTAAGAAGCTTCTCAACCATACGTGCAAGCAGATGAACCAGGATGACAATAATAACAAAAGTTATGGCAAAAGAGATAATGTGGATATAATCATTATTAATGTTGAAATGTTCTGTTAAAAAATTGGCAGTCAGTCCGGAGAACTTAATGGCTCCAAAAATGCCAAGCAAAAGAGCCGCAAGTGTAGAAAGCTGGATGATAAAGCCTTTTGAAAATCCCCTGTAGGCACTCCATATTAGGATTACAGCAAATATTAAATCTAAAAAACTCATGGGTTCCTTTTTGGTGGATAAAAATAATAAAATTGCAGAAAAAACCCGTCACTTTCTTTTGGTTCATATTTTTAGTTTCATTTTGAAAATTTTATGAAATGTAGTACTTTTGCCCCACTTTGTAAAAAATAATAAGGCCCCATAGTTCAAGGGATAGAATAGGAGTTTCCTAAACTCTAGATCCAGGTTCGAGTCCTGGTGGGGCTACAGAACCTCTGGCAGTAACATCCGCTATTTATTCATTCTTAATCCACTGATAAGCCTCTTCCATGGATTTAAAAAGATTGATTTGTGCATTTCCTTCAATTGCCTTTTTAATATTCTCGGTATAAAATTCTTTAAAAATGTCCTCATCCATCACAATGGCAATCTTTTGCAAACCACTTTTAAGGGCTTTGGGAATGATATTTTCCTGTAACCATTTTGTGTTTTCCGGACCTACAACTCCTTCTTTCCGGATGTCGGAAATAAAATTTTCTGAATTTTTTTTAATCAGCAAATCCAGTGATTCAAGAAAAGTTTCCCTGTAAATTTCTTTTGTAACTGTTTTCTTCCAGATTAACTCGAGGGTTTTGGTTTCCTCTTCAAACTGAACAATTGCATGGTCTGTTTCTTTTAATTTTTTCATGGGAAATGGATTTATTGGTTATAAAGTAAACATACGGTTTTTATAAATCCATTTCAAGTTTTTTATTCAGAAACTCTCTTAAACATCAATTCCAAAAAACATTCTCACGAAAAAGCTTATTCCAAAGGTAAAAGCTGCGACACCAATACTCAGAAAAGCCATTTCGGTAAACCTTTTTTTAAAGTTAAAATCTTTAGCGATTGAGATATAATAATTAAACAACAGAATAATTAATATAGCAAAGGCCAGTGTCAGTGCCAAACAAAAATAATAATTCGAAAAAAGTAAATAAGGCAATATCAGGATTATTACTGTTATAATATATGCCAGACCGGTATATAGTGCAGAGGCCAATGCTTTTCCGCCATTTCCTTCCGATTTGGTAGAAAGATATTCAGAAGCAGCCATGGAAAAAGAAGCAGCAATACCTGTTATCAATCCGGCCACTGCAATAAGTTGTGTGTCACGCAAGGCAAATGTAAGACCCGCAAGAGCTCCTGTTAATTCAACCAGTGCATCGTTTAATCCCAAAACAATTGATCCTACATAATCCAGTTTCTTTTCTTTAAGCATTTGAATCAACTCTTGTTCATGCTGATCTTCATCCTCAACCACCTGTCTGGCCTCAGGAATATGCTCTGCAGCTTTTTCGTAAGCTTCCTGTGCTCCCTCTTCTCCTTTCTCCATGAGCTTTATTCCAAAAGTCAATCCCAAAAAACGGGTAATCCAATAAAATTTAAAAATTTTCCATTTCTTAGGTTTTATCTCTGTTCCGGAATAATCTTTCCAGAAATGATAATGTCGCAGCTCATCATCTGCAATTTTTTCAAGGACCTTTTTATTTTCAGGATTACGGGTTTTTGCCGCTATTTTTTTATAAATATGATATTCTGTTATTTCATTTTCCTGGAATTGCTTAATATCAGCAATTAATTGAGAGGATAGATTTTTTGATGCCATACTTTTTTTACAAAAATAACAAGATTTTAGAAACTTCCGGTGGTTTAAAGTTCAAATCCTAGGACAGTTACATCATCGATCTGTTCATATTTCTTGCCAATCCAATTATTGAATGTATCTTCGAGAATGGTTTTCTGTTCTTCAAAACTCTTATAGTGATTTTCAAGCACAAGTCTCTTAAACGGAATGGTTTTAAACCTTTTACCCCTTTTGCCTCCAAACTGGTCCACATACCCATCGGTAGACAGATAAATAATGTCTCCGGGAGTATAAGACATTTCTATTTGTGAAAAAGAGTACATTTTATAATGAAAACTTACAGGCATCCTGTCCCCTTTAAATTCATAGACCCCCTTCTTCTCAATATCATCAAGATGCGGAATATAGAAAAACGAATTATTTGCTCCCGAAAATCGTAATTTCTCTTCCTTTCTGTCAATCTGTACAACAGACACATCCATTCCGTCTTTGCTTTCGTATAACTTCCCTTTCTGGTGAAGAGATTTAATGATATGGTATCTCAGCTCATTTAAAATTTCATTCGGTTCAGTGATATTATGTGTGCCCACTATTTCATTTAAAAAACTAGAACCCAGCATGGTCATAAAAGCCCCGGGAACCCCATGTCCTGTGCAATCTGATAACACCAGAATTATTTTCTCACCTGTTGAATGCACCCAGTAAAAGTCGCCGCTAACTATTTCTTTCGGCTGGAAAAGGATAAAATAGTTTTTCAGTGAGGAATCAAGCAGTGACTTTTGGTTAATCATTGCTCCCTGAATTTTCTGGGCATACTGAATGCTATCGTTCAGTTCAGTAATTGCTTCTTCACGTGACTTTGCCTGCCTGGTTAATTCATCCCGCTGAGCAGTAATTTCCTCATTTTTTTGATTAATGCTGTGGTTAATATTCTGAAGGTTTTCTACAGCTATATTTAGCTTTTCATTTGTATGAAAATATTTTTTTACATAGGCGAGTCCCCAAAGAGTAAAAAGACTTAATAAAAATATGAGAACAGAAGTTATCAGACCTAAAGGAAGAAAGGCATTAATAGTACAATACTGAATAATATTAAAAATTATGGATAAACTGGCTGCAATAATAATTATGTAACGATTAAGTTTTACAGCTACGAGAGAACTGAATAAAACAAAGACACTGCTGATAAAAAGAGCGAATTTTTCATTTGTAAACCCGGTATCAACTTCTGTTTTTGTCAATACAACCATTGCAATATAGAAAACCAGGGAAAAATCAATTATTGTAGTGACAAATTTCAAATAATATCTATATCTTTTTGAAATTATTACCTGTATAAAAATCATTAGAGGTAAAAGAATCAGAAATAGCCATATAGCATGAGTGCTCTTTGCAAAGACTGGTAAAAACGAATCACTTTGAGGAGAACTAATGAGTTGCACCAGTGCTAAAAACAAAAACACTGTAAACCTTATATAATTAAGAATTTTTTCCACACTCATTTCACGCCTAGCGATGTCTTCTTTGGCGTATAATTCAGCATGTGAAGTTTCTATTGTACTACTCATTATGCTATCAATCGTATATACAAAGCGTTTACTTATTAAAGACTACAAAGTTTCCAAAAATTTAGAAATAAAGCACAAAATTTATTAAACGTATAAAAAATAATGATAAACGTCAAAAATTTTTGGTTAAACGTCTGCCATAATAAATAGTTCAAATTTCAAAGCATATTGCAAAGCAAACCACCATCCTGATAAATATGCGATTCCCCCGGGCTACTCCTTAGATCGCATACAACGCGCTTAAAAACAGGAAAAAACTGTAAACTAAAATAACCATCTTTTCCTTATTATTTCATTGCCTCCGTCTCAGATTAATTCTTATAAATTAATGCGCTTCCAGCCAATTATTCCCATGCCCGGTATCTACAACTACCGGTACCACAAGTTCAAAGGCTTTCTCCATTTTTTCAGCAACCATTCCGGTCAGCTTATCCAATTCAGAATGATAGGTATCAAAGATCAATTCATCATGTACCTGCAAAATCATTTTGCTTTGGTAGTTTTCTTTTTCCAGGGTTTTCTGAATATCAAGCATGGCAATCTTTATAATATCTGCAGCAGAGCCCTGAATCGGGGCATTAATCGCATTTCGTTCGTCCATTCCTCTTACTGTAGCGTTTCTTGAATTAATATTTTCCAGAAATCGTTTCCGTCCTTTGATGGTTTCCACATATCCTTTTTCCCTGGCTTTTTCAATCTGCTGATCCATATACTCTTTCACCTTCGGAAAATTATGAAAATATTCATCAATTAGTTCTTTGGCTTCTTTTCGGGGGATACTTAACCGCTGAGAGAGGCCGAAAGCGGAAATGCCGTAAATAATACCAAAATTAGCCGTTTTGGCTTTTCTTCTCTGATCTTTAGTTACATCTCCCTGGTTTTCCAGGTGAAAAATTTTAGCAGCAGTTGAAGTATGAATGTCTTCATTGTTCTTAAAAGCCTGAATCAAATTTTGGTCACCACTCATGTGTGCCATTAATCTCAGCTCAATCTGTGAGTAATCAGCAGCCAGCAAAATATGTTTTTTATCCGAAGGAATAAATGCCTCACGGATCCTTTTTCCCCTTTCTTCACGAATGGGTATATTCTGAAGATTCGGATTGTTGCTGCTTAACCTGCCCGTGGCAGCAATAGCCTGGTTGAAAGAAGTATGAATTTTTCCTGTGTTTGGATTAATCAGTTCAGGAAGAGATTCAACGTATGAGGTAAGCAGTTTTTTTACTGAACGAAACTCCAGAATTTTTTCAATAACAGGATGCTTATCCCGAATTTGCATAAGTGTCTCTTCGCTTGTGGAATACTGTTTGGTTTTTGTTCGTTTGGGTTTATCCACTATTTTCATGCGATCGAACAATACCTCACCCAATTGCTTTGGCGACCCTATGTTAAATTCCACACCAGACATTTCAAACACCTCCTTTTCAATATTTCCCAGTTCTTTTTTCAACTCTCCTGCATAATCTTTCAGGGCCTGCTGATTAATTTTAACTCCATTACACTCCATTTCAATCAAAACATGAATCAGGGGCATCTCAATTTTTGATGCAAGGTCCCAAAGATGATTCTCTTTGAGTTTAACCTCCAGAATATCTTTTAGCATATAGGTCAGATCAGCATCTTCACAGGCGTATGGAACAATTTTTTCCACAGGAACATTTCTCATGGAAAGCTGCTTTTTCCCTTTTTTCCCGATAAGCGTTTCAATATCAATAGGCGTATAGTTCAGGTATTGTTCAGAAAGAAAGTCCAGGTTATGCCTTCTTTCAGGCTGCAAAAGATAATGGGCAATCATAGTATCAAAAAGATCTCCTTTCACCTCAATTCCGTATTGTTTTAATACAATAATGTCATATTTAAGATTTTGCCCAATCTTTAAAATTTTTCTTTCCTCAAAAGGCTTTTTTATTTTTTCTGCAAGTTGATGAGCATCTTTTTGCTCTTCCGGAAAGGGAATATAATATCCTTTGTTTTTTTCAAAAGAAACAGAAAGACCTACCAGTTCAGCATTATGAGGATTTAGCCCGGTGGTCTCGGTATCAAAGCAAAATTCATTTTGTTTATTTAATTTGCTAACTAAATTTTCAATATCCTTATCCACCAATTTATAAGCTTTCTTATCTCCATCAAACTGATCCTTTTCAGACTCACCCGTTTCTTTTTTACCAGAATCAAAATCTCCGAACATCGACTGTTGTACCGCACCCCCTTTCGGCTCCTGCGATAATTCAATGTTTAATATCCTGTTTGCTAAATTTTTGAATTCTAATTCCTCAAACAATTCTTTAAGTTTTTTTTCATTTGCCTTTTCCACGTCTAGCTCTAAACCTTTAAATTCAGTGGGAACATTTAAATTAATAGTTACCAGTTTTTTACTAAGAAACACCTGATCCTTATAATTAATTAAATTTTCCTTTTGCTTTCCCTTTAAGTCATCTATGTTTTCATAAATATTTTCTACAGAACCATATTTTCCAACAAGTTTTTTTGCAGTTTTCTCTCCTATTCCTGGTGCTCCGGGAATATTGTCAGATTTATCGCCCCATAAAGCTAAAACATCAATTACCTGCTCAGGTTTATCCACGCCAAATTGTTCACAAATCTTCTCTTTGTCCAGTATTTCTGCCTCATTGCCTGATCGTTTAGGCTTATACATATATATTTTATCAGCAATGAGCTGACCATAATCTTTATCAGGAGTCATCATATAAACCTCATATCCATCATCCTGTGCTTTGCAGGCCAGGGTTCCAATTACATCGTCGGCTTCATAACCCTCTTCCATAATGATAGGTATATTAAAAGCCTTAATTATTTCTTTAATATAAGGAATAGACTTTCTTATATCTTCAGGCATTTCTTCGCGGTGAGCTTTATATTCTTTATACATTTCATGCCGGAAAGTAGGGCCGGAAGGGTCAAAAGCTACAGCAATATGACTGGGCTGTTGTTTTTCAAGCACCTCGGCCAGGGTATTTGTAAATCCAAGTATGGCTGAGGTATTTAATCCTTTTGAATTGTACCTCGGATTCTTAATAAATGCATAATAGGCTCTGTATATTAAAGCATAGGCATCCAGCAGAAAAAGTTTTTTTTGCATAGCGAAATCTTTTAAAAATGAAAATCAAAATTTACGAAAAAAAACGATGAATAAGAAATATTAAAGAAGCAGGAACAGAATGATCCCTGGTTGTAACGTCAGAGAAAATTTTATCGGGGGACGGACTTTGCTTTTTGCTGCTCTTTTCTCTCACCGGCTGGACCAATGTCATTCGATGGTCAACCTGCTGTTTGTTAACTTCAAACTTTAAATTTTAAACTTTCAACTATTAAATCTCCCTCTAACTTTTGCTCCCTGCTTTTCTTATCCTCCGTAGCTTCAGCGAAGGAGGACTGCCTACTGCTACTGCCATTGTTCATTTTTCATTTTTCATTTCTCATTGTTCACTGTTCACTGCCATTGCCACTGCCATCTGCCACTCATTCCTTCCCACCCAACTTACCCCTGTCCCCTGAAGGGGCACCACCACGCCATCCTTCAACGACTGTTGCATTAATAAAAAGATTCGACTCCTATGGGTCTCGTTTGTAACGAGTGCCTTTTTACATTGCACGCTTTTTAAACGCACGCTAGCAGACTGTTCACAGCCACTGCCTACTGCCTACTGCCTTCTGCCACTGTTCATTTCTCATTGCTCATTGTTCACTGCCACTTTTTTTCATCACTCATTTTCACCAAATATTGCTTGCGGCAGATGTGAACATTTTGTTTCTCGCAAAGACGCAAAGGCGCAAGGGTCGTCCCTTCGGGACTCCGGCTGTAGCAAAAGACTGTGTTTTTATTATAGTTTTTTGGCTGTTTCTAAGGATTAACTTTAAACCTCAAACGTTGAACTTTAAACTATCAAAACTCCCCCTAACTTTTGCTTTCTGCCTACTGCCTTCTGCCTACTGTTCATTTCTCATTGCTCAGCGCTCCTCTTCTCAGTTCTCAACACTTCTTTCTTCCGACTTTTCTTATCCTCCGTAGCTTCAGCGAAGGAGGACTGCTTTCTGCATTCTGCTTTCTGACCTCTGCTGCCTCTTTTCTCTCCAGCAAATGATAAAACGTCATCCCTTCAGGACCAGGGTTGTACTAACTAATTATCATCTGCGTACCATTCTGCAAAGGAAGAGGCTGTTTCATGAAGCTTGAGACTAAATAATTTGAGACGTTCAGGCAGGCGGGCTTTTATTTTTTTTGCAAAATCCACCACCAGGTTTTCACAAGTTGGCTGAAAATTTACAACATACCTTTTTTCAAACATCTGGCTTGCATTTAAAAAGCGCTCATCTACGGCTTTTTTATTAAGAATAAGGGAATGATCCAGAGGTTCTACTACCTCCTGCTTTACAATTTTTTTCAAATCTCCGAAATCTATAACCATCCCATTTTTCGGATCTTCTTCATACTGGACAGGTTCACCAATAACCGTTACAAAGAGCCGGTAGGAATGGCCATGAATATTTTTACAATGACCATCATAATTCCACAATGCATGTGCAATTTCAAAATTAAATTCTTTGGTAACCCTAATGTTTGTCATGAATTACAATAATTTACATTAAAAGAAATTTTGCAACTACTGGCTTGAAGTACATTTGCTTACACAATTCACAATGTTGCTCAAACTTTTATCCTTTAAAAAGTAAAAAGTATTCTTCCCTTCTCTTTTGGAACATAAAACACCCTTATCTTTTAAAATGCCCAAATGGTGAGAGGTTGTTGACTGTTCTATTTCCAACAATTCATGAATCTGTGTTACAGTCAATTTTTTTCCTCCTTCAAGATACTGAAGTATGGAAATACGAAGAGGATGAGCTATTGCTTTCAAAATATTTGCAGCTTCTTCGAGCTGTTCTGGTGTCAAATCCTTTATCTGCATGTTTTTGATATTAAGTTCATTTTAACGAATACAAATATATAAATATCTATTTAATCCAGAATGATATAAGTCATAATTCTTTCATTTTTAAGTCAACCTCTTATAAAAAAATCCGTTTTGATATTTATTTTATCTCTTTTAATAAGTTTTTAAAACAAGAGAAGCTTTTTTATGTTATTCAATTCATAATGAGAATTTATATCTTTGGAGGATAAAACCTGTTTAATAAAATGACAAGTCTCAAAGACATAAAAGCCCCTATTCAGGAAGAGATGGAAACGTTTGAGTCGCATTTTCGTAAATCGATGAAAACAAAGGTTCCACTCTTAAACATTGTTCTCAATTACCTTTTAAGAAGAAAAGGCAAGCAAATGCGCCCGATGTTTGTATTCCTCACATCCAAAATGTTTGGAGAAGTAAACAATTCAACTTATACAGCAGCTTCATTAATTGAATTACTACATACAGCCACACTAATACACGATGATGTAGTAGACGAATCTTATAAACGAAGGGGGCATTTCTCAATTAATGCGCTCTGGAAATCTAAAGTAAGCGTTTTAGTCGGTGATTACCTTTTATCCAAAGGACTGCTTTTATCGGTTGAAAACAAAGAATTCGAGATGCTTGAAATTGTTAGTGAAGCGGTAAAGCAAATGAGTGAAGGAGAACTTCTCCAGATAAAAAAATCAAGAAAAATTTTTATTAATGAAGAAGACTATTTTGAAATAATTTCGAAGAAAACTGCCTCACTGATAGCCTCCTGCACTGCCTGTGGAACAAGATCTGTTTCCACAGATCCGGAATTAATACATAAAATGAAACAATTTGGAGAAAAAGTCGGCCTGGCTTTTCAGATAAAAGATGATCTGCTGGATTATCAGCGCACAAATAAAATTGGAAAACCTACAGGAAACGATATTAAAGAAAAGAAAGTCACTCTACCTTTAATTTATGCCTTTAAAAACGCCGGGAAAGATGAAGGTAAAAAGCTTAAAAAAATCTTCGGCAAATCAAAGAAAAAACATGCCGAAGTTCAAAAGGTAATTAAGTTTGTGGAAGAAAATAATGGAATTTCTGATGCCCAAAAAAAGATGAATGAAATTAAAGAAGAGGCTATCGCACTGCTAAATAGTTTTCCTCAAAATGAAGCTACCAAATCATTAATAAGGCTGGTGAATTTTACCACAGAACGGAACAAATAAATCCTCCTGGTTTATAATAAATTATATTTAAAACCTCTGCGTCACCTCTCCCAGGTTAAAAGTTAAAAATAAGCAATCTCTTCATTTTCATATAGTTTTCTGAGAATATCGTTTGCCAGCCGACTTGCACCAATCCTAAAAAGTGATGAGTTCAGCCATTGATCTCCCAGCACTTCTCTAACAATTGAATAAAAACCAAACGCATCCTCAACAGTGCTTATGCCTCCTGCCGGTTTTATTCCAACAGGTTTTCCGGTTTGCTCATAAAAACTTCTGATGGTCTTACACATCACATAAACTGCATCATATGTAGCTGCCGGTTTCATTTTGCCTGTAGAGGTTTTAATGAAATCCGCTCCGGCCTCCATTGCAATAAGACTTGCTAACTGAATGTTTTTGTAGCTATTAATAAGGCCTGTTTCAAGTATTACTTTAAGCTTGTTGTTTTCTATGGTCTCCTTTATCTCTTTAATTTCGCGGTAAACCTCATCATAGTTCCCGGACATAAATTCACCCACAGGAATAACAATGTCCACTTCGTTGGCACCATGATTGATAATTTCCTTACACTCTGCCTTTTTTATATTAAGATAAGTTTGTGAACTGGGGAAATTTCCTCCCACGGCTGCAACCTGTATCCGCGTATCTTCAAAATATTTCCCGGCCAGACTTACAAAGGGGGGATAAACACATACTGCTGCCACCTCCGGGGCATTGGTATAATGATCCTTCAAATCCTGTACTTTTTTAAAAAGCTTCTCAATAAACTTAACATTATCATCTGTATTTAAGCTTGTAAGGTCCATTATACTAAACAAAAAGTTTAAATTCTCATTGCTGTAAAAACGATGGGAATCGTTTGCAATTCTCTTAACAATTTGTTCAATATTATCTACTAAATCAATTGAATATTTATCAATTAAGTTTTCCATAATTTATTATAATTTGTTATTTGAGTGATGTCTTGTTTGATCTCTGTTTGTTTTTTTCTTAAGGTTATTCAGAAAAGCTTCGTTCAGATCCACTCCAGTTTGATTGGCGATGCAAATTAAAACAAAAAGAATATCTGACAATTCATCTTCCAGGTTGTCTTCATCACCTTCTTTAAATGACTGATCGCCGTATCGTCTGCTCATAATTTTTGCAAGTTCCCCCACTTCTTCTGATAAGACAGCCAGGTTGGTTAACTCATCGAAATAGCGAACTCCGTACTTTTCAATCCACTGATCTACTTTATTCTGCGCCTCTTTAATTGTCATTTTTATTTCAAATTTACTAATTTCTTTTGAATATTTTATTTTGTATCCTCATACTGGACAATATTACTCCTAAAAGTCCAAATGCTGCAAATATAATAAAAGATATGCGTGCACTTTCCAGAAACATTTGCTGATTCTCTTCATTGATTTCTACTTTTCCAATAATCAGCGAAAACAACAACATCACAACACCCATGCTTATTAATTGCCCGACCAGCCTCATAGTTCCCACCGTTCCGCTGGCAATACCATAGTACTTTTTCTCCACAGAACTCATAATAGAATTTGTATTTGGTGATGAGAACAAGGCATATCCCAGCCCTATAAAACCAAGCACAACGGCTACAAAAAGAAAAGATGTCTGCTGGTTTATTCCTGTAAATAAAGTTAATCCAGCGGTAAGTAAAACCAAACCAAGAGTAGCTACCAGGCCAGGATCCATTTTGTCTGACAATCGTCCTGTGAAAGGTGAAAAAATAGCCATAACCACTGGCTGGATAGCCAGGATTTCTCCGGCAGCCTGGGGATTTAATCCTTTAACATATTGCAGAAACAAACTCATTAAAAACATGATACCAAATGTTGCGCTATAATTAATCAGGGCAGAGATACTTGAAAATGCAAAAATTCTGTTCTTTAAAAATAAATTCATATTGAAAACGGGGAATGTCTTGTTAATTTGAATTTTTGCAAAAATGAATAATCCAAGGAGTCCTGCACCTATAAAAATATAACCACCCCATTGAGGTAATTCTGAGAGACCATACATAAAAAGAGAAAGTGAAACCGCATAAACAAGAGACCCTAACCAGTCAAATTTTTCATTTTTTGCTTCTGCCCATTCCTGCGTAAGATTTTTTATGGTCAGAAACACCACACCAGCTCCAATGGGTGCAATAACCAGGAAAATACTCTCCCAGCCCCACTGATTGGTAAGAATACCCCCTGCAAAAGGACCCATCGTCAGTCCTACATATACAGAAGCCACATTAATCCCCATAGCCTTGCCTCTTTCTTCTTTCGGAAACACAGAAGTAATAATAGCAATGGCCGTCCCGAAAATCATGGCACTTCCAAATCCCTGTAATACCCTCAGGGTTAAAAACAATTCAGTATTTGGTGCAAAAGCAGCCAGCAAAGAAGAAACAGAAACTATAGAAACGCCGGTAATGAAAACCTTTCTCCTGCCAAAAATATCTGCCAGTTTGCCAAATGGAACCAAAAATACTGCAGAAGATAAAAGATAGATCGTAGTCACCCAACTCAGGGTAACTGCGTTCATTTCAAAATGATCTCCAATGTCGGGCAATGCAACATTAATGGAAGAGCCTAAAAAAGGAGTAATAAAGGAAGCAAAAGCAGTAATAAATAAAGCGGTATAACGATTTACGCTCAGTTTTTTCTGTTTCATTAAAGGTTTTTGTTTTTGCTGTCAATCATAATTGTGACAGGTCCATCATTCTCCAGGTCTATTTTCATATACGCCCCAAAAGCCCCGGTTCCCAAATCCTTACCAAGGTCAACCTTCATACGCTCAACAAATTTTTCATACATGGGATTTGAAAAATCCGGTTTTGCTGCTTTTATATAGGAAGGCCGCATCCCTTTCCTGGTATTGGCATGAAGCGTAAACTGGCTAATCACCATCACTTCTCCGTCTATATCTTTTACCGACAAATTCATAACCCCTTCAGAATCGTCAAAGATACGAAGCTGCGAAACTTTATTACTAAGCCACTTAATGTCTTCTTCGGTGTCTTCATGTTCTACCCCCAACAATACCAACAAGCCTTTTCCTGTTTCAGACTTTACTTTTCCTTCAACAATGACACGGGAATAATTCACTCTTTGGACCAGCGCTCTCATAAAAATTTTTTTTTAAAAACTAACTGTATATTTTTGCGTAAAAATATAGGAATAAAATCGATTTTCAAAAATCCCTGATTATGCAAAAAACCATTCTCTTTCTTTTTCTTTTAAGCTTTTCTTCCTTTTTAGTTACCGCACAGGCTCCCTCAGGATATTACGACGATGCAGAGGGGCTTGCAGGCGAAAATTTAAAAACTGCATTGCATAACATTATCAATAATCATAATGTAGAATCATACGATGATCTCTGGACCGATTTTCAGTCAACCGATAAAAAACCCAATGGTTATGTCTGGGACATGTATTCAGATGTACCCGGAGGAACTCCGGCTTATGATTATACCTTTGGCACAGACCAATGCGGAAATTACAGTGGCGAAGGGAGTTGCTATAATCGTGAACATTCTTTTCCTAAAAGTTGGTTTAACGATGCGTCTCCAATGTATACCGATTTGTTTCATCTTTATCCCACAGACGGATACGTAAATGGTCAGCGGGGGAATTATCCTTTTGGAGAAACCAGCAGTGCCTCCTGGACTTCTACCAATGGAACCCAAAAAGGACCCTGTTCATATCCCGGATATACGGGAACCATATTTGAACCCATCGATGAATACAAAGGAGACTTTGCCAGAACCTATTTTTACATGGTAACCCGATACGAAGGTCAGGTTGCCGGCTGGGAATCCAACAATAGCAATGCAGATGCAGTATTAAACGGAACCAGCTTTCCGGCATTCGAAGAATGGACACTCAATATGTTTATGGAATGGCATGAAAACGATCCGGTTTCTCAAAAAGAACTCGACAGAAATGATGCGGTATATGCTATTCAAAACAATCGCAACCCATTTATCGATCACCCGGAATATGTAAATTATATATGGGGAGACCCCAACCAAAACACACCCCCGGTTATTTCAGATATAAGTATTTCTCCTGCAACTCCAACTGAGTCAGATGCTGTAAATATTCAGGCCTCAATCACCGATGCAACCGGCTCCATTGCCTCAGCAGAATTAACCTGGGGATTGAGTTCCGGACAGCTAAACAATACAATAATTATGTCGGACAATGGCAGCTATTACATTACCAACAGCAGCATTCCTGCTCAAAGCACAGATACCCAGGTTTTTTATAAAATCTCTGCCACCGACGATTCTTCTGCAACAACTACCTCAGACCAAAAGAGTTATACCGTGGGCGAATCTTCTGTTACACTTCTGAACGAAGATTTTGCTGATTGTCCGGCAGCAGACTGGACCAATTACAGTTTGTCAAGCATTGAAGACTGGCACTGCAGTGTAAGCGAATACATGGAAATCAATGCATACGATGGAGATGCTGCTTGCGACGACTGGTTGATTACACCCTCATTAAACCTGGATGAATACCAGGAAGAAAAACTTACTTTTAAAACCTGGACAAGGTATTCAGACACTTATTATCCTGCTCTGGAAGTTAAATATTCCACAAATTACACTGAAGGAGCGGATCCGGGTACCGCCACATGGACTACTTTTTCATGCACATTGTCCGCAGATGATTCACAAACCTGGACCTCTTCCGGAGATATCGACCTGAGTAAGATAAACGGGAACAATGTTCATATTGCTTTTCATTATACCTCTTCGGGAAGCGGAGGAGGAACCAGCTCCTGGTGGAAATTAGATGATGTCATAATTTCTGCAACCAACACTGTGAATAACTATCCTGTTATCTCAGATGTCTCTGTTACACCAACGAATCCAACAGAGCTAGACACTGTCCTGATAAGCGCTACCATCACTGATGATGATTTGATTTCTGCGGCTTATGTTAATTGGTATACAAAAGAAAACCCCACAGTGCAGACGAGTAATATGAATTCTGCCGGAGACAATTATTTTACAGAAATACCTCCACAGGCAGCAAACGACAGTTTATACTTCACTATTAAAGCGGAAGATTCAAATGCTCAGATCACTTCATACACACATGAGGGAATCTATATTAACGATGAGCCTTCTGTTGGAATTAAAAATGATCAAAAAGAACTCTTTTCAATATATCCGAATCCTGCAAAAAATTTCTTTCGTATAAAAACAAACGATGAATATGCGAATGAGCTGGAAATAATGATTTACACCATTGCAGGACAAAAAATCTATACAAAAGAGATTGCTCCTGAAAACACGGTTTCCCTGGAAAATGTTCCCCGTGGAACCTATATAATCCGTATCAAGAGTAAAAAGCATACCACAAACAGAAGGCTTATCATCAAATAAGTCTTCTTAAGAGGCAAGTATTTTGATTTCTTAAGAATATTTATTTTCTTAAGGCTGTAAAATCAATATTGGAGCGTTATGCATATTGTAGACCTTTCTATTTTTATTCTCTACATGATTGTGATGTTAGGTGTCGGATATTTTTTCCTGAAAAGGAACAAAAATGCCGATGATTATTATGTGGGAGGCAGGCAAATGGGAAGTCTGCACGTGGGACTATCCGTAGTAGCCACAGATGTAGGCGGAGGCTTTTCAATTGGGCTTGGTGGTCTGGGCTTTATAATGGGGATTGCCGGATCGTGGATGCTTTTTACGGGACTTATTGGAGCCTGGCTTAGTGCTGTTGTATTAATTCCCAAAGTAAGCAAGCTTTCGAAAAAAATAAACCTTTTTACTTTTCCGCAGATTTTCGAAAAATACTATGGCGGTAAAGTGGCAATACTTGCTGGTGTAATTTCGGCTATTGGGTACATGGGATTCACCAGCTCACAAATTCTGGCCGGGGCAAAACTGGCCTCCGCCACTTTCGTTGGATTGAATCTTAAAACCGCCCTCGTACTGATGGGAGTTATAGCTGTTGTTTATACTGTTATGGGCGGATTAAAAGCAGTAATTTATACCGATACCATTCAATGGATCATTTTGATGAGTGGTCTGATTTTTATAGGGATCCCTATCGCTTACAATGCCATCGGTGGGCTTTCCGCTATCAAAGAAACTCTGCCCGCGGATTTCTTATCATTCGGAAACGTAAGCTGGCAGGAGCTGCTAAAGTGGGCAGTAACGATTATTCCCATTTGGTTTGTCGGGATGACGCTTTACCAGAGAATTTATTCAACCCGAAGCAAAAAAGAGGCGCAAAAAGCATGGTTTCTGGCCGGGTTATTTGAATGGCCGGTAATGGCCATGATGGGTGTTCTTTTGGGACTGTTTTCAAGAGTAGCCTTAGAGAATGGAATGTTTGCAGAATTAGGATATGCCACCAGGGAAAGCATCGATTCTGAAATGGGATTGCCCCTTCTCCTGAGAAGCGTGTTACCGGTAGGGCTCATGGGTCTGATGATGTCGGCATATTTTTCAGCAATCATGTCAACTGCAGATAGCTGCCTTATGGCTTCCTCAGGAAATGTTTTAACCGACATACTGGATAAAATTTTTCACTTTAAAAACGACCACAAGTTCATCCTCAGAATTTCACAAATAATTACACTTTTTATTGGAACAATGGCCCTGCTTCTGGCCCTGAAGATGCAGAATGTGCTTGACCTGATGTTATATTCTTATGCTTTCATGGTTTCCGGGCTTTTTATACCCATTCTTGGAGCCCTGTTCTGGAAAAAAAGTACTCCACTGGCTGCTTTTGTAGCCATGTTCCTGGGAGGAGGAACAACCCTGGTCCTTACAATTATTGAGACAAAGCTTCCTTATGGACTTGATCCGAATATTTTTGGGATCAGCGTTTCATTCATCTTTTTTGTGGCAATAAGCTACTTATTCCCAAGAAAAAGGCCGATACAAGAGCATATAGAATAATTATAACCAAAACAATTGTCTGTGTATATCAACCTTTTTTAAATTTTCAGAAAAAACGGTTCAGTCATTAATTTTATCTCCTGTTCTGGGTATTTATAATCAATCATAATGTTATATTTGCAGATGAAAATTTCTTGCTGACGATGAAAAAATCATTCCCTTTTTTACAATACTACCAGGAAAACTGGGCTGTTTCGGACAGTACTGTAAATGACAGTACTAAAAAAACAGTTAAGGATACCATTCAGCAAGATACGACAAACCTGAAACAACAGGACAGTATTGAAGGGATCCTTCAGACTCCTTCCAGCCCGATCAATTCAGCAAAGCTGGATTCAATCTTCAAAAAAAATGAAGAAAGAGAAAAGAAAATTGAGGCAAAAGAAAAAATCAGACAGGAAAAGCCAGTTACAGAAAAAAAACCAACAAAAGTTGATACTACAGCAACGCTATATGATCTTTTTAAAGTAACCGAACTGCCTATATCTGAGAGAATTAACAACATCCCGGACAGCAACAACTTTTTGTTTCATATTCCTGAGACCCGCACCCATTTCGAGAATAAACAAAAACAAACCGTTTTTAATAAAAAACAAACAGAAGCAGCGGGAACCCTGAAAACCAGCTCTGAAATAAGAGAAATTCCACGACAAAAAGAAAAAAGCGTTGTTCACAGTGACTGGATCACTTTTATATTAATTTTCCTTTTTTTGCTGATTGGCTGGAGCCGTTTGTTCTTCAAAAAATATTTCCACAATCTGATCAGGAGCTTTCACTTTTACAATTATGCACAGATCCTTTACAATGAAAGCAATTCAATTACAATAAGATCTGCAATTTCACTGAACATTAATTTTTTCATTGTTGGTGGATTGTTTGTTTTCCAGGCACTTCATTACTTCAACCCTCAGTTAATACATTTTGAGGGAATCAAAGAAATGTTTTTTTATTCCGTCATCCTGCTATTATGGTATGCCTGGAATTACTTAATGACCAGGTTTACAGGAATAACCTTTCAGAAGAGAGAAGCTTTTAACGAATACTTCCAAAATTATAACCTTTACAGAAAAATTTTTGGTCTGGTAATTTTTCCAATTGTTGTGGCTATTCAATTTACACCAGAAGAAATTAAACTAGTACTAATTTACACCGGTTTTCTGTTGTTTGGAATAGTTTATTTAATGCACATTCTAAGAGGATTACAAATATTCATGAAAAAAAATATTTCATTATTCTATTTGATTTTGTATCTTTGTGCACTTGAATTTTTACCCATTTTGGTATGGCTTAAGTTGATAAAAGAAGGATTTTAAACCATTTAGGGTAAACATAAATTGGGTAATATACAATGGAGATTAAAAAAATTTTAGTTTCACAACCGAAGCCGGAAAACGGCAAATCCCCTTATTTTGACTTAGTAGATAAATACAAAATTCAGGTCGATTTTCGACAATTCATACATGTCGAGGGGGTTAGTTCAAAAGAATTCAGAAAGGCCCGGGTGAATGTACTGGATCATTCTGCAATTATTTTTAAAAGCCGAAAAGCTGTAGATCATTTTTTCAGAATTTGTGAAGAACTCCGCATCAATGTGCCTGATTCAATGAAGTATTTTTGCATCAGTGAATCTACTGCATTTTATCTTCAAAAGTACATTGTTTACAGAAAAAGAAAAATATTTTACGGCGGAGGCAGCTTCAATGATCTGCTTGAAATTATCAAGAAGCATAAGAAAGAAAAGTTTCTTGTGCCGCTCTCTGACAGTCACAAAGAAGAAATTCCAAGAAAACTGGACAAAAACAAGATCAATTATACCAAGGCGATCTTTTACAGAACCAAGTGCTCAGACCTGTCAGACCTGACCAATGTTAATTATGACATGCTTGTGTTCTACAGTCCTTCAGGTATCAAATCGCTTCTTGAGAATTTCCCGAATTTCAATCAGAACAACAAAAAAATTGCTGCTTTTGGAACCAAAACTGCCAGGGCTGTTAAAGATGCGGGTCTCAGAATAGATCTGAAAGCACCCACATCAAAAGCTCCATCAATGACTATGGCTATTGAACAGTACATTAATAATAATGGAAAGAAAAAATAATGACGGGCTTTTGTTAAGAATTATTAAAAGGCAGTCTAATAAAAGGCTGCCTTTTGTTTTTTCTTTACCTTTGTTAAAGAATAAAAAAGAATTTTAATTATATAAAATGCCAACCTTTTTAAAAGAGGAGAGACTGAAAAGCCGGAAACAAATTGAAAACCTTGTGAAGCAGGGTGAAATAATATATAGTCCGCCATTAAAACTTATCTGGCAAAAGAAGGAGACAACATATAAAAACAAACACAGGGAGATTAAAGTTGCGTTTAGTGTTCCCAAGAGACGATTCAAAAAGGCGGTTGACCGAAACAGAATTAAACGAATATTGAGAGAAGCTTACAGACATGAAAAATCAGTTTTGTGGGAAAAAAATTGTTCAGGAAAATCTTTATTGCTTTTATTTGTTTATGTTGGAAACAAAATTATTTCATACAAAGAAGCATCTGAAAAGATGAAAGAAATTATAAGACAAATTTCACTAAAGGATAAAAAAAACGACAATAAACCAAACGAATAAATGTTATATTTGTTGAGCATCATAGTAAACTGGAAGTAAAATAAAATTTGGACCTTATGAAAATGAAAAAATTAATTAAGCCGGGAATTATCACCTTTTCCTTTTTAATACTCGTCACTTTGTTTTTTAGCTTTAAAAGAGGAGATGATTTTAAAATATCAAAAAACCTTGACATTTTCTATACGCTTTTCAGAGAAGTAAACATGTTTTATGTTGATGAAGTAAACCCGGAAAAGCTTGTAGAGGAGAGCATTGATGCCATGCTGGAAAGCCTGGACCCTTACAATAAATTCTATCCTGAATCTGAGGTTGACGATCTGAAATTTATGACCACGGGGAATTATGGCGGTATTGGAGCTCTCATTCAGAAAAGAGGTGATTATGCAATTATCTCAGAACCTTATAAGGGCTTCCCAGCCGATAAGGCAGGATTAAGAGCCGGTGACAAAATTAAGAAGATCAACAATAAATCTATAAAAGGCTGGGATTTAAGCAAAATAAGCGACGAGCTAAAAGGAATACCTAAAACTATTGCAAAAATTGTAATTGAAAGACCAGGAATAAAAGACACGATAGTTAAACAGGTTGTTCGGAGCGACATCCACATAAATAGCGTCCCTTACCACGGATTTGTAGGAGAAAACAACAATATTGCCTACATTCGTCTTTCAAAATTCACACAAGACTGCGGCAAAGAAGTGCGGTCCGCTTATAAATCTCTTGCCAAAGAAAAAGAACCGAAAGGTGTCATCCTTGATTTGAGATCTAATCCCGGAGGACTGCTCGATGAAGCTGTAAATGTTGCCAATATTTTTGTTCCTAAAAACCAGGAAATTGTTAGCACCAAAGGAAGAATTAAAGAAAGAAACGAAACTCATTACACTGAAAAACAGCCATTAGACACAAACATTAATTTAGTCGTTCTTGTAAACAGGGCTTCTGCTTCTGCTTCGGAAATTGTTTCAGGAGCAATACAGGATCTTGACAGGGGCATTGTTATTGGACAAAGAACTTTTGGAAAGGGCCTTGTACAAATTACCAAACCTTTAAGCTACAATACAAAAATTAAACTTACTGCTGCAAAATATTATATCCCCAGTGGCAGATGTATTCAGGCGAAAGATTATTCAAACCGGAACGAAGACGGAAGCGTTGGTGAAGTTCCTGACTCGCTGATTAAAGAATTTACAACCCGTAATGGAAGAAAAGTTTATGACGGAGGCGGCATACGTCCTGATATAGCAGTCAAACCCAGGTCCTTCAGTAAAATTGAAATTAATTTGCTTTCAAAAAGCCTGGTTTTTGACTATGCAACACAGTATCGCCTGGAACATGATTCCATTCCTCCTGTTGAAGCGTTTGAAATTTCAGAAAATACTTTTGCCAATTTCAAAAATTTCCTGGAAGGAAAGGAATGGGACTACAGAACTGAAACAGAAGAACAGCTGGAAAAACTCATTAAAAAAGCCAAACAGGAAAAATACTATGAAAGAGCCAGCAAAGAAATTAAACAACTGGAAGCAGAAATATCACACAACAAGTCAAAGGACCTGAATGAATTTTCAAAGCCAATTAAAGAATTACTTGAAAACGAAATAGTCAGTCGCTATTACTACCAGGCCGGTGCAATTAAAGCCAGGCTGGAAAACGACGGACAGCTTGATGAAGCTCTCAGCATCATACAAAACAATGAAAAATACAAAAATATTCTTTTGGGATCTGCTAAACGGCACAATGTAAAAAAAATGAAAGAAAAATTATCTGATTAAACATTTAACTCAAATAACAAAACCTAAAGCATTAATTAACAATTAAATGGCCTTGTGAGTCTCAAGGCCATTTTTTTTGTTATGAAATTATTTGTGATCCTCCTGTAACATTTATAATAACCAAAGCGTCCTATAATGAAATTAAATATCAAACAAATATGCTTAAGAATTATTTTGTCACTGCTTATAGAAACCTGGTTAAAAACTGGTCCTATTCGTTTATAAATATTATTGGCCTTTCCGTAGGACTTGCCGCCAGTATATTTATTTTGCTTTTTGTCTTTCATGAATTAAGTTACGACACCTTTCATAAAAAGTCAGACCGCATATACAGGGCTGCCGTTGATGGTAAAATGGCTAAAAACACTTTTATCGCCGCAGTTACAGCGGCACCAATGGCAGAAGCTCTCCTTAATGAATACCCGGAAATTGAAAAAACAGTCAGGGTAAGAAAATCCGGAGACTGGCTTGTCTCTCACGAAGACAAAACCTTTAACGAAGAAGGGATATTATTTGCTGACTCCTCGTTTTTCCAGATCTTCACATATAAATTCATCCATGGAAACCCGGCTACTGCACTAAAAAACCCTGAAAGCATTGTTCTCACCGAAAAAATTGCCAGGAAATATTTTGGACAAACAGACGTAGTTGGAAAGTCTTTAAGAATCGAAAGCGATACAACCTATTATACTGTAACAGGTGTCATACAGAATGTTCCAGAAAACACACACATGCATTTTGACATGATGGCCTCCCTGAATACCCTTGACATCAGCAGAAGAACATTTTGGATTTCGCATAACTTTCATACATACATTTTACTGAAAGAGGGAACAGACCCACAAGCCCTTGAAAACAAACTTGACATGCTTGTGGAAAAATATGTGGGACCCGATGTACAACAAGCGCTCGGTGTATCGCTGGATGAATTCATAGGAAGCGGAAGCTCCATAAGATATTTCCTCCAACCCCTTGAGGACATCCACCTGCACTCCCACCTTGAATATGAGCTGGAAGCCAACAGCCACATTTCGTATGTATACATTTTTTCCATCATAGCTATATTTATCCTGCTCATGGCAAGCATCAATTATACCAACCTTGCAACAGCAAAATCTGCCAGTCGTTCCCTTGAGGTTGGAATGAGAAAAGTCGTAGGAGGAACAAAACGATCCCTGAAATTTTTGTTTTTAATTGAATCGGTTTTTCTTACCCTGGTCTCTTTATTTATCGCAATTGTCATTGTTGAACTCCTTATGCCACAATACAATAACCTGATTCAATTAAACCTTGACATTAATTATTTTGAAGAATGGTATACCATCCCAGGGCTTATCGTTCTTGTAACAATTGTCGGGCTAATGGCCGGAAGCTATCCTGCTTTTTTCCTTTCTTCATTCAAGCCGGTTACTGTATTGAAAGGAAAACTTAAACAAGGGACAAAAAGCAGTCTTGTTCGGAAAATACTGGTAAGTTCACAGTTCCTTCTTTCAATAATCATTCTGCTGGCAACTTACACTGTATACGAACAACTTAACTATATGCAAAACAAAGAACTTGGTTTTAACAAAGAGAATATTTTGGTACTCAAAAGATCAGACGGACTTAGAAATAACATGGAAGCCTTTAAGCAGGAAGTAGCTAAAAACCCCAGAATAACTGCTGTTTCTAATGCTGTTACAATGCCCGGGAGAAACTTTTCTAAAAATTCCTTTTTCATTCCCGGCTCAAATACAACAAAATTAATGAACCAGGCATGGATCAGTTATGACTATAATAAAGTGTTTGATTTTGAAATGAAAAGTGGCCGGTTCTTTTCCAGGGATTATCCCTCAGACTCCAGTGCAATTATAATAAATGAAGCTGCCGTTAAAAATCTCGGTTTTGAAGAGGACCCGATTGGAAAAATTATTCATTATCCTTCAGGACCCAACGGTGAAATGATGGAAATGAATATAATTGGAGTTGTAAAAGATTTTCATTATAAATCAATGCATTCTCCGATAGAACCTGCTTGTTTCAATATAATGAGAGGGAACTGGGAAGGTTTTGTTTTTCTTAAAATTAATCCTGAAAAGAAAACAGAAACGATCAATTTTGTTAAACGAACCTGGAAAGAGTTCTCCAGTTATCCTTTTCAGTATTTCTTTTTCAAGAATGACTTCAACAGGCTCCATAAAACAGAAAAAAGGACAAGTGTGATCTTAATCCTTTTCTCCATTCTGTCAATATTAATCGCCTCTCTCGGCCTAATTGGTCTTATTTCTTTTACAACCATGCAGAGGCAGAAAGAGATTGGAATTCGCAAAGCTTTTGGCTCCAGCACCAGGAATATCATCCTTTTACTCAACAGGGAGATTCTTCTGCTTATTATTTATTCCACAATTATTGCCTGGCCGGTTACCTATTATATAACCCATAAGTGGCTACAGGATTTTTCATACCGCACAGAATTAAATTATACTATGTTTCTGTTAATTCCGGCAGGCATACTATTGCTTTCCCTTGTGGTGGTTACTTTCAGGTCGGGCAAGGCAGCAATGAAAAATCCGGCCCATACTTTGAGATACGAATAATTTTATTTATATTGAATTTTTAAAAATGAATGAGTTATGATAAAAACAAACAAGCTGGTAAAAATTTTCAGGACTGATGAAATTGAAACCACAGCTTTGAACCAGGTAGACCTGGAAATCAAAGAAGGTGAATTTGTTAGTGTAATGGGTCCGTCAGGATGCGGAAAATCTACATTGTTAAACATCCTGGGACTGCTGGACAATCCTACGTCCGGGGAATTTTATTTTAACGGAAATGAAATTTCCACACTGAAAGAGAAAAAAAGAACCAACCTGAGAAAAGGTAACATTGGTTTTGTTTTTCAAAGTTTCAACCTTATCGATGAGCTTAATGTGTTTGAAAACGTAGAGCTTCCGCTTCTTTATTTAAAAGCTCCCGCTTCGGAAAGAAAGAAAAAGGTAGAAGAAGTGCTTGATAAAATGAAAATGTCGCACAGGAAAAAACATTTTCCACAGCAACTATCCGGTGGTCAGCAGCAACGTGTAGCGGTGGCAAGAGCCCTTGTTGCTAATCCAAAGTTGATCCTTGCAGATGAGCCTACGGGTAATCTTGATTCTGCACACGGAGAAGAGGTAATGAACTTACTTAAAGAATTGAACGATGAGGGTACTACTATTGTTATGGTTACACACTCACCTTCGGATGCTGAATTTGCAAAACGAATTGTTCACCTGTTTGATGGTCAAATCGTTTCAGAAAACGTAACCAAACTATAATCAAATAAAGCAACGCTGAAATCAAAACATTAATAATAAAATAACCCATTCATTTGTTTATTAAAATAAAAACAAATAATACTATGTTTAGAAAACTTATTATTCTAGCAGCACTTATTTGCTTTGTTATTTCCGGTGTTGCGCAAACAACAGAAGAAAGAGAAGTGGGCGAATTCAACAAAGTGAGACTTTGGGGTTCAATGACAGCAGAACTGATACAAGGCGATAAAAATACGGTTTACATTGAAAGTGAAGAATTACCTCTCGAAGACATTAACATAGAAAACGACGACAGAGAATTAAAAATAAAGGTTAAGCCAGATATTCTCTCAAAGCATGAAGGAGATGAACTTTTCATTAAAATTACACACAAAGAGGAGATTGAATCTTTACATGCCCTGGCTGATGCAGACGTGTCTTTTGACAAACCAATTCTCAGAAAAGATTTTAAACTGAACGTAGGGAGTGGTGCTCATGTTGTTATAAAAATCAATTCAGAAAAGCTTAATGTGAAGGCTTACCAGGGAGGACAGGCTCAAATAACAGGAAAAGTCGTTAATCTTGAAGCCTATATAAATTCCGGAGGAATATTGTCTGCTACCGGTCTGGTCTGCCAAAATGCCGATGTAAAGCTTAACACAGGAGGAAAAGGAGAGATAACAGTTAAAAAAGAACTTACTGCAAAAGTAACCACTGGAGCTGATTTTAGCTACCTGGGTAAGCCTGTGAAAGAAAACACAAAAACTTCCCTTGGAGGGACAATCTCAGCATGGGATCAGGAAGAAGATAAAAAAGAAGAGGAATCTGAAAAAGAAAAAAAAGAATAATCATAGATGGAAACCATCTTCGACTGGAAATATGCAAGCGTACACTACGATCATGACTGGCTGATACTTTTCATTAACTGGAAAAACAAAGTTAGCCTGGAAGAGTATCAGCGGGTCATGATTGAAATGCTTGAATATGGAAAAATTCATACCATAGATGGTTTTATCTCTGACATCAGAAAACAAACAACAGTCAATCATGAAAATCCCAAATGGTTTTTAAAAGAAATTCTGCCGTCAGCCATTAAAGATTGTGGCCTGAAAAGAGCTGCAGCAATACACGAAGGTACCAGAAATCAAAAAGCTTATCTGAAAAAAATTTCCCGCCAGGCTTCCGCCAGGTTCAATTTTAAAATCAAAACCACTCAGTCTGAAAAACAAGCTTTTAACTGGTTAAAAAGACAACAAAAATTTTCCAGCCTCTTTCCTATTTAATATCAGACTTCCGAACTATTTTATACAACTTATCTGACCGCCTGACAAGCTCGTTAACAGGAAATGATGCCCTGATGCCTTTTTCCGCAGTTTTTACCTTCTTGTCATCCACACGAAGTTCCTCAATTTCAGATTCTACCACCCCTGTTGTAGGGCCAATAATCAATACCTCATCCCCTTCAGAAAGATTGTTGGCGCTGGGTTGAATTTCTGCCACTCCAATCTTTTTAAAATAATTGGTAATATTCCCCACAAAAATTTTTCTCCTGGTGGCTTGTGAACCATATTTATGACTCCATTCTCCAAGTCGCTGGCCAAGGTAATAGCCATCCCAGAAACCGCGGTTAAATACTGTAGCGAGCCTTTTTTGCCAGTTTTCAATCTTTTCCTGGTTGTATGTTCCTTGCAGATAGTATTCAACAGCTTCCCTGTAACATTCGGTTACTGTTTTTACATATTCCGGCGACCGGGCCCTGCCTTCAATTTTTAACACGGTAACGCCTGCATCCAGTATTTTGTTTAGAAAATGAATAGTTGAAAGATCTTTCGGAGACATGATATATTCATTGTCAATCTCCAGTTCATTGCCCGATTCCTTTTCTGCAACAATATAAGCTTTACGGCAGGTTTGCAGGCATTTTCCCCTGTTGGCAGAATAATTCTTTTCGTGCAGACTTAAATAACATTTTCCGGAAATAGCCATACACAATGCTCCGTGAATGAACATTTCAATACTCACTGGCTTGCCGGACGGGCCACAAATATTTTCCTCTTCAATCTTTCTGCTAATGGCTTTTACCTGCTCCAGGTTAAGTTCGCGCGCCAGCACAATGGTTTGCGCAAATCCTGCATAAAACCTTAAACTCTCAATGTTGCTGATATTTACTTGTGTAGAAATATGAACCTCAACGCCCCTGGAGCGGGCGTAATTAATCGCACTCATATCCGAAGCAATAACAGCAGAAATACCATTTTCTGCGGCGGCATCAATCACCTTTCTCATATCATCCAGTTCTTCATCATAAAGGACCGTATTAACAGTTAAATATGTCTTGACTCCAGCTGCGCGGGTTTTTTCCACAATTTGCTTCAGATCATCAATAGTGAAATTAAACGAAGAATGAGCCCGCATGTTTAATTTCTCTATCCCAAAATAAACAGCATCTGCTCCTCCCTGAATAGCTGCCTGAAGAGATTCATAAGAACCTGCAGGAGCCATTATTTCTATGTCTTCTCTCTTAATCATATCTTTTATTTAGGTTTTTTCAAACCCTGTTTCCTGCATGCAAAATTACAAATATCTGGCTATTTATAAATGCCATTGGATAAACTCTTATTTCACATTTCAGCCTTTTTCACTTTGCTATTTAGAAAAAATCATGAAAAGGTAGTGGCTTTGCATGCGTTGCAATTCAAATAATTTATAACGAAAACGAATATTAAAATATTGACAACGTGACGTTTTATTAGTAACTTATTCAAAAACACAATATGGAATCACTTGATCTATTCGGACATATAAAAAAGCAGGAAACCCTGATAACCCTGGGTAATAAAAATATTGCACACTGCGGGGTGCTGGAGAGCCTGCACCCTTTCCCCGGGTACCACGGAAAAAATCTTCCGGATGAAGAAAAACCTCGTTCATTATTTCTGTTGCTATCCTCTAAACACTCAACCGAAGAAGTTGCAAGACACACAAAAGCTATTAAAAAAGATCTGGACCTTGATTTTCATGCTGCAGACGGTACTATTTTTATCCATCCTTACCAGTATCCTTGTTTAAGAATCAAACATCTTGACACATTTCAGAACCTGTCAAAAATTATTAAAGAGTATGAAAATAAAGGCCTGGAATTCAATAAAAATAAAGAAATAAAACAAGAAGAGGCCATTATAAAAATTTACAAAAATTTCCTTGTAAGGGAAGAAGAAGGAAATATTTATCATGATCTCGAAGACAAGTCAAAAGGCTACCTGGAAATTCCTGAAAAGCTGGACTGGGAAAGTTTCAGGGAAATTACTTTTAACATCAAAAATAACCTCATTCACAATAATTTTGACGCAGCCCTGGGAGTATTTTTCCGGGCAAAAGGAATTTCAGACATAATCAGGATCTATGACCAGGATAAAGAAACGGAAAGGCTACGCTCTTTGAGAGATATGTATCTAAAAGAAATAGACCAGTTAAAAAAATAAGTTCTCTGTTTTACCTATTCTTTCTCTGAAAATGATTCTTTAGATTTTTCGTTTTAATTTTGTATTCCTTTTGGGAATATTATATTATTGTTCTGAAATTACATAGCAATGAGAATCATTAAATCCATCTTTGCAGGTATCTTTTTTACAGTTTTTTTGATTGTAGCCACCTCTCTCATCATTTCTTTTGTTTATGAAGACCAGGTTTCTCAAATTTTCCTGAAGGAAATAAACAAACGCGTTAAAACGAATATTTCCACCCAAAAAATAAACCTGTCCCTCCTGAAAAAATTCCCTTATGCAACGGTATATTTTGAAAACATTAATATTTCTGCTTCAAACAAAAAGGATAAGTCAATTCTTAAATCAGAAGAACTTTTTTTACAATTTGATATTGTCGACCTGTTTACGAAGAATTACAATATTGATAAAATCACCATCAGCAATGGAACCATAAACATCCTTGACCAGCAAAACTGGGAAAACCCAATTCCTTTGAAAGAAAATTCAAGTTCTTCGCTGGAGGTCCATTTAAAAGAACTACTAATCAAAAAAATCAAGCTTAATATAAAAAATAAAGAACAAGATTTTAAATTACTTACCACTGTTAATCAAGCGAAAATTACCGGAAATTTTACTTCAGATAAAAAAAAGTTAGATGTTGATTCAGAATTAATTATACATGACCTAAGCAATGCAGGATTTTCATATATTTCCGGAAAAGAAGTGTCTCTTAATCAAAAACTAACAATTACCAAAAGCCATATTCAATTTGCTCCTGGTAACTTATCCATTGCAAACATTCCTTTGTCTACACAGGGCAAATTTTCCAGAAAGAAGCAGATTATCGATATAAATATATCCGGAAAAAGACTAAATATTAAAGAAATAAATGTTAATGTCCCCTGGTTAATTAAAGAAAAAACAGACTTTCTGACCTTTGGCAATGGAAAAATTTCTTTCATTGCTTCGGTTAAAGGACCAATAAAAACAGGAAGACCTTACATTGAAACAGATTTTAACATAACTGATTCAAAAGTTCAAATAAACAATAATAATGACCTCAAATTTAAAGATGTATCACTTAAAGGTTATTTTTCAAATGGAATAAAGCGGCACCCTGCCTCTTCAATCCTTGTGCTAAACAATATTCAAACGAACTGGAAAAATAATGAGATTGAGGGCAATCTTAAAATTGAAAATTTCTTAGATCCCGATTTAAGAATAAATACAAAAGGGAATCTGAAATTACACAAAACAAAACTGGCAAAAAGAATTTCCGGACTTAAAAACACAGAGGGGAATGTTTCGATAAAACTAAACTACCAGGGCAAATCAAACGAATTAAAAAATATAAAATCCGTTATTCAGAATAACAATTTAAGAGGTGAATTGACTATTGAGAACGGAACAATAGAGTTGGATAATAATAAATTTCATGACATTAATGGTTTTGTTTACTTAAAAGAAGAACTGTATCTTGATCGCCTTCATTTAACCACCATGAAAACTAATCTGAAAATTGACGGGAAAATATTTAATCCGGCAGAGCTGCTAACTGATACAACTTCAAGCATGAAAGCTAACCTGCACATATATTCTGATTTCCTTGATGCAAACAAAATGATTAACAACAACGAAAGGACTGCCGACTCAACTATTTCCATTCCCAGCGGTTTTTCAGGAAACCTTTATTTAAAATTTGGAAAATTCCTTTTTAAAGATTTTTCAGCAAAAAATTTAAAAGGAAGCCTCAGACTAAATCCAAAATCTGTTGATATTGAGAGGTTAAGCTTAAGCACAGCAGAAGGCAATGCCGTCGCAACCGGAGAAATAGCACAGATCAATGACAGCACATTCAGGCTAAACAACGATTTCATTTTAAATCATATTGGCATCAATCAAACATTTAAATCATTTAAAAACTTTGGACAACAATATATTAAATCAGATAACTTAAAAGGATACATGAATGGAAAAATCCATTTTTCAGGTAATATTTCATCCGATCTCAAAATGGATTTATCATCACTTTTATGTGTAAGTAATATTTCAATAAGACAGGGCGAACTTATTGATTTTGAACCCATGGAAAGAATGGCAAAATTTGTGGAACTACAGGAATTGAAACACATAAAATTCTCTGAGCTTTCTAATAAAATTACAATTAAAAACAGTAAAATAACCATCCCGGAGATGGAAATAAATTCATCTGCATTTAATCTAAACATAGCTGGTTGGCATAAATTTGACAACACCTTTTCCTACAATATAAATCTTCTTTTATCTGAAGTTCTTTCTAAAAAAGTTCGCAAAAAAAATCCAAAAACAGAATTTGGATACATTCAGGACGACGGGGTGGGGAAAGCCCGCCTTTATATTAAGCTATACGGAAATACGGATAATTACAAAATAGAATATGACAAGGAAGGCGTTAAGGACAAAATAAAAACGGACATTAATGATGAAAAGAAAGAGCTAAAACAAATACTAAACGAAGAGTTTGGTTGGTTTAAAAACGATACCACGATTACAGATAAAGATACTTCTGCAAAAAACAATCGTTTTAATATTGAGTGGGAAGAAAGTGAAGTAAAAAAGAAAAAGAAAGATGAGA
>Ga0209925_1000216_pt1 | contig 30669 bp, 18 predicted proteins | sample SalPonR2_A_D1_MG_FD_185702 | JGI IMG/M metagenome (GOLD analysis project Ga0209925, IMG submission 185702) | Salt pond soil microbial communities from South San Francisco under conditions of wetland restoration - Salt Pond MetaG R2_A_D1_MG... ... | reverse complement strand
CACGGGGGGCATGTACCGCCGTGAATCGCGGCCCCGGACTTCACGCAACACCCGAATCAGCGCTGCATCCGGTTCTTCAGGGCCTGCCGAATCATGGCCTCGGCGCTGGCCGGGTCGTCGCCGACACCCTTGATCATCTTCAGCGCTTCGGCCGGGGAATAGCCCAGCGCGACCAGGCCGGCACGGGCTTCGCCGGCAGCATTCCGCTCGCCGGCGGCCGGCTGACCCGCCCCGCCCGAAATGCCGGAACCCAGCTCCAGACCGTCCAGCCGGCTTTTCATTTCGAGGATCAGCCGCTCGGCGGTCTTCTTGCCTATACCGGGCAGCCGGGTCAAGGCCCGGCTGTCGCCGGATTCGATCATCAGCGCGAAATCGGCCGCCGAAACGCTGGAAAGAATTGCCAGCGCGACCTTGGGTCCGACCCCCGAAATCTTGAGCAGACTGCGAAATAGCTCACGGTCGGATGCGCTGACGAAACCGAACAGCAAGTGCGCGTCCTCGCGGATCACCTGGTGGATCAGCAGCGTGCACGGCTGGCCGTTTTCCGGAAGTCGGTCGAACACGCTCATCGGCGCCTCGACCTCGTAGCCGACCCCGCCGACGTCGATCAGCAGGTTGGGCGGTCGGCGCTCCAGCAACGTTCCGGCGAGCCTTGCGATCATCCCGACACCTCGCGAATCATCTAAGCACCACGCCTTGCGGCAGGCGCCTGGCGGTGCGCGCCGAATGCAGGTGGCACAGCGCCACGGCCAGCGCGTCGGCTGCATCGGCGCCGAAACTGTCGGTCGATTTAAGAAGTACGCGAACCATGTGCTGCACCTGTTCCTTGTCGGCCCCGCCGCGCCCGACGATGGCCTGCTTGATGAGCCTGGGCGCGTATTCGTGCACCGCCAGCCCGGCCTGCACGACCGCGCAGATCGCGGCGCCCCTGGCCTGCCCGAGCTTGATCGCCGACTGCGGGTTGCGACTCATGAAAACAGTTTCGATGGCGACGGCGTCGGGCCGGAACTCGGCGATGGCATCGGTGACGCCGGCAAAGATGCCGGCCAGTCTTTCGGGCATCTCCCCGCCGCCCAGGCTGAGCTGGCGGGCGGCGACCAACGACTCGCCGTCGATGATGCCGATGCCGGTGATGCGCGAACCGGGATCCAGGCCGAGGATACGCATCAGCGGTGGATCGAGCCCGGTTCGCGGACAGTCACTCGTAAGCCTCGGCTGGAATATCGGCGTTGTGCCAGACGTTCTGTGTGTCGTCGATATCTTCGAGCACGTCGAGGAATTTCAGCAGTTTCTGGCCGGATTCCATGTCCTGTTCAATCAGCGTCGACGGGCGCATCGTGACCTCGGCCTCATCGGACTCCAGGCCGGCATCGCGCAGCACGCTCAGCACGCCGGAAAATTCTTCCGGGGTCGTCAGCACCTCGATGCTGCCGTCGTCGTCGGTCTCGATGTCTTCGGCGCCCGCTTCCAGCGCGGCTTCCATCACCTTGTCTTCGCCGGTGCCGGGTGCGAACGTGATTACGCCCTTCTTTTCAAACAGGTAGGCCACAGAGCCCTCGGTGCCCAGGTTGCCGCCGTACTTGGAGAATGCATGTCGGACTGCCGCGACGGTGCGGTTACGGTTGTCGGTGACGGTCTCGACCATCACCGCCACGCCGCCGGGCGCGTAGCCCTCGTAGGTGATTTCCTCGTAATCGACGCCTTCGAGCTCGCCGGTGGCCTTCTTGATGGCGCGTTCGATATTGTCCTTGGGCACGTTGGCCGCGTTGGCCTTGTCCCAGGCAAGCCGCAGCCGCGGATTGGCTTCAGGATCGCCCCCGCCCTCGCGCGCGGCGACCGTGATTTCGCGCACCAGGCGCGTGAAAACCTTGCCGCGCTTGGCGTCCTGGGCCTTTTTTCTGTGCTGGATGTTGGCCCATTTGCTGTGACCTGCCATGAATTGTGCATTCCGGTAATTTGTATTTTCTGATTTTATCACCTTGCCGGTTCAGCTTCCGGTCAGGTTTTGGCTTTACAATCAAAGTCGGCGTTCATACAAATCAGAGGTTTGGCATGATTTTCAGCAGCACACTTGTTCGAAGGATTCTTGCAGCAGCAGTCCTGGCCGTCCCGGTCGCCAGCACCCAGGCACAGACCGGTGAACTCAATCTCCTGACCGATCTCGGCACGCCTTTCCCACCCGGCTGCCTTTCGATCGATTTGCCCGAGCAACCGCCTTCCGAAGCCGCCCTGCTGGTGGACGACGATGTGCCGGCACCAACCCTCAACAGCAACTCCAGAGACGGTTCAGTGCAAATGCAAATCTGGCGGGTAGCGTGCGACGACGAGGATTTCTCGGTCGTGCTGGTGCGCATGAGCCAGAACGCCGGCGCCGATCCGATCGTCGTGCCGCAGGTTTTTGCCGATGCGGGCGACGTGAATCTGCCGTTTCACGAGGGACAACTGCTGCTGCTTCCGGGCGCCGGCAATGTCGGCGCAACCGGCGGCATCATCACCGAGGCCGGCACGACCTGGATGCTCGCGGTGGATCCGATCTCCATAGATGGTTTGACGAACTTTCTACCGCAGGACTACAACGCAACCTTTACCGTCGAATTCAACTGGGGAAGCTTTGCGACCGCGCAACCCGAAGGCACGCGTTTCGTGCTCGACCAGTTCGAACCCACCCTTGACCTGCCCCAGTTCGATCAGCCGGTGCTCAACGGCCGGTATTCGGGTCAGTGGGTGCGGGAAGGCGCGCCGCGCCAGGGGCTTTTTCTGACCGTTGCCGAGCAGATCGACACGAACTTCGTCTTCGCGGCCTTCTTTACCTACCTCGATGGTGAGCCGTTCTGGTTCGTCGGAAACACGCCGGCCCGATTGACGCAACCCGGGCCCGTGACCATTCCGATGTTGAGAAACGCGAACGGCGGCTTCATCACCGATCCCAATCAGCCAAGTCCCGGTGAGGTGTCCGAGGAATCGGTCGGCAGCATCGAGATCGAGGTGATCGACTGCAACCGGCTCCGCGTGAATTACGATTTTTCGCCTCTGGGCAAGGGCTCCGACACGATGGAAATCGTGCGTTTTGCGCGCGTCGCCGGCTACGACTGCAATCCCTGGCAACAATGATCTCGGTGGCAATATCGCCGCCCGATCCGTTTTGATCTTCGCGGCCCGGTTCATCCGGGCCGCTTCGGAGTCGGCTCCTCGCGTCTACATACCCCTGATTTTCAGCCGTTATTTCGGTACGGTTGTCTGACAAGGCTCGACTGAAGGACATTTTCAGGAGATTGTGATGACTGATCGTGACGACCAATCCGCAACCAGCAAGACCCGCCGAGGACTTGAACGCTTTGCCTCCCGACTGAAGCAACTCCTCGAAAGCGACGGCGAGGAGAAGGATAGGAGTGAGGAGGACGAGTCTCTCGAAGCCGAAGCCTTGATGTCGGACGCGGCCGAGGCCCGCGCCAGCGACATCCACATCGACCCGGTCGAGGACGGCTACCGGTTGCGCTATCGAATCGACGGCGCCATCGCCGAGATCACCGAATTGAGCGCAGAGCAGGGTTTGAAGATCGTCAACCAGTTTCGCGCGCTTGCGCGTCTGGACCCGATTCGCGCGCTCTACCCCGAGTCGGGACGATTCAGTTACACGCTCGATGAGCAGGTGCTGGATCTGCGTGTCACCGAAGCACCCTGCATTGGAGGCGACAAGCTCTCGATTCGCCTGCTGGCGCCGGACCGTGTGCTGGAGGATATCGGCGACCTCGGGCTCGACGAGGAAGGCGCTTCTTACCTGGCCGAGTGGCTGGAGACGGTCGGCGGCATGATGTTGACGGCGGGTCCAACCGGCAGCGGCAAGACCACTACGCTTTACGCGCTGCTGCATCGCCTGAAGATGACCGATGCCCAGGTGATTACCCTGGAGCAGCCGGTCGAATACGAGATTCCGGGTATCAACCAGATTTCCGTCAACATCGCGCAGGGACTGGATTTTGCAACCGGCGCCAAGGGTATGCTGCGCCTTGACCCGGACTACCTTGTCATCGGTGAACTCAGGGACGAGGCATCGGCCGAAGCGGCCATCAATGCCGCGGCCGGCGGGCGGGCCACGATGGCCTCGCTGCACGCTCGCGATGCTGTAGACACCGTCACCGTGTTACGAAACTACGGGCTCGACGACTTCGAGATTGCGTCCAACCTGGACCTGGTCGTGGCGCAGCGGCTGGTCCGGCGGCTTTGTCAGGCGTGCAGCGTGGAACGTGCGCCGAGCGAGCGCACCCGAGCCTGGATGGAATCACTGGACCTGGAGGTTCCCGACGCCGTTCATTGCCCGGAGGGATGCGACGCCTGCGGCGGTGTCGGTTACCGGGGGCGAATCGGAATCTTCGAAATCTGGCGGCCTGGAGAGGATGACTACGACCGTATCGTCAAACACGAACATGTGCACGCATTGCGCGCCGCACTCGCCGAGCGCGGCCATTCATTCTTGCTGGACGACGGGATGCGCAAGGTCCGCAGGGGCCTGATCAGCATCGACGACCTGCGCAAGCTCGGCGCGCTGGGCGAAAGCACCGCCAGACACGACGAAACTTTACTCGCGCGCTGACGCAACGGCATCGGCTCAAGCTACCGGGATACGAAAAAGCAATTCAGTCCCGGCTTTCCCGGTCCATACCTCGCTGTATGATCCAAAGCGGCCGTTCCGTGTCCGAGGAGTAGCACCCGATGAGCAAGACCACGACCCGACTCGCGATTCTCGCGCTGATTGCCTTGCTGTTGGGCGCCTACTTCTGGTTCGATCTCGGCCAGTACTTCAGCCTGGCCGAGTTGCGCGAGCGCCGTGATCAGTTGCTGACGTTCATCGATCGCAACTTCTTCGGCATGCTGGCGCTGTACATGGCCGTCTATATCGTGATGGCGGCGCTATCGCTGCCGGGTGCAGCCGTTCTCACCATTGCCGGCGGCGCGCTGTTCGGGCTGGCGGCCGGTACCATCGCGGTCTCCTTCGCCTCATCCATCGGCGCGACCCTGGTTTTTCTGGCCGCGCGTTTTCTATTTCGGGATGCGATCCAGAAGAGGTTCAAAAAACGCCTCAAGACGATCAACGAAGGTGTCGAAAAGGACGGCGCGTTCTACCTGCTGGCGCTGCGCCTGGTGCCGGTGTTTCCGTTCTGGGTGATCAACCTGGTCATGGCGCTGACGCCGATCCGGACCTGGACCTACTACTGGGTCAGCCAGCTCGGCATGCTTCCGGCGACCATTGTCTACGTCAACGCCGGGACGCAGCTTGGCCAGGTCGAATCCACCGGCGACATTCTTTCGCTGGAACTGATCGGCGCCTTCGCGCTTCTTGGACTGCTGCCGCTGATCCTGCGCTGGATGCTGCGCCTGCTCGAGCATCGCAAGGTCTATGCCGGACACGACAAGCCGAAATCGTTCGACTACAACGTCATCGTGCTCGGTGCCGGGTCGGCAGGTCTCGTCTCGGCCTATATCGGCGCCACGGTCAACGCAAAGGTGGCGCTGATCGAGAAGAACAAGATGGGCGGTGACTGCCTCAATACCGGCTGCGTACCGTCCAAGGCGCTGTTGAGAACCGCTCGTCTGGTCCAGGAGTCTCGCGATTCCGAGCGTTTCGGCATCCGTTCCATGAGCGCCGATTTCTCGCTCGCCGAGGTGATGCAGCGGGTGCGCAAGGTCATTACGAAGATCGAGCCGAACGACTCGCCCGAGCGCTATCGTGGCATGGGCGTCGACGTCATCGAGGGCGCCGGCAAGCTGGTCTCGCCGTGGGCCGTGCAAGTCGACGGCCGCACGATTACCGCGCGAAGCATCATCCTGGCCACCGGCGCAGAGCCGCTGGTGCCCCCGATCGACGGACTCGAGGACGTCGAATATGTCACCAGCGACACCATCTGGGAACTGAACGAACTGCCCGAGCGGTTCGCCGTGCTCGGTGGCGGGCCGATCGGCTGCGAGCTTGCCCAGGCCTTCGCTCGGCTGGGCTCGAAGGTGACCATCATCGAGATGGCCGACCGCCTGGTGCCGCGCGAGGATTCCGACGCCAGCGAAACGCTGATGCAGCGACTCGAAGTCGAGGGCGTAACGATTGCAACCGGCCACAAGGCGAGCCGATTTCAGGGCGACGACCACGGCGCCGGACGTGTCGTGTGCGAGCACGATGGCGAGGAAGTCACGCTCGAATTCGACCGCGTGCTGGTCGCGCTGGGACGCAAGGCACGCACCCGGGGATTCGGACTTGAGGCACTGGGCGTGCGGGTCGCCAACCGGGGCACGATAGAAACCGATCCCTGGCTTCGCACCAATTTCCCGAACATCTATGTCTGCGGCGACGCTGCCGGGCCCTACCAGTTCACGCACGTTGCCGCGCACCAGGCGTGGTTCGCATCGGTGAATGCCTTGCTCGCGCCGTTCTGGTCTTTTCGCGTCGATTACCGCGTGATTCCATGGGCCACCTTCACCGACCCCGAAGTCGCACGGGTGGGCCTGAACGAAACCGAGGCAAAGGAACAGGATGTCGACTACGACATCACGACCTACGGCATCGACGATCTCGACCGCGCCATCGCCGAAAGCGCCGATCACGGATTCGTAAAGGTTTTGACCCAGCCGGGCAAGGACAGGATCCTGGGCGCGACCATTGTAGGCGCCCATGCCGGCGAGCTGATCGCCGAGTTCATCCTGGCCATGAAGCACGGGCTGGGTCTGAACAAGATTCTGGGCACCATCCACATCTACCCGACGATGAACGAGGCCAACAAGTTTGCCGCCGGCGAGTGGAAAAAGGCGCGCAAGCCCGAAGGCGCGCTGAAGCTGGCCGAAAAATTCTTTGCCTGGCGCCGAAAGTAGGATCGACGAATCCTGCGCAATGGCCCAATGAGTTCTTGGCCCGGTTAATACCGACGATCGCGATCGATGGATCGGCGCCCGTCGCGCATTACCGCCCGGGCGCACATTGCTTGCCCCGGCTACTCCATTTTCTGATTTCTCGAATATTCAGTCGTATTTCCGGAGCCGCCCGGCGCTGTCGCCAACACGGATCCTGGCCCTTGATTCTCCGCGTCCGGGTCATGAAGGTCTTGCTTTTTGGTGACTTGGTGTGTTAGTATACTACTACACTAAATGACCATTACAGGCCTTCGTCATGTCGAGCTCCTCGTTCCGCCTTTACCGCACGCCTGGTCTTGTCCTGATCATCCTGTTCGCCATCCCGGTACTGAGCGGGTGCGGTGCCGATGCGAACTCTGCCCACCAGCCGGAAACAGACGATGCATCGCTGTCCATCCCGGTGGAAGTCGCCGAAGTCTCGTTCGGCGATGTCAGTTCAGCGTACGCCGGCACCGCAACACTGGTGCCCGAACGCCAGACATCCGCGGTCGCCAAGCTCGGCGGTATCGCACTCGAGATCCTGGTCGAGGAAGGCGATCGCGTGGAAGCCGGTCAGGTACTTGCCCGGCTGGAGCGCGATCGCTATGAATTTCAGGCCAGACAGACCGAGGCCAGGCTGCGCAAGCTCGAAAACGAACTCAAGCGCGCCCGCGAACTGCACGATCGTGACCTGGTCAGCACCGACGAGTACGAGCGGATCCGATTTGATACCGAAGTCCAGCGCGCCACCAATGATCTGGCCCGACTGGACCTTGCGCATACCGATGTCCGGGCCCCCATCGCCGGGGTCGTCGCGGACCGGATGGTGAAAGTCGGCAACCTGGTGACACAGAACCAGCCGCTGTTCATGATCGACGACTTCGACCCGCTATGGGCGGTGCTGCATGTCCCCGAGCGCGAGCTGAACCTGCTCGGCCAAGGACAGCAGGCCACACTGCAGGTGGATGCGTTCCCGGGTCGGGAATTTGCCGGGCAAGTGCTGAGAGTCAGTCCGGTGGTCGATGCCGAAAGCGGTACTTTCAAAGTTACCGTGACCTTCAGCGATGACAGCGGCCGGCTCCGCCCCGGCCTGTTCGGCCGCGTCAGCGTCGTCCACGACAGCCGTCACAACGTGCCGCTTGTACCGCAGACCGCGCTGCTGAGCGAGGATGGAGAGACGGCCGTTTTCGTCGCCACTCCGCGCCAGGACGGCTCCGGTCACACAGTTGAACGCCGGACCGTCCGGACCGGCTATAGCGGATCCGGAGGCGTGGAAATCCTGGAAGGGCTGGGCAAAGGCGAATCGGTCGTTACCGCCGGCAAGAACAGCCTCCGCGACGGCGCCGACATCAGAATCATCGAAACCGGGATCATCCAGTCATGAAGTGGATCACCGTCGCCGTTCGGCGCCCGGTCACGGTGATGATGGGTGCGGTCACGCTGCTGCTGTTCGGCCTGATTTCGCTGGGCGGCCTGAGCGTGAACCTGTTGCCGGACCTGAGTTACCCCACCCTGACCGTGCGCACCGAGCTGCAGGGCGCGGCCCCGGCCGAGATCGAGACGCTTCTGACGCGCCCAATCGAGGAGAGCGTAGGTACGGTCAACAACGTGCGCAACATCAACTCCATTTCGCGCACCGGGCAGTCGGACGTCGTCCTGGAGTTCGCCTGGGGCACCGACATGGACATGGCCGGTCTGGATGTACGCGAAAAACTGGAGGTTCTGCAGTTGCCGCTGGACGCCAGCCGCCCGTCGCTGCTTCGTTTCAATCCTGCCACCGATCCCATCGTGCGACTTGGGCTCGGTTTCGCAGAAATGCCGGAAGTGCGGACACGCGCGCTCAAAGCGCTGCGCCGGCATGCCGACGAGCAATTGAAGAAGGCCATCGAACCGGTCGCCGGCGTCGCGGCGGTGAAGATCTCCGGGGGGCTGGAGGACGAGATTCAGATCGAGATCGATCCCGAGCGCATGGCCCGGCTGAATATCGACGTGGCCCAACTGGCCGCTCGCCTGGCCGCCGAGAACGTCAACGTCTCGGCCGGGCGCCTGGAAACCGGCAACCAGCGCTACCTGGTGCGCACCATGAACCAGTTCGCCAGCGTCGAGGAAATCGCCGGCATGATCATCGCCGATCGCGGAGGTCAAGCCACATACCTGCGGGACGTGGCCGATGTCTCGCAGGGTTTCAGCGAGCGCAAGGCCGTGATCCGGCTCAACGGTCGTGAAGCCGTTGAACTGGCCGTGTACAAAGAAGGCGACACCAACACCGTGGGCGTGGCCGGGGCGGTGACCGAGCGACTGGAATCCGCGCGGTCGGAACTCCCCGAAGGCATGACGCTGGTGGTGGTTGAGAACCAGGCCACCTTTATCGACCAGGCAATCGACGAAGTCGTCGGCAACGCCCTGCTGGGCGGCCTGCTGGCCATGCTCGTGATATTCGCCTTTCTGCGCGACTGGGCTTCGACCCTGATCGTCGCCGTTTCCATCCCGGTCTCCATCGTTGCCACTTTCTTCCTGATGGCCGAGACCGGCATTTCCCTCAACATCATGTCGCTGGGCGGCATCGCGCTGGCCACCGGACTGCTGGTCGACAACGCCATCGTCGTTCTCGAAAATATCTCCCGTCGGCGGGCGGCGAACGAATCATCCGATGCGTCGCCGGAAGGCGCGCGCGCGGACGCCGCAATCCGGGGTGGATCGGAAGTGGCAGGTGCGGTACTCGCCGCCACGCTCACGACCATCGCGGTGTTCCTTCCGCTGGCGTTCGTCGAAGGCGTCGCCGGGCAACTTTTCTCCGACCAGGCCCTGACCGTCACCTACGCGCTGGCGATTTCGCTGCTGGTTGCCCTGACCCTTATACCGATGCTGGCCGCGCGCCTCGGCGGACACGCCGGCAAGCGGCCGGCGACCGGCGGCCAGGAAGGCGGACGATTGATGCAGACGGTTCGTGCGCGCTACCAGTTCATCCTCGAACGCGCCCTGCGGCATCGGTTCGCGGTATTGACGGCGGCGTCGCTGCTCCTGCTCGGTTCGCTGGCCTTCCTGGCCAACCAGGACACAGAACTTGTTCCCCAGCTGGCCCAGGGACGCTTCGAGGTCACCGCGGAGATGCCGCCCGGCACGCCGCTGGCCGAAACCGACCGCGTCATGCGCCGGATCCAGTCAGCAGCGGAACCGGTCTCCGAAATCGATTACGTCTTCGGGGTCGCCGGCAGCGGCAACAGGATCGATGCGAACCCGACCGAAGCCGGCGAAAATATAAGCCGGATGCTCGTAGCGCTCAACGACGCGTCGCCGGCCGCCGAGCAGCGCGCCATGTCGCAGCTTCGCGCCGCCGCATCGGGACAGCCGGGTCTGAAAACGCGTATTTCCAGGCCTGAGCTGATGAGTTTCGACAAGCCGCTGGAAATCCAGATTGCCGGTTATGACCTCGATGCCCTCAAGTCGATGGCAGACCAGGTCATGACCCGGCTGGCCGATTCCGACCGCCTCGTCGATCTGGAATCGAGCATGGACAGGGGTCATCCCGAGGTCCAGGTCTACTTCGACCAGGAACGCATCGCCGCTCTCGGCCTGAGCGTTCGGCAGGTCGCCGACCAGCTGGTCAACACCGTACGCGGCACGGTGGCCACTCGCTATAGCTGGCGCGACCGCAAGATCGATATCCTGGTTCGTGCCGGCGAGCCGAATCGCTCTTCCATCGACGACGTCCGCAGCCTGATCGTCAATCCGGGCAGCGCACGACCGGTAACACTGGACGCGGTGGCCGATATTGTCACGGCCGAGGGTCCGTCCGAAATTCGTCGCGCGAACCAGGAGCGCGTCGCAGTCATTTCCGCCAGCCTGGCCTACGGGGCGCTGAGCGCGGCCGTGGATGATGTGAACGCCAGGCTTTCAGATCTGCCCGTACCGCCCACCATGCGCCTCGGCGTACTCGGGCAGAACACGGAAATGCAGGCCTCGATCCGTTCGCTGCTGTTCGCGCTGGGTCTGGCCATATTTCTCGTCTATATCGTCATGGCGTCGCAGTTTGAGTCTTTGCTGCACCCGTTCGTCATTCTGTTTTCCGTGCCGCTGGCGGCAGTGGGCGTTGCATTCGCGCTTGCGATCACCGGTACGACCATCAGCGTCATGGTCTTCATTGGAATGATCATGCTCAGCGGCATCGTGGTCAACAACGCCATCGTTCTGGTCGACCTGATCAACCGACTTCGAGCAGAAGGCGTCGAGCGCGGCCTCGCCATCATGCAAGCCGGCAGCCAGCGCTTGAGGCCCATACTGATGACCACGCTGACCACGGCACTGGGTTTGCTGCCGATGGCGCTCGGGCTCGGTGAAGGCGCCGAGATTCGCACGCCCATGGCGATCACCGTTATCGGCGGATTGCTGGTATCCATGCTCCTGACGCTGATCGTCGTGCCGGTGGTCTACACGTTGCTGGACCGTGCCGGTGCGTCCGTGCCGGTGCCGACGGCCAGCGGCGACGAAGCCGCGGGCCGGGCCTGAGCCGTGAGTTCACCCGCCGAATTTTCGATCCGCCGGCCGATCACCATCGTGATGGCGTTCGTCTCGCTGGTTTCGGTGGGCGTCATCTCGGCGCGCCTGTTGCCGCTGGAATTCTTTCCCGAACTCGACATCCCGTTTGTCCTCGTGCAGGTGCCCTACCCGGGCTCGACGCCGGACGAGGTGGAGCAGGAGATCACCCGGCCCGTCGAAGAAGTGCTGGCCACGCTGAGCGACGTCAAGCGCCTGTCCAGCTCGTCTGCGGCCGCCATGGCCTCTTTCCAGATCGAGTTCGACTGGGGCGAGGACGTGGCGATCAAGGCGGTCGAGGCACGCGAGCGGATCGAGGCCGTGCGCGACCAGCTCCCCGAAGACGTACGCCGAATCCAGGTGCTCAAGTTCAATACCGCCGATCAGCCGGTACTGACCTTGCGCATCTCGTCGGAACGCGACCTGTCGAACGCCTACGACATGATCATGCGCACGCTGATCCGGCCACTGGAACGCATCGAGGGCGTTGCCCGAGTTGAGCTGCAGGGGCTGGAGCCCAAGGAAATCAACATCGAGCTTGTCGCCGACCGCGTCAACGCACACCGTGTCGATCTGCAGGCGCTGCTGGCCAGGTTGCGCGAGGTGAACTTCTCGACCTCGGCCGGCATGTTGACCGATTCGGGCACGCGTTACCGCGTGACCCCACACGGCGAGTTCAGCAACATCGATCAATACCGCAACCTGGTCATCGGCGACGGGCTTCGATTAAACGACATCGCCCGGGTCACCTACGGCTCTGCCGAGCGAAACTACGCTCGTCACCTCGACCGCAAGTACGCCATAGGCGTCAATATTCTCAAGGAAAGCGGCGCCAATCTGGTCGATGTCGGGCGGCGGACGATCGCCGAAATCGAGCGCATAGGCGTCCAGCCCGAGATGAACGGTATCAACCTTTTTTTTCTGGAAAACCAGGCCGACGGCGTTGTCAGCTCCCTGACCGACCTGCGCAACGCCGGGCTGCTCGGCGCCCTGCTGTCGCTGTTCGTGCTGTATTTCTTTCTCCGAAACGTGCCGATGACGCTGATGGTAGCGCTCGCGGTGCCCGTATCGATCACCATCACGCTGGGCGTAATGTATTTCATAGGCGTTTCGCTGAACATACTTTCGATGATGGGACTGATGCTGGCCATCGGTATGCTGGTCGACAACGCCGTGGTGGTAAGTGAAAGCATCGCGACCGAGCGCGAAAAGACACCGGGGCCGGAACACGTGGTGACCGCTACCGAGCGCGGCGTGCGCAGCGTGGCGCTTGCCGTGGGCGCAGGCACGCTGACCAGCGCCGCCGTTTTTCTGCCCAACATTTTCGGCGAGCAGACGGAGATTTCGATATTCTTGTCGCACGTGGCGATCGCCATTGTCGTATCGCTGGCGGTATCCCTGATCCTGGCACAAACGCTGATCCCGATGATCGCAAGCCGCCTGAAGCCGCCGACGCGCCAGGCCCGCTCGCCGATTCTCGACGCAATACGCCGACGCTACCAGGACATGCTTCGCTGGACGCTTCGGCATCGCTGGAAAAGCGCGGCGCTGATTGTCCTGACTTTTGCCTCGATCATCATTCCTGCCTCGATGGTCAAGACAGACATGTTCCCGGCCACCGACGATCGTGATCTCTTTCTGCAATACAACCTCGATGCCCACTACCCGCTGGCGCGCGTCAAGCGTGCGGTCGACCGCATCGAGGATTACCTCTATGAGAACCAGTCGCGGCTGCAGATCCGGTCGGTCTATTCCTATTACAACGAAACCGGTCAGGCGCAGTCTTCGATATTGCTGACCGAGGTCTCCGACAATCAGCGCTCCAGCACAAAGATTGCCGACGAAATCCTCTCCAACATGCCCGAGATCGCGATCGGCAGGCCGAGCTTTGACCGGGAGCGTACGGGGGGCGGTGAGGGTGTGAGCGTGACGCTGGTCGGTGCATCCAGCACTCGCTTGCTGGAACTGGCGGGCGAAGTGGTCCGGCTCCTGCAGCCCGTCGAAGGGCTTGAGGGCGTTCGTCTTCCCGAGTCTCCGAACGAGCGTGAACTCCAGATCCGCATCGATAGAGAGCGCGCCCGGCTGCTGGGATTCGATTCTGGTCAGATCGCAACGACTATCGCCACCGCGCTGCGGGGCGTGAACCTGCGCGAGTTCCAAGGCCTCCAGGCCGAGGTGCCGGTACGCATCCGGTTCCGGGATGAAGATACCCGCACCCCTGAAGCGCTGGCCGGCCTGCTGCTGACCAACGCCGAAGGCCGCCAGGTGCCCATTACAGCCCTGGTCGACCTGGCCGAGAATCCCGGACCCGGGCAGATTCGACGCGTCGACCGCGAAACCTCGCTCACCGTCGAGGCCAACCTGGACGACATCACGATGCCCGAAGCGCGCGAACGGATTGAATCCACGCTGGGCGCAATGTCGCTGCCGCCAGGCTACGAATGGCGCCTTGGACGCGGCTTCAGCCGGGAAGACGATACCGGCATGCGCATGCTGATCAATATCCTGCTTGCGCTTGTCATCATCTACATCGTCCTGGCCGCGCTGTTCGAATCGCTGTTGTATCCGGTCACGATGATCGTATCGATATTGTTTTCTGTCGTTGGGGTCTACTGGTTCTTCCTGGTGACCGGCACGACGTTCTCGCTGATGGCGATGATCGGCATCCTGATCCTGATCGGCGTGGTCGTGAACAACGGCATCGTGCTCATCGACCATATCAACCAGCTGCGCAACGGCGGAATGGAACGCGATCAGGCCATTCTTCAAGCCGGTCGTGACCGGCTGCGCCCCATTCTCATGACGGTGGGGACCACGGTGCTGGGCCTGATCCCGCTCTGCGTCGGCACCACGCAGATCGGCGGCGGCGGACCACCCTACTACCCCATGGCACGCGCCATCGTCGGCGGCCTGCTGTTCTCCACGGTCGTCAGCCTGATCTTCCTGCCCACGATCTACCTCTGGCTGGACGTGGTGGGCCAATGGCCCGGTCGACTCTGGCGATTCCTGGTCAGCTCGCTTGCACGCCTGGTCCACTGGCGGCCCGGACTGTCACGCACGGCTTGAACCCCGGCAAAACGCGGCTGCGTTGTCCCGGCAACTGCGCTAAACTCGCCGGACCATTTGTTCCGACAAAGGAGCCGCTCGTGTCCGACAAGTACAAGATTGCCAACGCCCTGCTGTTGCTGAGGCTCGGCGTGTTCGTCGTCATGCTGATGTGGACCCTGGACAAGTTCGTCAATCCCGCTCATTCAGCGGGCGTGTTCGAGAACTTCTATGGCCTGTCAGGCTGGGGTCCGACCGTATTCATGATCATCGGCGCGCTGGAGCTGGTGCTGCTGATCGGCTTCGTCATCGGGTTCCGGAAGCGGATCACCTACGGCCTGGTGTTGCTCATTCACGCCATCTCGACGATTTCGACCTGGAAACAGTACATCAATCCGTTCGAAGGGCCCAACCTGCTGTTCTTCGCCGCAATTCCCATGCTGGCTGCGTGCTGGGCGCTTTACAGCTTGCGAGATATGGATACCCGCTTTACCGTGGATTGATCAAACGGCTATAGAATGCCCGTCAATCCAGACCCGGAAACAGGAGTCGCTCTGCATGAACCGCTTCACGTTCAAAGTTTTCTGCGCTGCCTGCGCTGTTCTTCCCGCACTGGCCGTTGGTCAGGATTTCTCTTCGGTCGAGATTCGGACCACGCAAGTATCCGAAGACGTTTACGCCCTGCAGGGTGCCGGCGGAAACCTCGGCCTGATCGTCGGCGACAATGGCGCCTTCCTGGTCGACGATCAGTACGCCCCGCTCACCGACAGGATCATCGCGGCCGTGGAGAACGTCACCGACCAGCCGGTTCGCTTCGTGTTCAACACGCACTGGCACGGCGATCACACCGGCGGCAACGAGAACATGAATGAAGCCGGCGCGCTGATCGTCGCGCACGACAACGTGCGAAAGCGCATGTCGGCCGGACAATTCATGGCGTTCTTCGAGCGCGACGTTCCACCCTCACCTGAAGGCGCCCTGCCGGTCGTGACGTTCAACGATCAAGTCACTTTTCATATCGGCGGTCACACCGTCCATGCGATTCACGTGCCTAACGCGCACACCGACGGCGATGCGATCGTGCATATCGACGAGGCCAATGCAATCCATACCGGCGATATCGTGTTCTACGGCCTGTACCCCTTCATCGATTACGGCAGCGGCGGCAGCCTTGCCGGCATGATCGAAGCGACCGATCGCGTGCTGGATCTGGCCGATGCCGATACCGCAATAATCACAGGCCACGGCGGCCCGGTGATCGACAAGACGCAGTTGCAGGACTACCGCGACATGCTTGCAAGCGTTCACCGGCGCCTGATCGAACTGATCGTCGACGGGGCAAGCCTGGAGCAGGTCCAGGCCGCCGGCGTGACCGCAGAATTCGACGAAGCGTGGGGTCAGGGCTTTATCGGCCCGGAACGCTGGGTCGAGCTCAACTACAAGGGCATGACGGCGGATTGAGAATCGGTCCGCGGATCAAATTCAAACGGCCGCGCAAATCTGTGTAACCTGTCGGTCACTTTCTTGCAGGACCGACATCGATGTTGAATCGCGCCTACGGACGGCTTTTCCCGCTTTTATTGGTTGCCGGCGCACTCGCGCTGGCTTTTGCCGCATCCGCGCAGGACGAACCCGACGGGCAGGATTCGTTCGCCGAGGCCGTGGCCGGCCTTGAACTGGCCGAAGGCTTCATCGATATCTACAGCAGCGCGGCGAAAGGCAAGGTGCTGGCGCGGCTGCCGTCGGCCGATCCGGACGGTGATCAGCCCGGCGTGCTGCTGCGCTTCATCCATGCGCAGCGCCTGACCGCCGGTCTGGGCTCCAATCCGCTGGGACTCGACCGCGGCTGGGGCAAGTCCGGACGTATCCTCCGGTTCAGGCGAATCGGTGATCGGGTGATTGCGGAAGTCGAAAATCACCGTTACCGCGCCGTGACCTCCAACGCGCCGGAGCGCCGTGCAGTCAGCGAATCGTTCGCCACCTCTTTCGTCTGGTCGACCGAGGTAGTGGCCGAAGACGATAGCGGCCGCGTCCTGATCGATCTCGCCGGGCTGCTGACCGCCGATGCGCTGCGCCTGGCGCAGACGCTGAGCCGTGACGGCGGCACGTTCAAGCGGGCCGACGACCGCTCGCTGCCCGACGCCGCGTCGCTGCTGGTGTTCCCCGACAACGTCGAAATCGATGCCTGGATCACGTTCACCGGTGAGGAACCGGGCCGTGAAATCCAGGCGACCGCGGCCGATTCCAGCGCCGTAACGCTGATCCAGCACCATAGCTTCGTGCGCCTGCCCGACGACGGATACAGGGTGCGGCAAGCCGACCCGCGCACCGGCACTTTCGCCCTGGGTTTTTACGACTACGCCGCCCGGCTGGACGAGCCGGTCGTCCAAGCGTATGCAATGCGCCACCGACTGCAGTACAACGAGCCCGGAAAACCCGAATCGGGCGTGCGCGATCCGCTGGTGTTTTATATCGATCCCGGCGCGCCCGAGCGCATCCGCCAGGCGCTTGTCGAGGGCGCGTCATGGTGGCGCGACGCGTTCGCTGCGGCGGGTTTCGAGAACGGCTTCCGGGTCGAATTGCTGCCCGAGGACGCCCATCCGCTGGATATCCGTTACAACGTGGTCCAATGGGTGCATCGCCAGACGCGCGGCTGGTCCTACGGCGGTGGCATCATCGACCCGCGCACCGGCGAGATGATCAAGGGCCACGTCATCCTCGGTTCACAGCGCGTGCGGCATGACCGAATGATCTTCGAGGGCCTGGCCGGTGTTGCTGCCGTCGGCAGCGGTGCCGATGACGATCCGGTAGAGCTCGCACTGGATCGTATCCGGCAGCTGGCCGCGCATGAACTCGGCCACGCGCTGGGGTTCGGTCACAACTTTGCCGCCTCGACCAACGATCGGGCGTCGGTCATGGACTACCCCGCCCCATGGATTCAGGTCGACGATCTCGGCGCCCTGGATTTTTCGCGCGCCTACGGTCGCGGCATCGGCGAATGGGACACACTTGTCGCCCGGTGGCTTTATTCCGAATTCGCGCCCGACACCGACGAGCAGGACCGTCTGGACCGGATCGTGGCAGAAGCCGCGGGTCGCGGTCTGCGCTTCGTGGCCGACGAACACGGCCGCAGCGTTGCCACCGGCCATCCGTTCGGCGCGGTCTGGGACAACGGCGCCGACCCGATTGCAGAACTCGGCAACGCTTTGGCGGTTCGCGAACATGCGCTGGAGCAATTCGCCGCCGACCGGATTGCCGCCGGGCGTCCCCTGGCGGCACTGCGCGAAGTGCTGGTGCCGATTTATCTCTACCACCGCTACCAGGTCGACGCCGCGGCCAAATCGCTTGGCGGCCTGCGGTTCAGCTACGTCCGCAGAGGCGGCCCCGGCGAGCGCCCGACACCAGTGTCGCCGGATGATCAGCGCCGGGCGCTTCAAATGCTGCTGGAAACGCTTGATCCCGACCGGCTCGATCTGCGCGACGAAATCGTCCAGATGATGCCGCCGAGCTATACCGGCTACTGGTTCGACCCCGGCAGCGAAACGCTTCCCGGCCGGACCGAGCCTGCGTTCGATCTTTTCACCGCTGCCGAAACAGCGGCCGATCTGAGCCTGCGTGCCTTGCTGAACCCGGTTCGGGCCGAGCGACTGGTGGCGCAGAGCGCGCTCGATCCGGCCATGCCGTCGCTGAACGAAGTCGTAGAGTCCGTGGGCGAACGCCTGCTGAAGGATCTTGCAAATTCCGATTCGCCGCGAATGAAAACAATCTCGCAGCGCCTCCTGGCGCGATTTGCCGCCACGCTGATGGCACTGGATGCGACCGGCGGCTCGGCACAGGTTCAGGCCAGCGCCAGAGCCGGCCTGCGAAACCTGGCACGCCAGACCCAGCGCGTTCGCGGCATGCGCGACTTTGCCGATTGGATGACGACCCGGATCGACAGCCACCTGGACAGGCCAGCACCACCTTCCAATCCTTCGACCCCCGGCCCCGACGTCCCGCCGGGCAGCCCGATCGGCAGCAAGGCGGGACCCGGTTCGCTTGAATGGGTCGCCGAAGGCTGCTGGCATTGTGGGTACTGAAACTGCGTTTCAGGTGTTAGGTGTTAGGTTTTACGTTTTAGGTAAAAATACTTATAATCAGGCACTTGAGGGCGCATCATAATGCATATTCCAGGTTTCAACCTGAAACCTGAAAGCTGAAACCTGAAACCTGAAACCGCCGGAGCGCCGCTCCGGCTATCTGGCCTGCGCGATTCTGAGCAGGTCCGAGAACACGCCGGCGGCGGTCACCTCGGGTCCGGCGCCCGGGCCTTGCACGATCAGCGGGTTTTCGCTGTAGCGTTCGGTGGTGAACGCGACCACGTTGTCGGTCAGGGCGAGGTGGGCAAACGGGTGGTCCAGCGCCAGCGATTCCAGGCCAACGCGCGCGTTGCCCTGCGAATCCAATGCGGCCGTGTAACGCAGGCATTGGTCATTCGTCCTTGCATCGTCGATCCGCCGGCCCATCTGTTCATCGAGTACTTCCAGACCCGCGAGGAATTCATCCACGTTGCGGTCCGACAGTTCATCGGGCACCAGGTTCTCGACCTCTGCGCCGTCAAGCGTCAGGTCCATGCCCATTTCCCGGCCCAGGATCACCAGCTTGCGGGCCACATCGGTTCCGGAAAGATCGTCGCGCGGGTCCGGCTCGGTAAAGCCCGCGTCGCGCGCCTCCCTGACCAGCGCGGCGAACGACATGCCGGGTGCGAATCGGTTGAACAGCCAGGCCAGCGTGCCGGAAAATATCCCCTCGACGCGCAGTACCCGATCGCCCGAATCGATCAGGTCGCGCAAGGTCTGGACCACCGGCAACCCGGCGCCCACGGTGGCCTCATAGCGCCAGCGCGCCCCGGCGCCGGATGCAAGTTCGCGCAGTTTCCGGTATCGGTCGAGGTCACCGCTGCCGGCGTGCTTGTTGGGCGTGATGACGTTGATGCCGCGCGCCAGCCAGTCTGCGTAGCGATCGGCGACGGCATCGCTGGCCGAACAATCGATGATGACGGCATGCGGCAGATGCTCGGCGTGCACGTGCGCTGCGAAGGCTTCCAGATCCAGAGATGCGCCCTGCGCCAGCCGGCCGGCAAACCCGTCGTCCGACAGCTCGGTGTCGGCCAGTTCCATGGCGCTGGAATTGGCCACCGCTCGAACTCTGAGATCGATATGCGCGGTCTCGAGCAGCCGCGGGCGCGCGTCGCGCATCTGCCCGAGCAGCGCACGCCCGACCTGGCCGGGCCCGATCAGCCCGATCGACAGCGTCTGGTCGGACAGATAGAACGCCGAATGAACGGCGCGCAGTGCGCGCGTCGACGCCGCGGCGTCGACCGCCACCGAAATATTGCGCTCCGAGCTGCCCTGGGCGATGGCACGGACGTTGACCCCGGCCCGCCCCAGCGACGAGAACAGACGCCCGGCAACGCCTGGGGAACCGGCCATTCCGTCGCCGACGATCGCAAGCACCTCGATATCGTCGAGAACGGAAATACGCTGCAGCTGTCCGGAATCGATCTCGTGCAGGAAGCGCTGGTTCAGCAACTCGCGCGCCCGCTCGCCGTCCTTGTTCGGCAACACGCAGCAGATCGAATGCTCCGAGGAACCCTGGGAAATCATGGTCACCGAGATATCGGCCCGGTGCAGCGTCTCGAAGACCCGCTCGGCGGTGCCGGGCACGCCCAGCATGCCGGCGCCCTCGATGTTGAGCAGCGCAAGGTTCTCGATGCACGAAACGCCCTTGACCGGCGGTGTGCCCGAGCCGCCCCTGTCGATGAGTGTGCCGGGCGAATCGGGAAGTCGGGTTGATCTTATTTGCACCGGAATCGCGCGTTCAAGCAGCGGCGCGAGCGTTTGCGGGTGCAGCACTCTGGCACCGAAGTAGGCGAGCTCGAAAGCCTCGCGATACGACAGCCTGTGCACGACTTCGGCCTGGGGCACTCGTCGCGGATCCGCCGACAGCACGCCCTCCACATCGGTCCAGATGTGAACCGCCTCGGCGTCGAGCAATGCCGCGAGAATGGTTGCGGAAAAGTCGCTGCCGTTGCGCCCAAGCGTGGTGACGCGGCCGGCTGCGTCGCGGCAACTGAAACCCGTCATCACGATTCTGTTTGCTTCGCCCAATGAAAGGCCGTCCAGCGCCCGCCGGCTCTCGTCCATCCGCGGCACCGGGCCGAGCTCGCCGTGCTCGATCCGAATCACGTCGCGCGCATCGATGAACGTCGCAGGCCGGCCGTCCTGCGCCAACACCCCGACGAGAATTCTTGCCGACCACTGCTCTCCGAGGCCGGAGACCAGGTCGAGAACTTCTTTTGGGAGACTCCCGAGCAGCGCCAGGCCCTCGAGCAAGTGCCTGAGGTCGGCAAAAGACTGCCCCAGCCCGTCAACAAGGCTTTCGCTGATCTGCAGGCTCCGGGCGCACTCGAGATGGCGCTGGTAAAGCGCGTCGAATGCCGCTCCCCAGTCCGGTGCCGAATGCGTGGCCTCGCCGGCCGCGGCATGCGCCAGTTCGATCAGCGCATCGGTCGTGCCCTGCATCGCCGACACCACCACGGCCTGGCGCGCGTTGGACAGTGAGCCCAGGAGCCCGCCGACGTGTGTGAACGCGTCGGCATCGGCGAGACTGCTGCCGCCGAACTTGTGAACTACCCAATTCATCTCGATCCCCGGCCTTGTTCTGGATTCTTGAAATCGACTTCGATGTTACCCGAGTACGCTGGGCTTGCTTGAAACAAAAACGCACAATCGTGCGGGGAGAACGTCTTGGGTCGGCAGCCCATGATGATTGCCTAAGTCGGAAGAGCAAGGCCCGAAGCGACCAGAAAAAACCCGCCGACAGGGTCGGCGGGCGTTCGGGTCAGGCAGGCCTGCGGATTCGGGTCAGGTTCCCTAATGCTCGTGCCGCCAGCCCAGCGCCTGGGCCTGTCGCTCGAAGCGCGCATGGGTGGCCGGCACCCAGGCGTCGCCGCCCTCTCGCTCGAAAAAGAACGGTTCGCGCTCGGTTTGGCCAGGCGCCACCTGGTTCATGGTCGAGGCATCGAACAGGCGGCCGTTGAGCATGGTGTAGGCCACGTTCTGGCTGACCCGGATATTATCCAGGGGGTTTCCGTCGATGACGACCAGGTCGGCGAGCTTGCCGGCCTCGATCGAACCGATCTCGCCGTCCATGCCGAAATATCGGGCCCCGTCGATGGTCGCGCCGCGCAGTGCCTCGAATGGTGTGAAGCCGCCCTGCGCCATCATCCAGAATTCCCAGTGCGCGCCGAGGCCGGCCAGCTGACCGTGCGCACCGATCACGACCGGCACGCCGACTTCGTTGAGCTGTTTGGCTTCCTCGGCGACGAAGAAATGATTGTAGTGAGCTTCCGGTGCGCGCGGACGGCGAATCGAACGCGGATAGACAATGGACTTAGGCGTGAACGTCATCAGCTTTTCGTTCTTCCAGACCTCGGTGGTGTCGTACCAGTATTCCTCGCCCATGAGTCCGCCGTAGGCCACGACGAAAGTCGGCGAGTAGAACACGTCGGTCTGGCGCCATAACTGCTCGATATCGGCATGGATACGCTTGATCGACAGGCTGTGCTCGATCCCGGTATGGCCGTCGACGATCTGGGTCAGGTTCTGCTCAAGCCGCATCCCGCCCTCCGGCACCACGATCATGTCGAGCTCGCGGGCCGCCTCGAGCACCTGCTGTCGCTGATCGCGACCGAGATAGTTGTAGCTCTTGACCGAGATCGCGCCCTGCTCCTTCTGACGGCGAACGTGGAACAACGCGTCGTCGTAATCGCCCACCCTGGCCGTGGCACCGGGGGCGAGCGCACCGTAGAGAATGCGGCCGGTCGAAAAGATGCGCGGCGCCAGCGAATCGCCGGTGCGTTGCAGCTCGGCCATCGAGAAGATGCCCCAGTTGTCGTTCGACGGATCGTGGATGGTCGTGACGCCGAACGCAAGGTTCGCGTACTGCATCCAGTTTTGCCGCGGCTGCAGCTGATCGTTGCTCATTGCGCCGTGCGCATGGGCATCGACCAGACCCGGAATGACGGTGTGACCGGACACGTCGATACTGCGATAACCGGCCGGTACCTCCAAGTCTTCGCTCGCCCCTACCGCCTCGATACGATTGCCGTTGACCACAATCGTGCCGTTCTCGATGACTTCCTGCCGGCCATAGGCGTCGCGCATGGTCACGACACGACCGCCCACCAGCGCGATGCGCCCGTCGGGTTCGTCGGCCTCGACTTCAAAACTCAGATCGCGGCCCTCGGTCTCCGGCGCCGGCAGTTCTTCCGCCGCACCCTGGAGAAACGCAAATGCGTCGGTCAGGCTGCGCTGATACAGATTCTGGCCGTAGGACCAACCCAACGTCTTGCTGTCGGCGCGCCAGTGCAGCACCTCGCCGCCGCGGGCCGACACCTGCTTGACCGGATATGCGCTGGTCTTGCCGCCCACGGATACGCGCTTTCCGGCCGGGAAGAACGGCGCGACGTAGGCGTTGTAGTGTTCCGTGAATGCCACCCAGCGACCGTCCGGAGAAATCCGGTAGCCGGTCACCCAGTCGCCCAACAGATGCTCGCGCTCGTCCCGGCCGTCGAGATTCACGCTGTTGAGCGCCAGGTCGGTGCCGTTGACACGCTCGCTGAACAGGATGCGTTTGCCATCGGCGGAGAACTGGGGCTCAACGCCCTTGTCGAGGATACGCCTCGGCTCGCCGGCGTCGACTTCGACGATATAAAGACCCGGACGCTCCGACCAGGTCGGCGAGGTCAGATAGCCGCCGGTGGTCTTGCGAAAGACCACGTGTTTGCCGTCGGGCGAAAAGGACGGTTCGACGTAATGTCCGGGCTCGGCGGTCAAGACCTGCCCGCGACCGCGCCCGACCGGTTCCATCCGCACCGAACCGAGCTTTTTGTCGTCGAACGTGGTGAAGACCACCGAGCGACCGTCCGGCGCAAAACGCGGATAGAACTCCCAGTGATCGTCCTGGTTCGTCAGGCGCCTGCGTTCGCCGGATTCGAGCTCGTGAATCCAGATGTAGCCCAGCGCCTGGTAGACCGCCAGCTCGCCGTCTGGCGAGGCGTGATTCCAGCGCAGCATGTTGACATCAACCGTCTTCGGCGCAACTTCGGTCGACTGGCGCAGTGCCGGCTGAATCATCCGCTGATCGCGCACGCGGAACTCGATTACCGATCGGGAACCGTCGACGCCGAACCGGCGCAGCTTGCCCTGGCTCCAGAGCACCAGCGACTGGCCGTCCGGCATCCAGTCGAAGCCCGGGTAGTTGCCGCGATCGCCGCTGGTTTCCTGCATGTCTCTCGAAATTTCTTCGGCGACGGTCGTCTCGATGCCGGATTGCAGGTCCTTGACCATCAGCCGGCTGGTCAGTTCGGTCGGGTTGCGGCGAACGAAGGCCAGGCGCTTGCCGTCGGGCGAAAGCACGGGACGAATCGCGCCCCCCGGCCCTGAAACCACGGTCTCGGTCTCGCCGGTCTTGCGGTCCAGGCGTCGAATGGCGAACACGCCCTGGTTGGCATCCTTGTTGTACTGCCAGACCGTGCCACCGGTCGTGTCCTGGCTGAAATACAGGTAGCGGCCGTCGGGCGAGAACGCCGGCTCGGCGATGTTTTTCTGCGACTGCTCTCCGTGCAGCCGTTCGACGAGTTCGACGCCGCCGCCGCCGCTGCGGTGATACAGCCAGATCGAGCCGGCCGGAATCGATCGGGTGGAGACGTAGGCCTTGCGCGCGGCGATGAAGTCGCCGTCGGGCGTCCAGGCCGGATTGTGCAGTAATTGAGCACGTTCATCGGTGACCTGCTGGAGATCCTCACCGTCGACGCGCATGGTCCATACGTTTTCGGCTCCCGAGCGATCGCTGATGAACGCGATCCGCTTGCCGTCCGGACTGAACACGGGCTGGAAATCCCAGGCAATTCCGCTGGTCAGCGAGACCGCGTCGCCACCGTCGACCGGGACTCGATAGAGATCGCCGAGGAAATCGAATATCAGGAATTTTCCGTCGGGACTGACATCGACGGTCGACCAGCTGACTTCGTCGGCATCAATATTTATTGGCTGCCACTCGCCGGGCGGCTGCTGAACCGACCAGGATTCCTGTTCCTTTTCGCTGGTGCCAGCGTCGTCGGTTTCCTGTGCGCATGCCGGCAACGCCAGCCACGCTGCGAGAACACTGGTCACGACAGCAGTCGAAAACATCGGTAAGGACTTAAACATTCACTACCCCGTAGGTTGATATCGGAAGATTCGTTTTCAGGTGATGATCCGGATTAATTCGAACCCGGACGACCGACAGGGTCAGTCGTCTCCGAGCCCGCTTTCCGCATCTTCGTTGGCCACGCCGTGAGGCACGTGTCCAGTGGCGATAAGCTGGCTTGCGCTGTCGCAATGCAATTGCTGGTCGTCGAAGAAGATGTCGGCGCCGAAAGCGCGCAGGAAGGCTGCCTTGTCGCGGCCGCCGAGGAACATCGACTCGTCGATGCGAATACCCCAGGCGCGCAGGGTCAGGATGACGCGCTTGTGCGCCGGCGCCGAGCGGGCGGTGACCAGCGCGGTTCGAATCGGATTCTCGTCGACCGGATAAGACGACTGGATCTTGTGGATAGCTTCCAGTACCGCCTTGAACGGCCCGGCGCGCAACGGCCTTTCCGCGGCCTCGCGTTCGCTTGAACTGAAGGCGTCCAGGCCCTGGGTCTTGTAGATGCGCTCGGCCTCATCGCTGAAAATCACCGCATCCCCATCGAACGCGATTCGAAGCTGGCCGGAGCGATTCTCCCGCGTGGCCTGAGGCAGGATGGTAGCGGCAGCATACCCGGCCGTGAGCACCTTGCGGACATCCGCGGCGTTGGCCGAAAGAAACACATCCGCACCGCATGGTTCGATGTAATTCCCGGGACTGGCGCCATTTGTGAACACAGCGCGCTCGATGTGCAGATCGTGATGCTCGATCGAATTGAATATCCGCAGCCCGGTATCGGCGCTGTTACGCGAAAGCAGCACAATTTCGACGCCGGGGTGGTCGTGGTCTTCATTATTTAGCGCAAGAAGCTTCTCGGCGAGCGGAAACGCCACCCCGGGTTGCAGGAACTCGTTCTCGCGCGCGCGCTGGTAGTCGATGTAGGCCTGCAGACCCTCGTCGAGATAGATCTGATGGGTAGAATCCAGATCGAACAGCGCTCGCGAGGAAATCGCCACCACCAGTGGCTTGGCATCGGGATCCACGACCGATCTTCAGTGCTCGGTTGTAGAGGCCTTGAGGCCTGCAATAATCGAATCGACGGATGGCCGAATGCTGCGCCCCTCGTCAGGCAATCTCCGCATCACATGAAAGCCGATGCCGGATGTGATGACAATGGACGCCAGATCGCCGGCGGATCGACCACTATCGAATTCTCCGGTTTGCTGGCCGCGTTCGATAACCTGCCGGATCGCACTCCTGGCTTTTTTCACACAGTCGTCGAGAATTTTCCCGATTTCCGCATCTTCGACTGAGGTCTCGGTGGCGGTACGCACCACGAGGCAACCGATAGGCATCTGTGCGTGCCCGGTAGCGATGGATTCCAGGTGGTTGCGAATCAGGTCCGTCGGTGACCGCGAGGCGTCAAAAAGCCCTGCGAGTTTCGGTTCGATAATTTCCTCGACGTACCTCTTGAGCGCCGACTCGAAAAGATCGCGCTTGTTGCCGTAAGTATCATAGAGACTCTGGCGGCTTATGCCCATCCGGTCAACCAGGTTCTGCATCGACGAGCCCTCGAAACCGGATTCCCAGAACTGAAGCATCGCCGCCTCGAGCGCCCGGGTCTGATCAAAAGTCTTTGGTCGCATTGCTCAATTTTCCATGCGAATGGATAGACATTCAATAATAGCCCAACTCTTGTGAGCACAGAAGACCGGATGGCATACCGGGATTCCTAATGCAATCAGAAGTATTGCACTAGCGAGGCTCGAAAATGCTTGTTTCCGGGCGGAATGCGAGCCAGGCGAACGCGAAATGGACCCCGCCGGCCAGTGGTTGCAGTCGCGCCCCTTCAAGCGGGCCCGACACCGCGTGGCCGAGTGCATTCCAGCGCGAGCCGGTCTCCGTATCCATAATTTCCGCCTGGCGCAATTCGAACTCCAGAAGTTTTCCCTCGAGGCGACGGTCGAATGCGTTGAGCGATGGCACTCGTCTCGAGCCCTTGATAGTTCGCTGATCCAGCGCCGATAACGCACTTTCCGTTGCAAAGACCGCGATAGGTTGACCGGCGAAATCGTCGTTGAGCACCTGGGGTGCCTCGAACGCCCCGAACGGATATGCCCGGAAGCGATCTCCCACGCGCACTGCAACTATTCGCTCCATCGGCGGCAAGCGGGGATCGGTCTCGCCCTCGAACATGAATGGGCTTTGATCGATCCGGTCGTAACCGCGATATGGATTCTCTCCGTACGGCCGGTTATGACCGGTTCGACGCGACAACACCGGCCCTTCGGGATATTTCTCCCGAAAATCCGCGAAACGCACGATGTTCGCCGGATACTCGGCCAATTCCCGCCCGGCATACTCTCCGATCAACGCTTTGCCGGTAAACTGCTGCCACCAGGATTCGGTTTGCCTGTCGTACATCAGCAGATCGCTCTTGCGCAAGCGACCAGTTGTGCCGAAATCCAGCGTCTCGCCGTCGAACTCCCGTTCAAAGACCAGTGTGGCATTGCACAACGGGCAGAATGTGATTGCCAGCGGCAGGCCATTTATGGTGTCGTTGACGATTTCATGCCAGATCATGATCTGCAACGGGTAGGCGCGAGCGTTATCGCCAACCGTGACCACAATGACGGGTTCGTCGGGATGCAGCCAGCCTGCCGTGGACGCCGCAATGAAGTCGGGATCATCCAGCGCCGGAATTCCGTCGCGGGGCGGCCCTCCGGACTGTATCTCGTCAAAATCGACGATGGCTTTGGAAAAATCGGTCTTGGGGAACTCCGCTTCAAGCGTCTCAGGCTGGCTTATCGCGGCCTGAATCGCCAGCCAGCCCAGGACAGTAAACGCGGATATCCGAACCAGGCGCCGCGCCAGTCGTGAAAATTCGAACCGAAACATGGACTTGCCTCCAGATGTCGGATAATCGAAATGGTAAAAAAAATGACCCGATCCGGGGCGGGCGCCCCGGATCGGGCCTGGCGAGTGCCATTGGGGAGCGATCAATGGACTCGCGGTATTAGACCGATGCATCCGAAATCGTCTTTCATCGAACACGCATTTTATTTTTTCCCCGCCATCGGCGTGCATCCGCCGATATTGAAGGTTATTCTTGTCCTATTCCTCGCGCGGGATTGCCGTGCCCATCACAGTTGAACGCTTTCAAATTCTGCTTTTCGCGAGTGCGCTGTGTCTGGCCTGGATGCCAGAGGCTCGCTCGCAGAGCCTGTCGGACCGTCTCGACCAACTCGAGCAACTGACTTTCTCCGGCTCCCGGCAGGACATCCGGGATGGCCTCGACGAGCTTGAAGCGGATCTCGCTCAAGGCAGTATCCGACAGAAGACCCGTTTTGTTCTGCTAAAAGCGCGCGCTGCTGCCCTGGAAAAGCGAAGCGCTCGGGCAATCGAACTGCTCGATGGTCTTCTGAAACAGCGCAGTACCCTGGATCCTGACCTGGAGCTACGCGCGTTGAACCTGGCAACCAACCTGCTTATCGTCGACAACCGCTTCGAAGCCGGTTTCAATTATTATCGCGAAGCCCTCGAACTCGCACCCGGTGTGCGCGTGCCCGCCATGCGTGCCGACACCTACAGCGTCGCTGCAGAATTTCATACCAGAATCGGCGAATATTCCACAGCGATCGAATATGCGAACCAGGCGCTGAGGCAGATCACCCGCGAGAAAGCGCCGCGCGCACATTGCGTCGCTCTTGAACGACGCGCTCGTGCCGGACTCGGACTGGACGAAGTGGAACAGGCCCTGGCCGATTACCGAGCTGCGGTGGCGCTCTGCGAGTCCATTCCTGATCTGGTCTTCGCGGGAATTTCAAGAATTGGACTTGCGAGAGCCCTTCTCAGACAGAATGACGCCGCGTCGGCGGAAATGAACCTGAAGCGTGCCATCGACATGCTGTCGCGAAGGGGATTCTCAGAAGGCGAACTTGAAGGCCGACATCGCCTGGCGGATCTGATGCTTGACCAGAATCGGGTCGGCGAGGCGAAACAAGTGATGGCGCCGACCATGCAGTGGATCGAAATTCCGGGAGATCACGCCATTCGTGCGGCCGCCATGCGCGTGAAGGCTCGAATCGCGTCCACCGAACAGAATGAGCGTCTTGTCTACGAGTACAGCCGTCGGGCGATTGAATTCCGCCAGCAACAGGCCGCCCGGGTTCGCCATATGCGCTTCACGCTGCTGATGAGCGCTCAGGATGATCGCGCCCGCGAACGCGAGCTGGAGTTGCTTCGGTCGCAAAACAGCCTCGCCGAACTTGACCGGGAAAGCCGGCGCCAGAACGAACTTGCGCTGACGATAGGCGGATTCGGGGCGGTTATGGCCGGAATTCTCCTGCTGGCTCTGCTGATCAAGGCGGCGCGCGATCGCCAGCAGTTTCAGCGTCTTTCTCAGCACGACGGACTCACTGGCCTCTGCAACCACACGCGATTCTTCGAGCTTGCGCAGCAGGCCTTTCAGCGCTCGCGCCAGAATGCAATGCCTTTTTCGCTTATTGTGGCCGACATTGATCTGTTCAAGCAGGTCAATGATGAGTACGGTCACCTGGTCGGCGACAGCGTGCTCGAGCGAATAGGTTCACGTCTTCGGGGAGCTTTCGAACCGAATGCAATCATCGGGCGCCTCGGCGGCGAGGAGTTCGGCATTGCACTGATTGATTGCGATATCGATACCGCCGTGGCGCGCATCGAGCACTTCCGCGCGACACTGAATCGGCGTCGCTCCGAAGAGGATGAGCCGGCGATCACCATGAGCTTCGGCGTTGCTGAACTATCCAGGGAACGCAGCCTGGACGTGCTGTACGCGCATGCCGACCAGGCGCTTTACGACGCCAAGGATGCCGGTCGCAACCGCGTGATCACGGTTGCAAGAATCAACCTCGCCGGCGGCGAATTCGTGACCTGAACGGCGTTGGCAATTCGGGGCGCCATGGTCAAGAAGGCGGGTTGAGGATTTGCTCGCCGCCCATCCAGGGCCGAAGCGCTTCTGGAATCGTCACCGAACCATCTCGGTTCTGGTAGTTTTCCATCAGCGCGACCAGAGTACGGCCCACGGCCAGCCCGGACCCGTTGAGCGTGTGGACCAGTTCCGGCTTTCCGGTTTCCGGGTTGCGCCACCTGGCCTTCATGCGACGGGCCTGAAAATCGCCGAAGTGGCTGCACGACGAAATCTCGCGCCAGGCCTGCTGCCCCGGCAGCCACACTTCGAGATCGTATGTCTTGCGGGCCGAGAAGCCCATGTCACCACTGCACAGAAGCATGCGCCGGAACGGCAGCCCCAGCTTTTCGAGCACCGTCTCGGCATGCGCGGTCAACGATTCCAGACAGGCTTCGGCCTCGTCCGGCAGACTGATCTGCACCAACTCGACCTTGTCGAACTGGTGCTGTCGAATCATCCCGCGCGTATCCTTGCCGTGCGAACCGGCCTCGCGTCGGAAGCAGGGGGTGTGCGCCACGAACTTCAGCGGCAGATCCGCGGCGGCAATAATCTCGCCAGCGACCAGGTTGGTGACCGGCACTTCAGCGGTGGGAATGAGGTAGCGCGGCGGATCGTCATCGACCCTGAAAGCATCTTCCTCGAATTTGGGCAGTTGGCCGGTCCCCTGCATCGCGGCCGCGCCGACCAGGTAAGGCACCGCGACTTCCCGGTAGCCGTGCTGGCCCGTGTGAAGATCGAGCATGAACTGCGCCAGTGCGCGATGCAATCGTGCAATCTGGCCGCCGAGAACGGCAAACCTTGCGCCGGACAGGCGCGCGGCGCGCTCGAAATCGATTCCGCCCAGCGTTTCCCCAAGTTCGACATGATCGCGTGGCTGGAAATCGAGTTGCGGCGGTTCTGAACTGCGCGAGATTTCTACGTTGTCGGCCTCTTCGCAGCCTTCCGGCACATCGTCTGCCGGAAGGTTCGGCATGTCGAGCAGCAGGTGGTCCAGGGCGGCACGTACTTCGTCAAGCTTCCGCTTGCTCAAATCAAGCTCGCCGGCGAGATCGGCA
>Ga0209925_1000214_pt1 | contig 30998 bp, 30 predicted proteins | sample SalPonR2_A_D1_MG_FD_185702 | JGI IMG/M metagenome (GOLD analysis project Ga0209925, IMG submission 185702) | Salt pond soil microbial communities from South San Francisco under conditions of wetland restoration - Salt Pond MetaG R2_A_D1_MG... ... | reverse complement strand
GGGCAAACGGAAAATTTCTTCGCACCATCCCTGCATTGCCATTGCCGTTTTAATCGGAATCGGATTTGTCTCTAAAAACAGAGCCTTAAAGAACTCCATCAGCCGGTCTTCATCCTTCTGTGCTTGATCAAAATTCCCATCTAAAGCGGCATGTACAAATTCCACCATCTGACGGGGGATAAGGTTTGAAGCGACCGAAACCACTCCATCCCCACCGGCCCGCAGCAGGCTCAAGGTCATATTGTCGTCGCCGGAAAGCACACTGAAACCATCTGATCGATTTTGAATGACCTCTTTCATTTGGTCAAGACTGCCGGAGGCTTCTTTCACACCGTGAATATTCTCACAGTCCTTCATGAGTTTTACCAATGTTGGTGTTTCCACATTAATACCTGTACGGCCTTTAATATTATATACTAGTACTGGAATATCTACTGCGTCGGCAACAGCCTTAAAATGGAGGTACAGTCCCTTCTGAGTGGGTTTGTTGTAGTAGGGGTTTACCTGCAGGGTGGCATCAACTCCGGCATCCTGAGCGTGTTTTGTGAGTCGTATTGCCTCGCTGGTTGCATTACTTCCCGTCCCTGCAATCACAGGAACTCTGCCGTTTGCAAATTGTACAGTGAGTTCTATCACACGGTCATGCTCCTGGTGTGATAGAGTGGGGCTTTCACCGGTGGTTCCACAGGGAACGAGACCGTCGATGCCGTTCTCAATCTGATTTTCGATAATTTTCTGAAGGCTCTCTTCGTCAACATTTCCAGCTTGTGTGAAAGGGGTTATTATGGCGGTGTACACTCCGCGAAATGGTCTATTCATACTCTTCTCCTTTTTCAATGAGTGATGATATATACATTCTAACGTATTTATGATATAATGTCCATATATTAACATCAAGTTTTTATTTTAACATTATGTTTATTAGAATGAATAGGCAGGTATCTACATGGAATCGGTAAGCAGCATGGTAAAAAGATTACTGAATCAAAAACCATTTTTGTTTGAAGCGTTTGAAAGGGGTATTCTCAGTTACGGGAGTCTGGCGGAGGAGTTCAAACCTATAATTGAACAGTCGTTAAATAAAGAGGTAAAGGAGTCGGCAATTGTGATGGCCTTGAGGCGTTATGCCGATGATGTGCAGCGTAAATCACCTTCTATCCGTGAAAACCAATTGTCCTGTGAAATCGTGATGAAAACAAATATTTGTGATTTTAACATGCGCAAAACGGAGAATCTCTTGCCCAGATTGAAGGAGTTGTATGAAATCGTCAATTTGGGCCGGGGAGATTTTCTGAATGTGACTATTGGAAGTGATGAAATCAGCATTGCGGTAAGTGATAAATATGAGCAGGAGGTGCGTGATTTTCTGGGTGAGCAGGAGGACCTCGAATTCAGAAACGGCCTTGTGTCACTCACGCTTATTTTTTCGGGTGATTTTTTACATACCCCAGGGGTGGTGTTTCAGGCTCTAAGAAAGCTGGCATGGGAGAATATCAATGTGTATGAGATTATTTCGACTATGACCGAGCTAACGGTGGTTATTGAGCGCGATGCCTCTACCCGGGGATATGAGGCCCTGCAGGAGTTTATTGAATACCCCGTTACCTGGTAGTGCTGGGCGATCGATCAGCGTGCCATACGGAAGAGGCGTTAATTCTTTGTTCTGCTTCAAAAAAACGAGAGTTTTTTCCAGATTTTTTTAAAACTGCGCTAAGCTTCGGGACAGTCTGCTTTTGTCTCGCGGGGACCAACCGTGATTTCTATAGTACCCTCGGAGTTGGTATCGTGGAGCGCATCGACAATACTCACAATAATGTCTTTCGTTATCTGATATACGAATTTGTTTATTGGTACCTTTTTTCCGTCAACTTTGATACTCACTTTGCGTTCCATAGCTCCTCCAAAAATGTAATTATTTCTTCCGGTTTGGATGCCGGCAATATTGGTCGCTTTTTCCGATCATTAGGCCGAGCTGCGGCTGAACCGCTTGATTCACTTGCATCGCCGGCAATATAGGCGCTTACTTTATCCGGCGGATATTTTGTTTCCGATAACTGATCGGGAGATTTGATAAGCTCAAAACAGGGGGCGCCCTGCAGTGGGATGCCCTCCAGTAGCACTATATCACAAGAGCTAAAGTAGGAGAGTATTTCTTCTAAGGGCGGGGGAGTTGTGAATCGGAAAAATCCTCCATGTTCGGAAAGATAGGCGACTTTTTCGGCACCCCTTTGGAAAAAAGTGTCCGTGTCTTTTCCTGCTGTTTCGAAGCTTGGTGGTGAATGCCCTTTTTTCAGGGTACCGACATGACTGCCCCGGGAGGTAAAAATCTGCACCAACTGAGTTATGAGGCGTGTTTTTCCTGTATTTGACCAACCGACAAATGATGCTGCATACTGCATAATGTAGGTGCAAGTGTAGAACTAAAGGAGAATAATTGCAATTGTGAGAAGTTTAATACTTATAACCGGGGTGGTGAACAGCGGAAAAACCACGTATCTTCATAAGTTAATTTCAGAATACAGACAGAAAGGAAAAACGGTTGGAGGATTCACCGCGGAGGCCTTCTACAAGAAGGGAGAAAAGATCGGGTATGATGCCTGTGATCTTAGGTCGGGGGCGCAACAAGCCCTCGTGAGGTCGAAGAATGTCCTCCCCCCAGAGGAGTTTCAACAGGAGCGTTATCAACCGGAGAGTTATCAGCGGGTGGGCCGATTCTTGTTGCTTGCATCGGGATTAGATTTTTGCAGGCGTTGTATTGAAGATTCTTTCAACTGCGATGTTGTATGCATAGATGAGATTGGACCACTGGAGATGGCCGGAGGAGGTCATCGCCGGGTATTTGAAAAAGTTCTATCCGACTATGCGTCAACCCTCATTGTTGTTGCCCGGGAAGAAGTGGTTGACCCAGTAATTAAAATCGCGGAAAAGGCGGGCTGGGCTGTTGAGGTTGTGTACGTCCAAAGGGAAAATTCTGAGTGACAATGCTAAGTGACAATCTAAAAGCGCCGGGATTGCACAAGTGGCTGTTTACCGACTTTTGACCCTGACTCTAAACTGAGTGCCCGAGATGTCGCATGCAATTTTTACTGAATCCTCCGGATTTCGGGTAGAAACAAGTTCAACCAGTCTTTCGTTAGGTCGAATGGTAATACTTTTAATGGAATCGACAGTGCGCAGGGCTTTTTTAAAAGTGCCGGCGTTCTCGGCATTAAGTTTGTCAATTAGGTAGTAGTAAGTTTTTTCTTTGGCCATAATTAAATATACACATCCTTTCAAAAGCTGTCAAAGCGGCGATTCTGAATTTGAAAATTTTATTAAGTTTTTCAAAGTGAGAATGCCCACATTTTGTTTAATACAAGCAATTTATCTTAAAGCATGATAAAAGTGTAGTTTTATAGCAAAAATAATTCAAAAACCTTGAAAACTAGCCGCAATAGCGTTACTCTTTTTTTGTATAACTAGAAAACTAAATGAGGAGTTGTATTATGAAAAAGAGTATTTTGCTGATTACCGTAGTAATTGCTGCGGCCCTGTTGTTCTCTTGTGCCGGCGGCAAAGAGAGCGCAGAACAAGATAAGGGCGGGGAAAAAACCGACACTTCCAACCTGCCTGATTTTGTACTGAACCCGCCCGTCGCAACTGATGCTATTTATGGTGTTGGGTATGCCAAACAGTCAACCCTTCCCCTTTCAATAAAAGTAGCTGAGGCAAATGCCCGGGCGGATATAGCAAACCAGATAGATGCACAAATCAAAAGTGCTGTTACTTCGTATGCTCAGGAAGCAGGTGTTGGTGATGATACTCAAGTGATTGAGTTTGCCGAAACCATTACCCGACAGGTAACTGATACTACCCTAAGTGGATCAATTACCCAGCAGCGCGCTCCTATGGAAGACGGCGGTGTATGGATTCTTATGGTGTACAACAAAGAAAGCATGCTCGGGTCGTTTGAAGATGCTGCCAAGAGTTTTGAACGAAATGAAAGTGCTGCCTTTGCCGAATTTAAAGCAGCCGATGCATTAAAGCAGTTGGAGCATGAAACTGAAAATAATCCGACAAAATCACAGCCGGTAAAGGAAGAGTAAAAAAACAACTTCCTTCATAAAACAGCCCTTGTTATTCTTATAGTAACGTAAGAAGTATGAGGGTGTGGATAAAAATGTACACTTATAGCGATTATATCGTTGTAACAAGGGCCGCTTATATTTAAAAGCGGCCCTCTTTTGTAGAGAACAGCTATTCTAAATTTGGAAAATTTACCAAAATTTTCAAATTTAGAATGCTCACATTTCGAATTCCTGTGTAGAGAATAATAGAAATTGTCATGATCATTTGTTATACTGCTAGCTACCAACTACTACAAAAAGAGAGTAAGGCATGATGTATAAACCTGTTTCTGCCGCAGCCATAATCCCCCTTGGGCTTATTGTTCTTCTCCTCATCTTATCTTGTGCGGGTGCTCCACACTCGGCAGGAGGAAACAAGAGCAGCTCGGGTCCAAGGGCTACTTCTGATGCTGGAGAGAGTGGTGGGCCTGAGAGTGGAGAGTCGAAAAGCGAAGAGGTGAAAAGGCCGCCGGTAATTGAAATTTCGGGGCGTATTGATTTCAGCACATCACCTTACCGTGAATTACTCACTACGGTCCCGGAGAAAGGCAATCCCCGTTTCTTCACTGCAGTGCCGAGAATGGGAAATCGGGAGGATGAATTTAATATGGGGCTCATGCTTCTTGCCCGCCAAGCTGCAATGCACTATAAAGCGTCTGTAACCGCCAAGTTTCTTACTCAGAGTAATAATCGTGATATGGGGTATAAAGAACAAGTAGATGTCGAGATTGATAAAGATTTAGTTCAATCTATGGTCGATAAAATTGAAATAACTGCCCATTATCGGGATGTCCAAGGCTCCTATTTCCAGGGGTTTTTGAAGGGGAATACACTGCCCCGGTTCTCTGTTTCCAGGGAGATAAAACACAACGCCCCTGCGTGGTTCACCGATTTACCGGTGTTTGATGAGTATATTACCGCCGTTGGTACTGCCCAACGGCATATGTTTATCGCCGAATCATTTCTGCACTCGGATCGGCAGGCTTTAGCAGCCCTGGGGAAGCAGCTTGATATTGAGGTGAAACAGCGTAGGGATGATATGGAAGTAGAGTATAAAGGCAGTGCGTATCAACAGTTAAATCTTGAAATTTCAGATACGGTCGTAAAGGGTTTTTATGTACTCGACAGGTGGGTCTCTAAAGATGGGAATACTTATTACAGTTTAGCTGTATGCCCTAAGTAAGGACTGAAGTGGGAGATGTGATAAATGAAAAAAAGAGAGTTTTTGCATGTAATTTCGGGATTTCTTCTCATTGGGGTGATGGGAATTGCAGTTTCCAGTTGTGTTTCCGCTCCAGAATGTCCTCCAGAACCTGAGTGGATGAGGAGTCCTGAAAAAGAAGGCTACTATGTCGGCGTCGGCTCGTCGGATACGGGAAACCAGGCGGATGATCGCCCAATTGCCGAGGCGAGGGCACGGGCCGATCTGGCAACTCGCATATCAGCCCAAATCTCAAGTGAGCTAAAAATCGAGACGTCAAGCAACAACGAAGGTGAATATACCCAGCAGGTGGAAGAGCTGGTGAATCAGTCTGTTGAAACTCACATTGAAGATATTAAAACTGTAGATACCTACTATTGCCGGTCCGCCGGTTATTGGGTATATGTAAGACTCAGTAAGGAAAAGTGGGATGCTATTCAAACCCGACGGCGGCAGGAAGTAGTAAACCGGGTAAAAGATCTGCTGAATCCTGTCCTTACAGATAGCAATTCTGCTTTCATTGCCCGTGTAGAACGGCTGCAAAGGGGTGCTGAGCTTATTAGGGGAGCTTCTTTCGGACAAAAGCTTGTTGGAAACATTGCCGGTGAATCAGGTAATCTCAGTGACCTAGTGCAGAGTTCTATTCAGCAGCACTTTGATTCATTGGGTATGATGGTGAAGGAGAATGAGCTTGATGTACATGTGGGAGAGATAATTTCTGTTGAAGGCAAGCTCACCAGTACCCTGACTGGAACTATCGGAACCGTTCCCGTAGTACTTCAAAATGAAGATGGCGATGTCCTTGGGGAAAGCAAAACGGACCCACAGGGTAACTTTAGGGTTCAATTACCTTCAGGTCTTGATATTCCAGGAGAAAGTAAACTGCTGGTAAGAGCAAAGCTTGATGTCTTTAAAGAAGATGCCTTTGAAGAAATAGAGCCGGGGGAAATGAACACCCTCTACGCTGAATTGCTGGCCAGGGTCGGCTTAATTAACGCCGGCTTAATTGTCGATATAAAGAATGCCGATGTAGGAAGGTCTGTGGAGAGTGAAGTGCGGGCACTTTTTTCTGATAAAAATTTGCCTTTTGAGTTTTCACCGGAGAAAGTTACCGGGGGCTACAATGTACAAGTGGATTTGTTTGTAGAAGATTTTCCAAAATATATGGAGGATGCTCCAGATATGGCCCAGGCCTGGGCTGTGGTAAGCCTCGAATATGACGGCAACTCTATTTACAGTTACGAGAGTTCCGCGGTAAAGGACGGTGGGCTTACCCCTGCACAAGCGCATAGTCGCGTTTTAACTAAACTGTTGAAACAGTTAAAAGCCGAGAGTGAGTTGTACCTTAAAATACGTGAAGCCCTGGAGGATGTCTAATTTGAATGAACTGCTATGGCTTGTACTTCTTCTTGTGAATTTCGGGGCTATTATACTGGCGTATAGAATCTGGGGGCGACTCGGTCTCTTTATCTGGATTCCCGTCGCAGTAATGGTGGCCAATATTCAAGTGACTAAAACAATTGAACTGTTTGGTATTACCGCCACCCTGGGAAATATTGTATATGCCTCCAGCTTCCTGGTAACTGATATTCTAAGTGAGAATTACGGAAAAAAAGAGGCGGGAAGGGCGGTCATTATCGGATTTTTCTCGCTCATAATGTTTACCCTATTGATGAATTTGGCCCTCTTTTTCACTCCCTCTCCTGAAGACTTTGCCCAGGAGAGTTTAGCTACTATTTTTGGATTTCTTCCGCGCATTATGTTGGCGAGTCTTATTGCGTACGGTGTGTCTCAAAGCCACGATGTATGGGCTTTCCATTTTTGGAAGAAGAGATGGCCGGCTTCTAAGCACCTCTGGATACGAAACAATCTCAGTACTATGGTGAGTCAGTTGTTGGACTCAGTTATTTTTTCTTTAATAGCCTTTTATGGGGTATTTTCTACGGGAGTTTTATTAGAGATCATGATAACTACGTATCTTCTGAAGTGGATAGTTGCTGCTTTAGATACTCCCTTTGTGTACCTAGGAAAGCATATGCTAAAGAAGTATGAGCACCTCTCATTCAGTACTTCTCTATTTTAGCATAGTGAGGTGTTTTTTAATATTTCCAATGCTGTACTTTGTACCGCACACCATGTGATGAGCTGCTGTTTGGCGGTGTACCATGGTAGAATACACTACCGCTTGTCCATTTACATATTCTAAAATGTAAGACCGGCTTTTTATGATTCCGTGGGCGGCGGCAATATCCCAAATGAACGCCGGTGGAATAAACGCCCCAAGCACTACTGGGTGAATCAGAGGACTGATAATGTGAAGTATTGAGCTACCGATACTCCTTACTTTACCTGGAAAACCGGAAAAGTCGTATTTTCGATGTACCTTTGAACCAATCATTATCTGTGAACCGTCAATATCTTCTTGTGCAGAAGGATGAGCGGGTAGTCCGTCAGTTTTTAGATCTTTACCTGGAAGCAGCCGAATGAAAATTCCATTGTCCGGATCGCACCCCCATCTTGGGGCGGAGACGATACCGCCGATAGGTTCAAGTTCGGCGTCAAGAATGCCAACGGCAACACACCAGCCGGGCATGCCCTGGCTAAAACTGTCCGTCCCGTCGATAGGATCGATTGTAAAGGTAAAATCCCGGCCGGATTGGAACTCGCTGGGGTATTCTTCACTTACTATGTTGGCGTCGGAAAATTCCTGCCGAATAACTTTTGTAAGCTGCTTTTCAATTGCAAGGTCAACATCGGTCAACACCGAACCGTCGTCCTTATAACTTCGCACTACCTCTCGTTGGGCTGCCCGTGCCATTTGGCCGGCTTTATATACTTCGGTTTCTATTCGATCAAAATCATTCACGCCCATCCCCCGTCTCTCAGTAGTATAGGAGAAACAGAGGCTAAATACAATCGAAATTCATTCTCTGTTGTGTTGATTTGCTTTGAAGAAGAAACTGAGGGTAGCCTCGGAAAACATAAGAAGAATTCCCACTACAACTACTAATACCCCAGCGGATTGAAACCGGGTGAGGGTAAAACCGGGCAATGACAACTTGAGCAGCAAAAGTGGATTGAGGATGAGAGTAATATTGTGAAAAGCTACCAGAGTGGAGGCACGAGCGTGCTTGTAAAATCCTATTTGAGTAAAGAAAAAAGCTACCCCTCCAAATATGAAACTCGCTAAAAAGATGAGCCAGCCCGCTGAAGTATGGGGAATAAGATGAATACGAGTTCCAACGCTCTGTCCTATTCCCTTTAAAATAGGATCCATCGCCGCCGCACAGCCGGTAAGGGTGCCGAAAAAAAGCCCCAGGGGCTTTTTCCAATGAAGTTTTAGGGCAAGGCCCAGCAATACAAAATTTACCGGAAAATAAATTGAAATAAAGACCAAGACGGTATCTATCTCAACAGCACTCATCGGAGGCACATCGCCTGTACTTCTACTGATACCAATCAAGATTGTACCGAGGGCAATGACAACAGCACCGGTATGTTGAAGGGGGGTGTGTTTTTCATGAAGTATGTGTTCGGAGAAGAGCATTAAAACTACCAATCCGAACCCAAACATACTGGTGTAATATGAAGTCGGGGCATAAAGGTTGGCGACGAGGACCCACAAAAAGGCGAGATTGTTCAGAATTATGCCGCTGAAGTAGGTGATCTTTTTGCGACGCTGGTGGGTCACTTGATGAAGGCGGTGTTCCTCCGGCCGTATTGCATCTATCCCGTATTTTTGGAGTCCCTTTGATATATGAATTTGAGTAGTGGCGATAATGCCGATGAATGATGCAACTAATGTTGGTTCCATGACTGTTCTCTTATCGTTCAGCACTATAGCCCTTTAAAGGAGTGATGTAAATATCTTTTTTTGATATCTTTGCACTATGCACCCTTTCTCATTATAGGAGGGGTACATTATTCCGACACTGTAATGGACAAGAAAAGGACAAGAAGATGCAAAAGGGCGCACGGACAATAGGGACTACAGTTTTTCTTTTATGTATCACTGCGGCTCTCTTCGGTGATATTTCTCCTCACATTATGTCGAAGGCGGCGGCGGTGTATGAGTATGAAACCGGTACGCTCCTCTACGAGAAAAATGGTGATCTCCCCATTCCCCCGGCATCAATGACCAAACTCATGACCTTGCATCTGGCGTTTAAAGCGATTGAATCCGGTGAGATAGACCTGAATGCAACTGTTACTGTAGAGGCTTCGGATGACTTTACACAACTGCCGCGCCGTTCATCCCTTATGTTCCTTGAAGAGGGACAAGAAGTGACTCTGTTGCAGCTTATGCAGGGCTTAGCTGTCCCCTCCGGAAACGATGCCGCCCTGATGCTGGCACGGCTGCTTGCAGGTTCTGTAGACAATTTTGTGGAACTGATGAATCAGGAGGTCAGCGCTTTAGGATATGAGAATATCTATTTTGATGATCCCGCCGGCTTAAGTGAAAAGAGTTATGTAACGGCGAAAGAGTTCGGCCTGTTTTGCTGTGAATATATCAGACAGCATCCGGAATCTCTAAAAATGCTGCACACTCTGTCTGAGTTTACTTATCCTCCTCCAGGTGTATCTTCATCAACCTATGGCCCTATCACGCAAGAGAACTACAATGTGCTGGTCGGCCGACATCCCTGGGTCGATGGGCTCAAAACCGGGTATATTGATGAATCCGGCTACAATATCTCCCTTACCGCCCGCGCTGATGGGCGACGTCTGGTGGCGGTTGTCCTGGGCGGGCCGGGGGAGAGCGGCCGAGAGGGGGCCTTAACTCGTGCGATTGACGGGGTGAATTTACTCTCCTACGGGTTTTATCATTTTACCCGAGTTGAACCACAGTTCCCTACCCTGCGGAGTATTAAGGTGTGGAGGGGGGTACCGAATACAATACAGGCAAAAATCCATTCTCCCGTGGCTCTGGTGCTGCCCCTTGATACAGCTGCACAGATTCAAGTCCGGCACCAGCTGGATCTGCCCTTAGAAGCTCCCCTTGAAGCTGGTGCAAAGATCGGGGAAACACTTATTACCAGCGGGGATACCGTAATCCGTAGTTACCCGATAAGAGTGCCGATTGAAGTTAAGCTCGGAAGTTGGTGGCGACAACTTGTAGATTCAATAGGGCAATTACATCAATAAGCCCTGGTGCTTTCAAAAATCAGAGATTTGTGAAGGCACCTCAATAAGGAAATTTTTCTTCCGGCCGCCGCTCAGGAATAGGTACAGGGAATTCCCCTGAGGCTGCAAACTTTTCGGAAAGAAACAGTCCGCAATAACACTGGCCGTACTCCTCAATATCCTCAAAACTGTAGGTACATGGACACATGATGTCCCGGTCGTATTCACGGTCGCCGTAACTGTCACGGCAGGGGCATTGAAAAAAGCCGAAACGGCGGTAGTTTGTGAGTAACCCCTCAGCAAGGTCATTGAGAAACTGCCTGTCCTGTATCACCGCCCAGTTGTATTGATGTGCAGCCCTGTGAATAAAGTCGATTATGTCATCGAGGGTTTTTTCTTGGGGGTTCATGGGTAAAACCTTAATCCTCTAATCCCAAAGATTTGCTCCACGCTTTTTCTATAAAACCCAATTGAAAATCCGACTCATCAATGATAATGGAGGGGAAAAGGGCCCTTTGTCCAAATTTATCCTTAAACTCCTCGGAGAGCTTCTTTTTATCTTGGGGAGATAGCTTGTCAACGTATACATACTGAAATTCTATGTCCTTATTTCGCAGATACTCCATCCCACGGGTGCAGAAGGCACAGGTGGTAAGTGCCAGTACCAGTACATCTTTCTCTTTCCAGGAACCTTCCTGTTTTTCAAAGGGTAACCATTCAAACATTGTTCAAACCTCCTTGGTAAATTTATTAGTTTTTATGTAATGAAAGTCAAGTCTTATGTAAAATTTTTTGGCGTTTCAAAAGTTAATAATTTGTGGGTGCTTTTAAAATACAAGAATCCTATGAAAAAAAGGGGGTAATGGCTTAGCTATAAATCTTAAAACGGTTCTTTACATTATTGATATCGGGAGTACCGGTCATAGTCATTACTTCCTGTAATTCTGTTTTTAGCGTAAGGAGTTCTTTCGTAACTGCATCAGCTCCTCCGCCGATGGCCGCTATTGCCATTGGGCGGCCGATCATTACTGCATCCGCCCCCAGGGCGAGCATTTTGAATACATCCGCCCCGGAGCGGATGCCCCCGTCAACTAGTACCGGGATTCTTCCCTGTACGGCTTTAACAATTTCCGGCAGCACCTCTGCTGTTCCCGGGGTGTGGTCCAATACTCGGCCCCCGTGGTTGGAGACTATAATTGCATGTACCCCGGCATCCACGGCTATCAAGGCTTCATCGGGGGTCATTATGCCCTTGAGAACAAACTGCATATCCGAAGACTCTACAATTTTTTGAATTTCCTTTGGGGGTTTGGGATACACCGGGAGGCCCATCTCCTTCAGCGTAATTAAACCGGCAGCATCGATATCCATTCCGTATATCTCCGCCCCCGCCGATTGAAGCTCTTCAATTCGTTTTAAAAGCTGTTGCTCCGCCCACGGTTTAATAAAGGGCAGGGCTGTGTGGGGGTGTGCACTTAAGGTGTGTAAAGCGGCGTTGAATATTTCCGGGACCTCTCCATCCCCGGTACCACCCAGGGTTCCCGCGTTTTCAGCTCCGCAGACCATAGATTCAATGTAGGTATCTTCGCTTATTAGGCTTGACATGTTGTAGCGGACCCCGCCGAGGGGGCTTATGAGAATCGGCATGTCGAGGCTTCTATTTAATAAGCGGGTTTCCGTGTTGGTTGAGTAAACCGAATGGAGAGTTCGCATCTGAATTTTTACTTGAGCCAGAGCTCGCAGGTTTTCCTTGAAACTGGATCCGGTACCGGTGCCTCCCATACCGGGGACTTCCCCGGCACATGCCCGACCGTCACAAATCGGGCAGACCCGGCAAAACCCCTGCATTCGTTCACGGGCGTTTGTGATTACCTCTTTATCCATAAGTTTTCTTGTATACCTGCCAGGTCGTCTCTATAAGTTCTTCAGCGCTGCTGAATTGTGCTTTCCAATTGAGGAGTTTATATGCATGATCGGCCGATGCAACCAGCTTAGCCGGGTCCCCGGGACGGCGGTCAACTATCTTCATCGGAATTTTACGCCCGGTGATTTTACGGGCCGATTCAATTATTTCCAGCACACTCAAGCCGGTTTCGCTGCCGAGATTGACTAGTACGCTTTGCTTTGAGGCGGCCACTTTTTCAGTTGCCTTGACATGGGCATCAGCGAGGTCTGTTACGTGAATATAGTCGCGAACCCCTGTTCCGTCTAGGGTGTCGTAATCATTTCCAAATACCAGCAGTTCATCACGGACACCTACCGCCGCTTCCATAACCACGGGAATAAGGTTCGCCGGGTTTTTCTCTAAACCAGTGACACGACCGCTAGGGTCATAGCCGGCTGCGTTAAAATAGCGGAGGGAGGCGAATTTTAGACCCTTCAATTGATCGTACCACTTCAAATTTCGCTCTATCTCCAGTTTAGTAAAACCGTAATAGTTGGTGGGTTTTGTAGGATGTGTTTCATCAATGGGCAGATATTCAGGTTCTCCGTACACAGCCGCGGATGAGGAAAGTACAAAGTTTTGTATGTTGTGGTGTACTGCGGCAATCATTAGGTTGAGGGAGCCGGTAATATTGTTGACTGAGAATTTTTCTGGAATTATCATCGATTCTCCGGCGGCCTTAAAAGCAGCGAGGTGGATAAGGGCGTCCCACCCTTCAGAACACACTGCATCTACACGCTGAGTGTCCAGAATATCTCCTTCAAAAAACTGAGAATCGGGATGAAGATTTTCACGCAACCCGCTTGAAAGGTTGTCAAGAATGCCTACCTCGTGGCCCTTATCCAGAAAGGCTAAAGCGACGTGGCTGCCGATATACCCGGCGCCTCCGACTAAAAGTACGCGCATATTATTACTCCAGCTTATTTTATGTATTCTCTTTATACCCTATAATTCTGCAGGATGCAATGAGTCCTAGTACTTAACTTCAATCCTCAAACTGTTGCAGGACCGATCGGATCTCTTTGAGGCGTCCATCAAGTTCCTTCTGGTTCAGGGCCTCAACTACCAGGCGCAAATAGGGCTCCGTATTTGAAGGGCGAACGTTAAACCACCAATCGGGGTATTCAATCCTGTAACCGTCAAAATCGAGAAGGGCGGAGGGCTGTTTTTGGGCGGTAAAATGGTCTTTTAACGCTTCCATCGCCGCTTCTTTCTCTTCAATACGAAAATTGATTTCCCCGGAATTGGCATACACCTTAATTTCATCAATAAGCCGGCTCAGAGTTACCCCTTCTTTCTTTACTTCCAGAACAACGTGCAATACCAGCAAACTGGCGAGTATTCCGGAATCGCAATTATAAAAATCCCTGAAGTAGTAATGGCCTGCCAATTCTCCACCAAATACAGCCTTAAGCTCACGGAGTTTCAGTTTTGCATAGGCGTGCCCAACCTTCCAGGTATGGGGAGTTCCCCCGAGTTTTTCAATGTATTCCGAAACCGAACGGGAAGTGCGGATATCCTGAAGCACAGGCCCCTTCTCACGTTCGAGGTAGTAGCGGCCGAGTACGGCAATAATGAGGTCCGGTGGAATAAAGGAACCCTTTTCATCTACAAACATGACACGGTCACCATCCCCGTCATAGATGATACCTATATCACTGTTGTTTTTCTTTACCGCCGCCTTAAGGTCCCTGACATTTTCCTCCTCCAGGGGATTAGGAGCATGGTTGGGAAATGTACCATCGAGTGTGTCGTAGAGGTAATGCGGCTTCTCTCCTAGAAGGTCTTTAATTAGCAAGGCCGCCATTCCATTGGAACAGTCTACCGTGATATCTAAAGATGAAAGGTCCCGGGGTACATACTTTTTCAAGAAATCGATGTAGGTATCCTTTACATCAATCGGTTCAATCTTTCCCCGTTGTTCTACAGGTTCAACTACACCGGAGGAAATGAGTTGTTCAAGGTCTGCAAGTCCTGAATAATAGCCTACAGGAAGGGCGCCGGTTCGGGATACTTTTAGCCCGTTATACTCCTTGGGATTGTGGCTGGCGGTAATCTGTACGGATGCATCAAAGTTGAAGCGGGCAGTTCCAAAATAGACCATAGGGGTAGTTGCAAGTCCCATGTCGTAGACATCAGCACCGGCATCGTTTATTCCCCTGCTAAGGGCATCAAAGATTTCTTCAGTGCTGCTGCGCACATCCCGGCCGACTAATACTTTATCTGTTTTTAGAAGGCGTGGTAAGAAAAAACCGATTTTATACACGTCTTCAGCGTTAAAATCACGGTTGTACACACCGCGAATATCATAGGCCTTAAATGCTTTCATATTCTCTCCTTGGGTTTATGTAGTCTTCCAAATTTTTTGTATCGTACATTTCACAAAACCAGACAGTACCGTCGTTAAACTGAACAGCATGTACCGTTCTGTCTAGAAACCGCTTAAATCTACCCGGAGTTGTGACTTGCGCGAGTGTCCGCTTTCCCCGTAGAATTTTTAGGGCATCCCGGCGGCTAATCTCTTTAAGGAGGGTAATCGAATCTAGGGAAGCAGTTTTTTTAGTCTTTTTATATGGGGTGCGTGTGGTGCTTATTATACGGTAGATCGGGCGATCGGATTCAAAATCTTCGAAAATGAGGGTCCCTTGTACGATGTAGAGGAGCCCACCCTTGGTAAGAATCTGCCGGTCCTTTCCGGCAAGTAAAAAGGCGTAGGTTTTCCATTCAAGGGGCCCTCCGTTCTCCAGTTCTAACTGCTTTGTGAGTTTATTACTTTGATTGTCCATTTAGATATATTTTATCTCGTAATCAACGGTGATCGCTTTTTTCAGAAGCGCGCTTACCCCGCAGTACCGTTCCTGACTCAGTTCAACCGCCTTCTTAACCTTTTTCTCGTCAAGCTTATCGGAAGCTTTGAACTCATAGATAACTTTGATTGTATGATAGTGCTTAGGGTGTTCTTCGGTTGCCTCCGCCTCTATGTCTACATTGAAGTAGGTAAAGGGCTGCTGCATTTTTTTCAGTATTGAAATAACATCCATTCCGGTACACCCGGCCAATGAGGCGAGTAAAAGCGGTTTCGGTCGCGGTCCTTCATCCTTTCCGCCGACGGAATCATCGGCATCCATTACAAACTTATGGCCGTTTACCTCGGTTTCAAAGGCCATTCCCTCTTTCCATGTAGAATTTAAAGTATGATGTGACATATGTTCTCCTCCTTGTTCGGTGTAAATATATCAATAATTCGAAGGGAAAGCAAAAGGCCCTTACCTTCAGTTGTGTGGGGCTATCAAGCCTCTATACCTCTGCTTCCTATCCTGGAACTTACAAGATTTGTTTTACCTCCGGTAAGGCCTCAAGGCTTGAATAGAGATTCTGCAGCTGTTCCCGGTTCTGTATGTACACAGTTGTGGTAAAACTCATATACTTCTTTTTCCCACTGCTCTTGTTTTTCCATTCTTTAGGTGCAAGGAGCAGCTTATGAAATATAGATTCAAGTCGGGTTTGTTGGTCTGAGATTGAGTCGGGCATGATGGTAATAATTTTCATTACCGTCCTTGCCGGAAAATGGGGGTGTTGATTATCGGAAAATGATGCCATACTATACTCCTCTATACAGGATACTATTTGGATTATTATGGATACAAGTCAACTACAAAAAGATTTTGGAAAACTTCTAAAAAAAAATCATCAGGAATTTCGGAATTTATTTTCACACATGGATACAGACTGCTTTCGGGTCTATAACTGGAATATTGCGGAAATACCATGGTTCATTGATTTTTACGGGAATTATCTGCATATCTCTTCCATGGCAGAATCCCGCCGCCCCGAATTTCTTGATGCGGAGGCCGATTTTCTGGACACCGCCGCAAGGATGCTGTATGTCCCTTATGAAAGGATTTTCTTCAAACACCGCTTTGTGCAGGGGCGAGCTCTTCAGCACGAAAAGCTGAATCAGAAAGAAAAAAACCTGATAGTGCAGGAACAGGGGCTGAAGTTCAAGGTGAACCTATCGGATTACCTTGATACCGGATTGTTTTTGGACCACAGGCTAAGCCGGCAGTTGGTGCGGGAAGTCGCCGCCGGAAACCGAATTCTCAATTTATTTGCGTATACCGGTGCTTTTACCGTGTATGCGGCCGCCGGTGCAGCTGCTGGTACCGTATCTGTTGATCTTTCTGCCCCGTATGTGCGCTGGGCCCAGGAGAATTTGGAGCTCAACGGTCTGTCCGGTGATATGCACACTTTTCACAATAGCGATGCACGGGAATATCTGCAGAGGGCGGTTGAAAGGGGTGAAAGATACGATGTGATTATCCTAGATCCTCCAACCTTCTCAAATAGCAGAAAAATCGAGGGGACCTTCGATATTCAACGGGATTATGTGTGGTTTATTGGGCAGTGCCTGAAGCTGCTTTCAAAAAACGGCAGTATCCTTTTTTCAACTAACTATCACAAATTCCATTTTGACCCCGGCAGGCTGCGGGGCGCGGAAGTGGAGAATACTACTCGCACTACAATTCCTCCCGATTTTAATGGGAAGCGCCGGCCTCACCGCAGCTGGGTAATTCGCCGGCGATGATAAGGCCCTCATCCGGCCGCCCCACGTAACGATCCGGCTGTACGAGGGCTGTACGAGGGACCCATGTGAGGGCTGTACAAGGCGTTCAACATATGTGACGGGCCCTATTTGTTCAATTTTTTCTTTAGTTTCGCCCATGTATCTTTTAGTGATACCGTGCGATTAAATACCGGCTGTTCCGGTTGGGAATACTTTGTATCCACATAGAAATATCCCTTGCGTAAAAACTGATAAAATTCCCCCGGTCGTGCGGCTTTCAAGGAGGGTTCCAGTTTGGCCTCTTTTACTATCTGAAGGGAATTCGGGTTTATATCGTCAAGAAACTCCCCTGTGGTTTCCCCTGGATTTTCAGTGGTAAAAAGGTGATCATAGATCCTTATCTCAGCCTCAAATGCGTGACTGGCTGAGACCCAGTGGCTGGTTCCCTTTACTTTTCGCCCGTCGTCGGTCCATCCTCCCCGCGAAGCCGGGTCATAGGTGCAATGTATCTCTTCAATCTCGCCGTTGTCGGGATTCTTTCGAACATCCACGCATGTGATATAATAGGCGTGCTTGAGCCGAACTTCCCTGCCCGGGGCAAGCCTGAAGAACTTTTTCGGCGGATCTTCCATGAAATCCTCTCGTTCAATATAGATTTCACGACTAAAAGGTATCTGTCGAGTTCCCGCGGAGGCATCTTCAGGGTTGTTATCCGCTTCAAGCCACTCTTCCTGATCTTCAGGGTAATTATCGATAATCACTTTCACGGGGTCGATTACCCCCATAACCCGCTGAGCGCGTTTGTTGAGGTCCTCCCGCAGACAGTGTTCGAGGAGCGCAATATCTATAGTGCTGTTTGATTTTGCCACTCCGATACGTTCGGCAAAATCTCGGATGGACTCCGGTGTATAGCCCCTTCGTCGAAACCCTGAAATGGTCGGCATACGGGGGTCGTCCCAGCCGTCTACGTATTTGTTTTTTACCAGTGTAAGAAGCTTACGTTTGCTCATAACTGTATAATTCAAATTTAAACGGGCGAACTCGTACTGATGCGGGGTATGTTCGATTTCCGAGGCCTCAATGACCCAGTCGTACAGGGGGCGATGGTCCTCAAATTCGAGGGTACAAATTGAATGGGTGATCCCTTCTATGGCATCCGAAAGAGGGTGGGTAAAGTCGTACATCGGGTAAATTGTCCAGGTTTCACCGGTGCGGTGGTGCTTAATTTTCTTAATACGGTAGAGTGTCGGGTCCCTCATATTCAAATTCCCCGAAGCCATATCGATCTTTGCTCTCAATACGTATTTGCCCTCTTCAAACTCACCCTTCCGCATTCGTTCAAACAGATCGAGGCTTTCTTCTATAGGGCGTGAACGGTCGGGGCTCTCCTTTCCCGGCTTTTTTAAAGTTCCCCGGTACTCCCTTATTTCTTCAGGTGAAAGACTGTCGATGTATGCTTTCCCGGTTTTAATAAGGTGTACCGCACACTCATACAACTGTTCAAAGTAGTCTGAAGCAAAGTACTCGTGTTTGTCCCAATCAAAGCCCAGCCAGTGAACATCCTCTTTAATCGATTCAATATATTCTATTTCTTCCTTTTCAGGGTTGGTATCATCAAATCGCAGATGGCAGCGGCCCTTGTATTTTTCAGCCAGGCCAAAGTTGAGGCAGATCGATTTTGCATGCCCAATATGCAGGTATCCGTTTGGTTCGGGAGGAAAACGGGTTGCTACTTGTCCCCCGTATTTTCCTTCCTTCAAATCTTTTTCAATAACACGTTCAATGAAGTGTAGAGAACTTCCATTTTCGCTAGAATCCATTAGTTCAACCTCTCTTAGTATATCCCCGCCTCGGGTCCGTAACGTGTGCGTCCTAAGACTCGCCGATAGTATCACATTTTGATAGATTATCTTCAATAGAGGTGCTGAGAATACCTGCTGAGAAGGCGGAAATTGTCCTTTTTCAAAGGCTCCATTACTAGTATGACTACTTAGTATATAGATTTTTTGAGCTATTTTTCCGGCAGGCTGATATAGAAAACAGAGCCTTGTTCCGGATGACTATCTACCCACAAGCGCCCATTATTACGCTTGACCAATTCATTGCTAAGTTTTAAACCGAGTCCGGTTCCCTGTTCTTCCTGAGTACCGTGTGTGGAAAAAACAGAGCCTATATCAAAGAGTTTGTTTAATTGTTCCGTTTCTATACCGATACCCTGGTCAATTACTTCAATCAGTATCTCCTCCGCCTCCCGATGGGCACGGATTGTTATTGTTCGATGAGGGTGGCTAAACTTTATGGCATTTGAAATGAGGTTTCGCAATACCGTGTGCAGCATGTTTTCATCGGCTAGTGCTGTTAAATCCGGTGTTACTTCCTGGGATAGTAAAATGTCCTTGCCCTTTGCCTGGGTTTCAAACAATCCGCAGACCGAATCAATTAGTGGAGCAAGTTCAAATTCCTCCGGTCTTGCCTCAATTTTTTCAGTTTGACTGCGGGACCATGAAAGGAGGTTCTGCAGCAGCAGATCGGTATTTGTTGTGATTTTTTTTAACTCTGAAATGATATAACGGTTTTCCTCTTTACTTACATCAAACTCCACTTTTTCTAATAAATTGATAAAAGAAATAATGCTCGCAAAGGGATTCCGAAGGTCGTGGGCGATAATGTTGAAAACTTTATTCTTCGCGTCGTTTGCCTCTGCAAGACGACGGTTTGTTTCTTCAAGGCGTGCTTCAAACTCTTTTTGTTCGGTGATATCGAAAACAATTCCTGTGATTTTCAGGGGAGCCCCATCATTATCGTATTCTACAATCCTGCCGCGGTCATAAAACCACTTATATGCCCCGCTGCGGGTTTTAATACGGTATTCCACCTCATACGCGGGTATTTTTCCGTAAAGATGGCGACGCATATTGTCCATTGTTGCCTCATAGTCATCGGGATGAAGCAGGTTGGTAAACGCATCCACCGTTGGAGAAAATTCGGATACCTCATACCCAAGGGCCTGTACCTTTTTAGGGTTAAATATCACTTTACCAGTTTTTACATTCCACTCCCAGCGGCCTAAATTTCCGGCCCAGGAAAATTCAAGCTTCTCATGAATAATACTCCGTTCCAGCTCCTGCTGTTTAAAATCCTGCTTAAAATGCTGCAATTCCTGGTTTTCTCTCTCCAACTCCTTGAGTTTTTTTACAAGCTCTGTGTGGTTCATCTGTTCATATTTGTCGTTGCTATTCATTTTTCACTCCTAACCGATATGGGTTACTTTGAAAAGGAGTCCCGGCTTATAAAGAGTAACACGATTTCTCCCATTAGACTTTGAGGTATACAATGCCTTATCGGCCTGCTCAATAATCTGCGCAGCTGTGGTGAAGCGGGCCGTATTGATGTAGTTAACACCAATACTTACCGTAATCTTTAGGGCTTTTTCCAAGTATTGTATTTCCATCTGCTCAATCTCTTTCCGAATACGTTCAGCAACATGAAAGGCAGCCTCCTTTGTGCTTTCCGGCAACAGAACTATAAATTCTTCACCACCAAAGCGGGCGACGACATCTTCTTGCCGTAAGGTCTGTTCCAGGGTCCTGGATAAGTGAAAAAGAACTTTATCGCCGGCTAAATGGCCATGCTGGTCGTTGAGCTGTTTAAAGTGATCAATATCAAGCAGGAGAATAGAGATGCTTTTATCATAACGCTGGACTTTCGCAAGCTCTTCGTTAAGACGCTTGTAAAAAAATGAATGGTTATAAAGTTGAGTTTTAAAATCTGTTACGCTGCTGCGATAATGAATTACATTCTGAAAACTTAGGGATGCGAATTTCAGCAGACGATCAATATAGACTATCTCTTCGTCGGAATATTCCCCTTCTACTATTTTCTTACCGACGATGATCATTCCGTAGAGTTCATCCGGACCGCTAATGGGGATTATTATTTCCGGATTAAGGGGTTTTAGATATTCAGCCGCTGCCTGGTTTTGAATTGAATACTCGAAAAGTGAAAAGCTTATGGTTCCCGGATAAGTGGAAAAATAGCGATTATATGCTTCCAGGGAATGAATGGGGGCCGGCGATTCAACCCTTTTTAGGTTATGGTAGCAAATAGTGCGAGGTCTTTGATCTTCTCCGTGTAATTTAAGCACGAACTGTAAAAAACTGGGAACAAATTTGTCTACAAGATTTGAGGTGATATAGTCAATCAGACTGTCCCCGCTATCCTGGTTGAAAATTTCAATTGCATCGGAGAGCAATTCTTCCAAATCGTGTATGCGGCGTTTACAGTTAGAAAGATAGTCAAAAATGCCCAAAGAGTTCAGCAGATCGTAGTGCTTGATAGCCTCAGGGCCTTTCATAAAATTATCGACGTTTTTCATAGCTGTATGTTAATTAAGATACCCTAAAAAGATAAAGTTCACAAGCCGGACTCTGGATAAAACTAATATGCCTTGTTGAAAAGTGTAGTTCATAGTTTTACTTATGTCCAATAAGTTTTGCAAGGTTTGGAAACTCAGCTCCATAATAGTAGCTGAGGATAAAATGCCCCAGATCAAAAATTCCTTCCTTCCGGTCACCGATAATGTGGTCGATTATACGGGAGTCTGCACTCGCGATAATGGAGTGGCTATTCCTTTTCAACTCGGTATCGGCGGAGCAGCTGAAATTAATCACTACATGTGTATCCCCGACACTAAAAAGCTGTTTCAAATATTCTGTGTTCTCCAGTGCTTCAAAGGGCAGGGCTGCCTGGGGGTGGTCAAGAACAACCTCGACTTCGGAAGGCTGGAGCTGGGAGAGTGAACGGGAGATAAGGGTAAGTACGTGCGAAAAAATAGAGATGGAGGAAAAATGAGAATAGTTTTCCCCGTCGTCCCGCACCACGCAGTCGGTAGCGATAAAAAGATTCCTGCCGTAAAAGTAGTTCATCAATAGGTAGAGCAGGTTTAAAAAATCTATGCTTAAGGACCTCTCTTTTACTTCCTCCGGTACTAGAAGCCTCCCGGATCGCTGTTGATTTAGTTTTTTTGAGAACACACCTCGGTAGAGCACGGTACGTTGAGATTTGTTCAGTTGATAGTGGTCTGATATAAGTAATCGAGTCCGTTTTTCCGGGTATCCCTTGTTGAGGAGACAGTAATAGTCGATAACCGCCTGTTCAAACTGGGCCTCAAAAAACTCTCGGCGCATATGTAACTGCTGTTTCCCTCCTACTCTCTTTAAAGGAATTGCATATATTCTACCAGATATGTGGTGTCCTGAACATCAAAAGCCCTTGTTAAACAGTATTCTTCATAAGTAAAGAAGTACAGCCGTTGCAGCGCCGGGGGGACAGTGGTAAGTTTCGATCTTATTTGTTTCAGTAGTAATTCTGCCTCCTTGTAGTGTCCGGTATACAAATTATATTGAACATAACTCAAATCCAAAACGAATTTTGATACCGCATCCTTCAAAGCCGACCCTCTCCGACTTTCTAAAAGAGGGATTATACGATGATCATTTTCTTTTTGGCCGTCGTGCATATAAAGCTGTACCAAATGAAGTGTGGCCCCTTCTTTTTTTAGGCGTTCTTCGCGCTGCTGCGAGTAAAGTTCGGAGAGACGGACCGCCCGTTTTTCAATCAAAAAGATGGTGTCTTGAATATTACGCATCGACCCATCTTCAGGGGTGAGAAATTTTCCCTTTTTTCTAAGGGGAGACTTTGTAATTGGGCTGTAAATAGCGTTACTACGCCATTCGAGCCTTTGCGGTTCCTTGTGACGATAGGTGGGTAAGATGAGCAGAGGCCCATCCTTAAAATAGCCTGACAGCTCCGTGCGGACCACCGGGTTCTTTTTCCCACTTATCGCCCATACACTCTTGATGAGCTTATACTTTGTATCGAGGTTTATAGTATCAACAAGCTCAAGCGGAAGAATGAGGCCGCTGTATAGACTGTGAACGGCGGTGTACGGGTTTAAGGAGACCCCTACGGTAGCAGTCGACCCTTGAGGGAAGATAGCAACAGAATGTCTGTCTGAACCAGAGGGTGAAGAAGCACACCCAAGGATGATAATAAGGATTCCACATAAAAAGCTGATTCGTAGTGCACGTAACATATTTTCCTCCATATGTTAATAGAGGAAAAAAATGCATCCCTGCTTCAAAAAAATAAGAAAAAAACAACATTTCCCGGAATTTCGACCTTTTTTCAGAGGACTCTTTATTACAACCCTCCTATTTAAGGCACCAGGCTGAAGAGTTCTTTAAATTTCCAGCCCGTTCATTTTTTTTACCCTGCGAGTATGTCTGCCCCCGGCGAATTGTGCATCAATATAGGCGTCAAGCATCTCTGAAACCGGTTCGCTGTACTCTATTCTGCCGCCGAAGGCAAGAAAATTCACATCATTGTGCTCCCTGGCCATACGGGCGGCAAAACTATTTTGCGGCATTGCGCAGGTAATTCCGTTCATTTTATTTGCGCTAATGGAAATACCTATCCCTGTACCACAGCATACAACTCCAAACTCGTACCCGCCCTTACGGAATTCATTCACCGCGTCAACGGCCTTATCCGGATAATCGACCGACTCCTCAGTGGATACTCCTACATCTGTTATTTCATAGCCACGCTTTACAAGGTGGTCAACAATTTCTTTTTTAATCTCTAATGCCCCATGATCAACGCCGATTACTACTTTTGCTGCCATATTGCGCCTCCTGGAGGGTATTCTAATAACTTGTTTCAAATGCGGCAAGGCACCCCCGCTATGCCCGTTTCCCTATCAATTCCCCTGGGCCCTCCTGGACCGGATAAAACAAAATTTGACGTATCCCTCGGAATGAATAATAGTATATTGTAATGAACTAAATACCAAGATAGTGGAGAAATCAATGGCGGCGCGGGATTCTTTTAGAATTGTGGGTATAGGAGCTTCAGCGGGAGGGCTGGAAGCCCTGGAAGAGTTTTTTCGTTCCATCCCCGATGATACCCAATTGGCCTTTGTAGTTGTTCAGCATCTCTCCCCGGACTATAAAAGCCTCATGGTGGAGCTACTTTCAAAATATACAAAAATGGAAGTAAAGCGGGCTGAAGACGGTATGGAGGTAGAGGTAAACAATGTGTACCTGATACCTCCGCGTAAGAATCTAAAAATTTATCATGGAAAACTGTATCTTACAGAACAGGACCACAGTCATGGATTGAATCTTCCTATTGATATCTTCTTACGGTCCCTTGCGGAGGACCAGAAAGAGCGGTCTATCGGTATTATTCTCTCCGGAACGGGAAGCGACGGAACCCTTGGAATCCGGGCTGTGAAAGGGGCGGGGGGGCTTGTTTTTGCTCAGGACAATATCTCCGCTAAATTCGACGGTATGCCCCGCAGTGCCAGTTCTACGGGTTTAGTTGATTACGTATTACCCCCCAAGGATATCGCCCATGAGTTGTCAAGGATTATTCAACATCCCCTGCTTGATCATGAAAATGAAGATGAGGGAGAGCTGTCAACTCGGCATGCCACCGTTATCTCTAAGATTTTATCCCGAATACGAGATGTTGTAGGGGTTGATTTTTCAGAATACAAGGATTCTACAGTTATTCGTCGAATTGAGCGGAGAATCGGAATAAATCAGCTCGATTCCACCGAAGAATATGCTGCGTTTTTGGAATCCTCACCAAAGGAAGTCCACGTCCTGTATAAGGACCTATTGATCGGTGTAACCCGCTTTTTTAGAGACACCGAGGCTTTTGAAAATATAAAAGAAACAGCAGTTCCGGACTTGTTAAAGAAAAAGAAGGATGAACAGCAGTTGCGTTTATGGTGCATGGGTTGTTCCACCGGAGAAGAGGCCTATTCTTTGGCAATTTTGTTTTATGAAAAGATGCAGGACCTGAATATCGACTACGATGTGAAGATATTCGCCACCGATATAGATCGTGATAGCATCGAATATGCCGGAGTAGGCATTTATCCAGAGAGTATCGTTACCGATGTAAGTCAGGACCGGCTTCATAAGTTTTTTACAAAAAAAGAAAATACCTTTCAGGTAAACCCGGAAATACGGCGTATGGTCATCTTTGCAAACCACAATGTGATGCAGGACCCGCCCTTTTCGGCAATTGATATGATCAGTTGTCGTAATATGCTCATTTATCTAAAACCGGAAATACAACAAAGGGTTTTGGGGGCGTTTCATTTTTCGATAAAGCAGGATGGGTATCTGTTTCTCGGCTCCAGTGAGTCCGTTGGGGAATTAAGCGGCGTGTTTGGCCTCGTCGATACAAAATGGAAGATTTACCAGTGTAAACAGAAATCCCAGCAAAACAGGGTTTCCGATTATTTTGTTCCTCCCCTCAAGCCCAACAAGAAAAAGCGGGAGCGGTTTCCCCAAAAGATCTACACTAAAAAAGCCGCCGCCGGCGATGATATGATGGAGAGTGCCTATGACTACCTGATCCATGAGTATGTACCCCCGTCGATAATAATTGATCGTAACCTCAATTTGATTCATGTGTGCCGCGAAGCCTCCAAGTTTATGAAAATACCAACCGGTAAAATTTCGCTGAATGTACTTGATTTACTGCCGAACGGCATTAAGGCTGCGGTGAGTACGGCGGTACATAAGGCCCTAAAAGAGGATAGTCCCATTACCTATAGGGACCTTACCCTGCAAAATGAAAATAAAACCTTCTTTGTAGACTTATCCGTCCGCCCGGTGCTTGATCGACAAAATAAACCGATCGGGTATTTTCTCGTGATGTTTCAAGATCAAGAGGACCGCGTTCGGGAACCAGAGGATGAGGAAAAGAGCTCCTTCGATGAACAACAAAATAAGATGATCGCGGATTTGGAGCAGGAGCTTCAATTTACAAAGGAAAACCTTCAGGCAACAATAGAGGAGCTGGAAACTTCCAACGAAGAGCTCCAGGCAACAAACGAAGAACTGATCGCCTCTAATGAAGAGCTGCAGAGTACTAATGAGGAACTTCAGTCGGTGAATGAAGAGCTCTATACGGTAAATGCCGAATACCAGAATAAAATTGAGGAGTTGTCGGAGGCCAACAATGATCTGAAAAATTTTCTCAATAATACCGATATAGGAATGGTTTTTTTAGATAAGGAGTACAAGATCCGGAAATACACCCCCGCGGTAACGGAGGTAATAAACATAATGGAAATGGATGTTGGACGACCGATAGAACACATAACCCGCAATATTGAAGAACATGAGTTTATGGAGGATATCCGACGGGTGTTGATCAGCCTTGCTCCGGTAGAAAAAGAGATCAGCACCAAAGAGGGTAAGTGGTTCCACATGAAAATCTTGCCCTACCGTACGGTGAATAACGTAGTTGAAGGTATTGTAATTACCTTTTTGGATATTGATGAGAAAAAGAAATTTGAGGATAAGCTGAAAAAAGAGCGAAATCTATTAGTAAGGATTCTTGAGAACAGCCCGGTGGGTAAAACAATGGTGAACAAGGAGGGCAAAATTGTTTTTGCGAATCAAAAAGCAGCTGAAATATTCGGTATTAGCCGGGAGGAGATACTGAAGCGAGGTTTCGGTGACCGCGGTTGGAAAATAACGGATTTTGAAGGAAAGGAAATACCCGTTGAGGAGCTTCCCTTCAGTAAGATTATGCAGACTAGTGGTTCCCTTTATGACTATAAGCACACAATTAAAAAACCTGATGGAACAACAATATATTTGCTTATTAACGGCTCACCCCTTTTTACTGAAACCGATGGTGAAGTTGACGGAGCAGTGTTTAGCATACAGAAAACCGAGGTGGAGTGAGGAAGAATGGAGAAGCCTTCTTTAAATGACAATTTTCGAAAAGAAGCTGAAAGTTATTTAGATAAACAGGGCGGACGCTTACAGGAGTATGCACACTATACTAATGAAGAGCTGCTGCATGAACTTCAGGTCCATCAGATAGAACTTGAATTACAGAATGACGAATTAAAAAATTCACAACTGAAGCTCCAGGAAGAGCGGGCGAAGTATACCTCCTTATTTAATTTGGCCCCGGTGGGGTATTTTAACCTAGATAAACAGGGCTTTATAAAGGATATGAACTACTCGGCCGAACATATGCTCGGCCGAGAAGTAGCAAGAAGTACCGACAGCAAGTTTACCGATTTCATTTATCCGGAGGACCAGGACCTCTTCTATTTTCATTTTCAAGACATATTGAAGTACGGCAAGGGGAAACCCCGTGAAATTCGCTTGATTAAGCCCGATAAGAGTAACTTTTACGTACGTATTCAAAGCACCACTATAAAGAACTCCCAACAGGGAATGAACATCTTTATGGCGGTAATTGATATCACTGAAATGGTAGAGGCAAGGAACCAACTGAAGGCGGCAAAGGTTGAGGCTGAAGCGGCTAGCCGGGCAAAAAGTCAGTTTCTTGCGAATATGAGCCATGAAATTAGAACACCCATGAACGGAATTCTTGGAATGTTGGAAATTGCTATGATGGCGGACCTCCCGGACGAACAGAAGGAGCATCTGAGATTAGCAAAATCATCGGCGGATAATTTGTTGAGTATCCTGAATGATATTCTGGACCTTTCAAAGATAGAAGCTAAAAAATTAACTTTACAGGAAATTGAATTTAACCCAGCAGAGGTTATTTCCGGTGCAGCCCGGCTATTGAGTGTGAGCGCATGGCGTAATGGAGTAGAGTTGGTAGCCGGGGTCGATCCAAAAATCCCGAAACGACTTATAGGAGATCCCCTGCGACTGAAACAGGTGCTGTACAATTTATTGAGCAACGCGGTAAAGTTTACCGGTGAAGGTGAAATTCAAGTACAAATAGCCCGGGAGAGCGGGGCTCCCCCGGGAAAGGAAAGACTCAAATTTGTATGCCGCGACAGCGGAATCGGAATAGACCCGAAACATGTGGAAAGGCTTTTTCAGACATTTACCCAGGCCGACGAAGCTACTACTAGAAAGTATGGAGGGACCGGGCTTGGATTGGCGATTAGTGCCAAATTGATTGAAATGATGGGCGGCAGCATCCATGTCGATTCGGCGGAGGGACGGGGAAGTACCTTTTCCTTTGTTATTGATCTGGCGATAGGCAAGGGAGTGAACAGTGAAACTGCAAAAGCCCCGGAGGACTCTGAAAGAGCTTCGGTAAAGCAGATACTTCTGGCGGAAGCCCATGAATCATCCCGAAGAGTTTTCAACATGTATTTTGAAGATCTTGAAGTGCCGGTATATCCTGTTTCACCGGGAAAGTTAACGGAGGATGAAAGTACGTCTTTAAAAGAAAAAATTACTCGGGTAGGGGAACCAGAAGAGCAGCTCGTTCTTATTTCAGGTAAAAAGACACAATTAGAAGAATTCCTCGAATTTCTTGATAAAGACCCTCTTCTCTCACGTATCCCAATTGTAATTGCCGGTTATCCACCGGAAAGCGCCGATTACAGGAACCGATTTTCCCAGTACAATGTGCATCGGGTTATTGAAAAACCAATTGATTACAATAATCTATCTGACATGCTGCATAAGGTGTTCAACCAGAAATTATCTCAGGCCTCCACTCAGGCCTCCACAAATTCGGGCGATTCCGCCGGCGCGATTTTAACTAAGGACAAAACCATGGTACCGACAATCCTTATTGCTGAAGATAACGATATAAATATGAAGGTGTTGGATGACTATTTCTCAAAAAAGCAGTGGAAGATAACTAAATGCAGAAACGGCAAGGAGGCCCTTGAACAGTTTATTTTACGCCCTGCGAGTATCGACGCCGTGTTAATGGATATTCAGATGCCGGTTATGGATGGATATGAGGCAATAACGAAGCTGCGTAATGAAGCCGGTGAGGCCGGAGCCAGGGTGCCGATTATTGCGATGACCGCCTATGCAATGTCCTCCGATCGTGAAAGATGTTATCGTGTCGGCGCGAACGACTATGTGACCAAACCTATTTCTTCAATGGAAAAACTGGAGGCTTTATTGGAACAGAATATGCAAAAGCACAGTGTAAAACAGCATATTGTTATTGCTGAAGATGAAAACATCAACCGGATGTTTTTACACCGAATTTTAGATAAGGCAGGGTACCAGGTTTCAGAAACGAAGGATGGAGAGGGGGCCCTTTCCCTAATAAGCGAAGAATTGCCCCATATGGCCATACTTGATCTTCAGCTGCCCAAGAAAAACGGGATAACTGTTATTAATGAACTATGTGCGAATGAAAAAACTGCGGCTATTCCTGTAATAATAATTTCTGGAAGGAGCTATGAAGAAATTGAAAGTGAAGATCTTCCTGAAAATGTTGTGGGAATCATCACTAAGCCTGTTGATCGTTCTACTCTGCTTGAATATATTGAAAACAATCTAAGAAGAAAGGCAGTTGAATGAAAGATATTGGACCAGTAAAGGAAGATCTTATAATTGCTCAAAAAAATGAGATTACCGAATACCTTATTTATAAAAAGCTCGCGGACAAAGAAAAGGACCGCCGTAATCGGGTTACCTTACAAAAAATTAGTAATGAGGAACATCAACATTATGAATTCTGGAAGGAATATACCGGGCGTGAGTGTACACCCAACCGTATAAAAGTCTGGTTTTATCTCTTTATTGCACAGGTGTTCGGCCTTACCTTCGGCATAAAGCTTATGGAACTGGGTGAAGAAAATGCCCAGATCAACTATCAGAAAATTCAAGAGTATATACCCCAGGCGGAACAAATAATTGCCGATGAGGATTCTCATGAAAAGGCCCTTATCAATATAATTGAGGAAGAAAAACTGGACTATGTGGGGTCTATTGTTCTGGGATTAAACGACGCCCTAGTTGAATTGACCGGCACCCTGGCAGGCTTGTCCCTCGCCCTGCAAAACAATCGACTTATCGCGACCGTGGGGCTGATCACCGGTATTGCGGCTTCAATGTCCATGGCCGCTTCCGAGTATTTATCAAAAAAATCTGAAGGTGAAAGCAGCCGGGCATTACGCTCTTCCTTATATACCGGAATAGCGTATATCGGCACGGTTATTTTACTGGTGTTACCATTTTTTCTGCTTCCTGTGTATCAGATCTCCCTGCCGGTAACCCTTGGAATCGGATTATTGATAATATTAATTTTTAATTTCTACATTTCAGTGGCGAAGGACTATAACTTTCTGCACCGCTTTGGAGAAATGGCAGCTATAAGCCTAGGGGTCGCCTTTTTCTCATTTTTCATAGGCTTTATTATTAGAGCGGTTTTCGGAGTGGATGTCTAAAAGGGCGGATTGCCCGCCGCCCTGTTCTATAAAAGAGCGAAGCACTTGTGCAGAACAGGCGTTAGCAGCAGAATTTCAACTTGCCTTCTCTCTTAAACATTAGTAAATTGGTAGTGAATAACCAGCTCAGATAGAACGGAGTAACTTATGTCACTACTACATATCCGCGCTCTCTCCTCAACAGTCTATGATGCCGCTGAGGAGCAGAACAAACCGATACTCAACGGGGTAGATCTGGACATCGAACCCGGTGAGATACATATGCTGATGGGTACCAACGGGTCGGGAAAATCGACCCTGGCCCATGTGCTGATGGGCCACCCCTACCACAGGGTCACCGAGGGAACCATCCAATTCCAAGGCCGGGATCTCCTCTCCATGTCCACCGACCAGCGGGCCCGGGCGGGCATGTACCTGGCCTTCCAGTATCCCACCGCCGTACCCGGTCTACCGGTGGCCACTTTCTTAAAAAAAGCCACCGAGGCCCGCCGAAACGAAGAGATCAGTGTGCGCGATTTCCAGAAGGAGCTGCGCGGACACATGCGTGAACTCGATATCCCAAAGGCCTTCCTCGGTCGGTCTTTACACGAAGGCTTCTCCGGCGGCGAAAAAAAGCGTATGGAGGTGCTGCAGATGAACCTTCTCAAACCCGAACTGGCAATCCTCGATGAGACCGACAGCGGGCTGGACATCGATGCCCTCAAACTCCTGTTCTCCAACATCAGAGAGAACAAGACCGACCGCCGGTCCCTGCTGATAATCACCCACTACGACCGCATCCTCGATCACATCACTCCGGACCATGTGCACATCATGCAGGCCGGAAAAGT
>Ga0209925_1000213_pt1 | contig 31039 bp, 26 predicted proteins | sample SalPonR2_A_D1_MG_FD_185702 | JGI IMG/M metagenome (GOLD analysis project Ga0209925, IMG submission 185702) | Salt pond soil microbial communities from South San Francisco under conditions of wetland restoration - Salt Pond MetaG R2_A_D1_MG... ... | reverse complement strand
GCAGATCCGGGGCATGAATAAGCCCTTGGGCCAGGCCAACCCTCTGCTGATACCCCTTGGACAGTGTAGCGATAGGACGGTATACCACTGAAGCGAGTCCTGTTTCTTCAATAACCGCAGACAAGCGCCGTTTCTTATCTGCTACCGACAAACCCCGCACATCGGCGATAAACTCAAGGTATTCATGCACATTCAAATCCGGATACACCGGCGCATTTTCCGGAAGATACCCAATTTCCGATTTGATTTTCATCGATTCCGTGTAGATATCATAGCCCAATATCGAAACGCTTCCTGAGGTCGGAAAATGATAGCCGGTAAGTATTTTCAAGAGGGTTGTTTTCCCCGCTCCGTTGGGACCTAAAAGTCCAACCACTTCTCCTTTTCCAATAGAAAAATCGACGTTTCGCACCGCTTCTATGTGACCGTATCGTTTACTTACCCTTTGTGCTTCAATCATACCTTTTCTATTCCTCCTTGTAAGGAATATCATATGTAAGACGATCGCGTGTGAGGACAGTGTCGGGGAAAACCTCACGGGCCTCGTTCAGCAGCTGTCGTAGTTCATATTCGGTATATCGCGGGCTGTAGTGTATAAGGCCAAGCTTTCCCACGCCTCCAGCATCCCTTGCAACTGTAGCAGCCTGGTGGGCGGTAAGATGCTTCTTTTCGCGGGCGCTCTCCTCCAATTCATGTTTAAACATTCCTTCACAGACTAGAAAATCACAGCCCCCTACCTTAGGGGCAATCCCGTCAAAATATACTGTATCGGTGACATAGCCAATTTTTCGGCCCGGCCTGTTGGGACCCATAACAGCCTCCGACGGTACCTTTTCGCCGGTTTCTGAAAGAACGGTTTCACCCTTCTGCAATTTTGCCCACTTTGGTCCCTTCGGTACCTGCAGTCGTTCGGCTTCCTGTGGATTAAAGACCCCCGGCCTTTCATCTTCTATCAGTACATATCCCATGCAAGGCTTCGTATGCCGCAGCCAAAAGGCATCTATATGAAACCCCTCCCCCTGATACACTGTTCCCGGGGTTTCAATTTCCCGGATAATAATCTCGTAGTTGATATACATATCGAGGACCCGTCGGTTTTCCTCAACGTACTCTTTTATTTTAGGCGGACCAATTATATAGAGCGGCTCATCACGGTCTACTTGACTGGACAACATGAGAATACCCGGCAGTCCTGTCACATGATCTGCATGGGTATGGCTAATAAAAATTGTGTTTATTTTTTTCCAGCGCAAATTGAGTTTTCTTAAAGATACCTGGGTACCTTCACCGCAGTCGAACAGAAAAAGATCTCCCTCTCGGCGCAGAAGCATAGAGGTGAGGAATCTATTGGGTAGGGGCATCATGCCGCCGGTCCCGAGAATAAATAGTTCTAAGTTCATAATGTGTGTATAATATAAATAGGTGGACGGAATTACAAGATTCCGCCCACTTTTACGTCTTAATTATTTATTGATGCATGATCCGGCACTTGTTCCGGCTTTTTCGCAGTAAAGTTTATTTCTCCCTTCCTCATGCTCAAAACCAGACGTGTGCCGCTTGAGCACTTACCCTCCAGCATCTGCATAGAAATCGGATCTTCAATTTCTTTACTTATAAGCCTTCTCAGCGGCCGCGCACCATATTTTGCATCAAAACCATTGTCAATAAGATAATCCTTTACAGTTTGCTTTACTTCCATGATGATGTTCATTTCAAGAAGTCGTAGAGATACCTCCGACAGCATAATGTCGAGTATTTTGCTGACCTCATCACGACTCAGGCTCTGGAATACGACAATTTCATCTACACGGTTGATAAACTCGGGCCGAAAGGACCGTCGCATCTCGTTTAAGGCGGATGCTTTAATATCCTTGTAATCAAACACACCCTCTTTTACCTGAAAGCCCAGTGTCCCTTCGTGGGAGATTTCCCGGGCACCCGCATTGGAGGTCATAATAAGCACGGTATTTCGGAAGGACACCTTATGTCCAAGATTATCCTGCAACTCTCCCTCCTCCAATACCTGGAGTAACAGGTTAAACACATCCGGGTGGGCCTTTTCAATCTCGTCCAACAAAATTACCGAGTAGGGCCGGCGTCTAATTTTTTCCGTCAGCATGCCGCCCTCTTCGTAGCCTACATAACCGGGAGGTGCCCCGACCAACCGGCTGACGTTGTGTTTTTCCATAAAGTCGGACATATCGATTCTTATCAGAGAATCTTCGTTCCCAAAAAGGAACTGCGCCAGGGTTTTTGCCAACAGTGTTTTTCCTACTCCCGTAGGCCCGAGGAATATAAATGACCCCAGGGGTCGTGTAGGTGAATTTAATCCGGTCCTGGAACGGCGAATACTCGAAGCGATTGCTCCAATTGCTTCGTCCTGTCCGATAATCGTTTTGTGCAGCTCGTCTTCAATGTGAAGGAGCTTTTCAGATTCACTTTGCGCAATTCTCGCCAGGGGTATTCCGGTAATGCTGGAAATTATGCTCTGAATATCTTCTTCATCTACAATGTTCTTTTCGTTTTTAAGGGACTTTTTCCATCCCTTCTTTATTTCCTCTACCCGGCCCTTCAATTGCCTTACCGTATCCCGTACCGCTGCTGCCTTTTCATAATCCTGATTATTTACAAGGTTTATTTTTTCTTCGGTCAGCCGCTCTATTTCCTCTTCAAGTTCGGTCAGCTCTTTCGGTCTGACCGTGTTGTTTATTCTCTTGTAGGAACCCGCTTCATCGATCAAATCAATTGCCTTGTCCGGCAAAAACCGATCACTGATATAGCGGCCGGAGAGCCTGGCAGCTTCAGTAATTGCCTTTTCTGTGTACGAGACGTTGTGGTGTTCCTCATACTGATTTTTTATGCCGTTTAGTATTTCCATTGTCTCATCTATCGACGGCTCTTCAACAAAAATCGTCTGAAACCTCCGTTCCAGGGCCGCATCCTTCTCAATGTACTTGCGGTACTCATTATGGGTGGTTGCCCCTATGGTTTGCAGCTCTCCGCGAGAAAGGGCGGGTTTCAACATATTGGAGGCATCGATTGCACCTTCTGCACCACCTGCCCCAATGATGGTATGGAGTTCATCGATAAAAAGAATCACATTACCGGCAATGGAGATCTCTTTCATAACCTTTTTAAGCCGCTCTTCAAACTCACCTCGGTACTTTGTGCCGGCGATAAGGGAGGCTATGTCGAGGGTAACTACGCGCTTTCCAAGCAACACTTCCGGTGCAGTTCCCTCCTGAATTTGCTGGGCAAGACCTTCGACAATCGCGGTTTTTCCAACTCCCGGCTCGCCTATTAGTACCGGGTTATTTTTTGTACGACGGGCAAGAATCTGTATTACCCGCTGAATTTCCCACGTGCGGCCGATAACCGGATCGAGCTTGTTTTCCCGGGCGTAATCTGTAAGATCTCTGGCAAACTCATCAAGGGTGGGAGTACCTTTTCCACTGTGCTGCTGCGTCGCTTTTCGCTTTGGAGCTCCCTGGGGGGCACCACCGCCGGCTTTCTTCCGCATACTGCCGCTTCCGCGGAGGTCCGTAATTGCGTCCCGAATAGTTTCAACAGAGACCGAATGTTTTACAAGAAACCGCTGTACCACACTGCCGGTCTCTTTTGAGGCTGCAAGCAGCAGGTGTTCGGTCCCGATATATTCGTGGCCCATGCCGCGGGCCTCTTCGGCCGCATCTTCAAGTACCTTTTTACCTCGGTGCGAAGGGGGAACATCCCCTAGAATGAACCCTGCGTGTTTTTTTGGTATGCTCTTTTCGATCTCGGACTGCAATTCCCCCGGATCGATCTTTAGATTTGTGAGAGCTTTGTAACCCAATCCTTCTCCATCTTTCAGGAGAGCAAGAATTATATGTTCGGGAAGAAGCTGGTCTGAATGAAACCGTTTTGCCTCCTCCTGTGCGAATATCGTTAGTATTCTTTGGGCCCGTTGTGTTAGACCTTTAAACATCGGCATCCTCCTTGTAAGCGCCCAATGCGTGCTGTACGAGGCGCGCTCGTAAACTCTTGATCTGCTGGGATGATTCTTCCAGCTTCTCATGTCCGGCAATCTGCTGCAGATGGGCCTTCCCAACAAGCACTAACAGTGCATTCACATTTTGGAGAGGAACATCAATCCATCCCAGCGCGACACCTAAACGCACATCCGAAAGCAAATTAATTGCTTCCTTCTCCTGCAGCAATCTGCAGTTTGTTAAAATTCCATAAGCACGATATACAATATCTTCAAGTTCAACCCTACGGTGACGTTTCATTTCCTCACGTGCCTTCTGTTCATAATCTACTAGCTGAGAGGCTATACGTGCAAGTTTTTCAACAATATCTTTTTCATTTTCTCCAATTGAAACAGGATTGTACAGCTGGTAGAGGGACCCGAGGGACCCGTCTTCATCACCGGTAAATCCTTTTACCTCAAGTCCTGCATCCATTGCTTTTCTAAAAGCCCGCTCCAATACCGACGAATATTTTAGCGCGGGAAGATGCATCAGTACCGAAACTTGCAGTCCCGTCCCGCAGTTCTTTAAATTAGAACTTAAATACCCTTTGTCGAGGGATACCGCAAAATCAAGTTGTTTTTCCAGCTGACGGTCTATCGCATTCACCTTTTCATAGGCCCGTTGTATGGACAAGCCCCCTGTAAAGGCAGCAAGCCGTAGATGATCCTTACTGTTAACAGTAGCGGCGATTGAGTCTTTCCGATCAAATACCACAACACGCTCTTTTTCCAGGGAATAATTCTGGGAAACAAAGTGCTTTTCTATAAGTTTTCTCCGTTCGACCACCGGAAGACTCTCCAGAACTTTCATAGTCAGCTCATCATCCACATGAACACCGCGGAAGGCCTTTCTTATATTTTCCTGAACTTCCTGCAGCTCCTTATCATTCAGTTTATGAGGAAAAAAATACCCCGACAGGTTTCGGGATAACCGTGCTCGACTGGAATACACCACCGCCTGTTCCGGTCCCCTTTCACTGTACCACCCAGGGTGTTCTAAAATTGTTTGAAAGTTAACTGCATTCATTCCTCAATACCCCTATGGGGATTCTGCTCCAGTTCTTTTATCTGGTCCCTGAGCAAAGCTGCCCTTTCATATTCTTCCTTCTGTACCGCCTCGCTTAGTTTCCGTTTGAGTACTTCCTTATCAATTAAAATAGCTTTGTAAGCCTTCAATTTCTCAGGGAATTTACCCCGGTGTATGGTAATATCCGTATGGTCGGATAAAATAGTATCAATTTGGTTTCGGAAAGTTGTATAACACTCCGCGCAACCGGCTGTTTCATTCTCTTTAAGATCAGTAAGAGTAGTGCCGCATTTCGGACATTCGTTTGTTACGGTCTGTTCACCCTCCTGAGAAAAAGATTCTACCAATCCACTCAGCAACTGTGAGAGAGAGACCTCGCCGTTTTCCCCATTTTCGAGGGTAACACCTTTCTGCTTTGCACACTCGGCACACATATGGACCTCATAAATTTCTCCGCCCATAATTTGCTGAACGTGGACAATAGCTTCATTCTCTCCACAAATATCACAAATCATTAAATCCTCCGTTTTCTCTCCTCCATTTTAACACGTTATACAATATCGGGCTACACCCACACTCAATATACTACTTTACTCCCCAGTTGTGTATATCAATGCTTCCTTAAAATCTCGAGCGGTTTTATTTTCCCGGCTCTTCGTGCGGGAAAGTACGCGGCTAAAGCAGCGGCAAGCATGGCCCCGGTACCGGTAAAGAAGATTTCAAGAAACTTAATCCTTATTGGTATAGTTTCTAAATAAAAGGATTCATCAAACACCTTTATTTTTTCATTTTCAAGTTCCACTACCGGTGACAGAAACCTTTCAATGGTCCCGTAGCCGGAGTTTAGGACAATTTCCAGGCCCCTGAGTAAACTATTGATATTTACTGCAGCCGCCAGGCCGATAGAAACTCCCACTAGAGTAGCCACGGTGCCCAGCCAAATTCCCGTATAAAGAAAAGACTTTGTAATGCGGGCCGGTGTTACTCCCACACTCTTAAGCATCGCGATTTCAGGCTCTTTTTCAATAACCAGCATTATCATAGAAGAGGAAATGTTCACGGTGGCAACTAATACGATAAGGGCCATTACAAAAATAAGTAGATTGCGGGTTGTCCTAAAGCTATTCAGCATCGGCCGTTCAAGACTATACCACGTATACACATACCACTTATCAGACAACTCATTTATCAGCATTCGGGCCACTTTTCCGGCGTTTTGATAGGGTTTTTCCAGTTTTACCCCTATGGTATAACTACCGGGTTCATCAAAAAGCACTTTTCCCGAGGAAATAGGAATATACATACTAAGGGCATCAAGTTCATAATATCCAGTAGAAAAAATACCTTTAATAGTAAAAAAACTCGGCCGCAGGATAGGAGCCCTGTTCGGCATTGATTTTGCGGTTAAAAGCCGAATCCGGTCTCCTACGGACACATTCAGTTTTTCCGCTACCTGGGAACTCAACAGGGCATCTTGTTTTGCCTCAAGCTGAAATTCTCCGGCAACTATATTCAAATATTCTTGCACCCCCTCATCCCCCGAATAGTAGTTTTCCGGCAATGAACGGAGGGAAACCCCGGTTTTTCCCTTAGGAGAATATACCAGTCCTTCTCCAAACACCACCGGAAAGGCATTAGTCACTCCGGTGGTAGTAGAAATTTTCTTTAAGGCGGATTCTCGTTCATGTTCCTCTATCGGCGAGTAGGTCCTTATTTGCAGGTGGTATGAGCCAATTTCTATAAACCGGCGAGTAATGCCTTCGATCATTCCCCCCGATACTTCTATTACGGTAATGAGGGGAACCAGAGAAAGCCCTATGCCGAGAATAGCCCCAATAAGGTGGCTGGTAGTTTTATTTGAGGCCCTCGAACCGAAGAGCATTTTGAAGCCAAGATATGCGGGAGCCGATTCTTTCATTGCTCCTCCAGACAGCCTTTTCGCAGATGAAAATGTGTATCTGCTTTATCACTAAGAGACATATCATGGGTCACTACAACCAAGGTCGTCCTATACTGTTCAGCAAGCTGAAAAAGGATATCCGCAACAACTTTTGAATGGCGCTCATCCAAGTTCCCGGTTGGTTCATCCGCAAGGATTAGTTTTGGAGAATTGATTAAAGCCCTTGCAACAGCCACCCGCTGACGTTCGCCCCCTGAAAGCTGGGAAGGATGAAAATCTTTTCGATCCTCTAATCCTACCTGATCAAGAAGAGCGTCGGCCCTCTCTAAGGCCTTACTCCGTTTTTCCCCTCCCATAAAAGCGGGGAGCATCACATTTTCACGGGCGTTAAAATCCTTCATCAAGTAATGAAACTGAAAAATAAAACCTACCTGTCGATTTCGATAATTACTTAACTTTTCCTCCGAAGCATTTTCAACTTGCAGATCTTCTACTCTTATTGTTCCGTAGGTAGGATAATCCAAACCGCCTATTAAATTAAGAAGAGTGCTCTTTCCACTCCCACTCTCACCGGTTATTACCACCGTCTTCCCCTTTTCAAGGGTCATGGAGATATTATTTAAAATATGCAGCTCTTCAGGTCCATTCTTGTAAAATTTTCCTACACTCTCTAGTTCAACCATTTGCCTACTCATTCCTTAATATTTCCGCAGGCCTAAACTCGGATATCCGCTTTGAAGCTGCATAGGCAGCCAAAATAGACATTCCAGCCGCGAAAAATACAATTATTAACACATCGTTATAGAGGATACGCACCGGTACCCCCTCCATATAAAAGGTAGCCTTCGAAAATATTTCTACTCTTTGTCCCGAGCTCATTGGGGTTAAAAATAAATGCACCAGCTTAAGCAGCCCATTGAGGAGGGTTTCTGTTATGGTGAATATTTCATTTATATGCAAACTGACAACCATACCTAGCATTGTTCCTGCCACTGAGCCGATTATACCTATCAATGCTCCTTCAACAAGAAAGATTGAACGAATCGAAATGGTAGATGATCCTACCGCCCTTAGAATACCAATTTCTTCCCGCCTCTCCATTACCGACCTCTCCAGGGAGTTCTTTATATTTACCGCAACCACAATAAATATTAGTCCAAGCACTACCATCATTGTAAGCTTCTCTACTCTTAGAGCTCCAAAGAAGGCACGATTGTACTGCCTCCAAGACTCCAATTCCGCACCGTCCTCTAGGGGTTTAAGACTTTCCCGTAAATCCTGAAGAACCTGCTGATCACGGTAACGATTTTTTATTTTTATTCCGATAGTCGGAAACTGTGCGCCCGCATCAATACGATCAACAAATTGATACTCAATAAAACAGAAGGCTGAATCATATTGATAATACCCGCTTTCAAAAATACCGGTAACGGTAAACTTGGTATGCTGTGGGCTGAGGGATGCGAAAGATCGACCTGTCATGGTAATCATCCGTACCTGGTCTCCCAAACCAACGCCGAGGGTCCTTGATAGTTGACGCCCGATTACTACCCCCGGTGTGGAGCTTCCCTGCAGGGAGAAGGATCCATGTATCATATTAAGCTGTTCTATTAAACCACTGTCGCGCACCGCATGTTCCTCTGGTATAGCACGGACCAGAGTTGAATGATAATCTGAAAACTCACCCTGAATTAAAGTCTGTGAATCAATAAACTTTGAATAACTTTGTACTTCCCTTCTTTTTGAGACTGTATCAAGCACCTTTTCAACTTGAGTAAGCTCCCCGTTTATCCTTATATGATACGAGTTAATTTCCAGAATATCTTCAATAAACCCCAATTGAAGCCCGTTCATTACACTAAGAACAGCTATGAGAGCGGTTACCCCGACAGCAATTCCTGCAATTGAAAGGAAAGAGGGGGTTATCACACGGACCGACCGTCTTGATTGTATGTAGCGTCGTCCAATATAGAGAATCCATCTATAATTCATTTACCGGCTGTCCTTCAACAGCGAAGTTCTCTCCACAATTTCTTCGCCTTCATATTCAATCTTCACAATGGGCTCTCCCTGTCGGTAGAGAATTTCCCTTCGCCCCTCGTCTCCATAATAGTTGATCTCTTTCTTTAAAACATCATCCTCATACACTTTTTCATCAGCCCGGCGTCCTTCTCCGTGGGTATAGACAACTCTTAAAGCTCCTCCTGTTCCTTCCCTCAGCCTCTCTACAAGCAGACCGTCTTCATACCGAAACTTTTCTATCACGGTCCCCTCGGGACTGCGTATTCTACTGGATACTATTTTTCCGTCTTCATTGATTTCGGTATGAATTTCCTTTTCAAGCTTTGGGTATTCCTCTTCCTTACGGATACCCTGTTTTTTATCTATCAGGCGTTTACGGTATACCATGTCGCCATTACGATATCTCTCGGTAATCTCTTGATCATCCCGGGTGTAAAAAAAATAACTCAGCCCCTCCTCCGCGAAATGCCACTGCACCCGAGACTCCTCTTTAAGGGGAGAAGAAAAGATGTCGGCTACCTCCGTCGCTGCCCTATTTTCGGTACGAATAACCTGAAGAAGATTACCATTCTTCCCGCGAACATACTCATCTAAACGCTCACCCTTTTCCTTTTCATTATTTTGGACGAGGGTTTTTATATTTACAAGTTCTCCCTCCTGCCATTGATACACTCTTCGGAGGGGTTCGCCATTAGTATCGAAAATACGTTCTTCCTGGATCCTCCCGTCTGTTTCTATGCTTTCTCTTTTCAGAACATCCTTTTCATAAAAACGACTGTATTTTATGCCGGTTTTCCACTCATACTCAGCCCGGTTATAGGGCTTTCCCTCCCTTAGCAGCACATCCTCAACAAAATCTTTCTCAGACCTCCGTTTCAGTACATAGGGGTAGTCATCTTTTTGAAAGGATGATATCTCCTCCAGTGCCATCCCCAGGCTGTTGGAGCGAAAGTATCGGGCTTCATCCTGGGGTGAACCTATTCCTTCCTGAGCCGGCAGCATCGGCATAAGTATGAGTATAAAAAAAAATGAAAAAGAAACCCGCCAATTATTCATCTGCAAGTAGTATATCTAAAAAATGGTCCTTGTTGAAAGGTTCAATATCATCATATTTTTCGCCGGTCCCCATATAATAAAAGGGTATCTGAAACTGACGGCATATCGAAATAACTGCTCCGCCCTTTGAAGCTGAATCGTATTTTGCCAGAACGGCCCCATCCAGCCCGATTGCTTCATGAAACATTTCTGCCTGACGAACACCATTTTGACCTGTAGTCGCATCTATCACTAGAAGCTTCTTATATACACCGTCCTCCAGCCTATTCTTAATAACTTTGTCGATTTTCTGTAGCTCCCGCACCAAGTTTGCTTTTGTATGCATTCTGCCGGCGGTATCAACAAGAATAAAGGGTACCCCGTTGCTCTTGGCGCTGCTTATTCCGTCATAAATTACGGCCCCCGGATCGGCTCCGGGATTTTGACGCACTACCTTACACTTCAAGCGTTTCCCATGCTCTTCAAGCTGGTCGATCGCAGCTGCCCGAAAGGTATCGGCGGCAACCAAAAGACTCTCCAGTTTATGTTCCCTTCGGAAATAGTGGGCGAGTTTCGCCAGACTGGTTGTTTTTCCTACACCGTTTACGCCCATCATTAAAAGCAGGGTCGGTCGGGAGGGATCTATCTCTAACTTTTCAGTTAGTAAATACTCTTCCAGTTTTTTCCGAATGACGGCGGTTACATCTTCTCTGTTTTTTGCTCTATTTGATCGAACAGCCTTTTCTACTTCCTCCACAATTTCCATTGCCCCTCGAGCTCCAAGATCACCTTCAATGAGCTGGTCCTCCAGGTCTTCAAGAAACTCCTCCGTTTCAACTGAACGGTTAAATATTGAACGTAAAAAACCCTTTTTTTTCACGGTAAGTGTCTCCTTCGATTTGTTGTTTGAATTAAATTCAATACTCTTGTGAACTTTTGATATAGTGCCGCATACTGAGGATTGTATCCGTTAAAAAGACGGTATTGAGTATCATACTACCGGCGTAAGCAGTGTACCATAGAGTAGATCGGCTACGCAATCTTTCAAGTTCCCTAGTATCTATCGAAGTTTTTGTAAGCGCGGAGTTGTAAGCGTTTGCATATTCATTACTCTGCCCATAGCTGACTACTGTAAGGGGCAAACTCAATAAAAATGCAGCTAAACCTTGATAAAATCTGCTCCTGGCACTCTCCACAACCCGATCAATATCTACCACTTCGGGATGGAGCCGGGGCCGGAGATGATTCTTATTCTCCTCCATTACTAAGAACCTGTCCGAGTATCCATCTTTCCTAATAAGCACGCTTGCAGGAGCGACCTGTTTTTTAAGAACTAAAGGAGTTTCACCTTTACGCACCGAATCAATGTACACATCCGCCCCGTGGGGTTCGCTTCCAATTACCCAAGTACGGGGATCTGCTTTCTCAAGTTCAATTGTTACTACTTTTATACTTCGATTTTCTGTTTCGACTAACTTCTGTTCAGATTTATACCCGGGTGCCTTTACTTCAAGACTATGTAAACCCGGCACAATATACTGAACCAGCCCCCTTTCATCAATGGGGGCTACACTTCCGTCTAGATGCACCTCCGCCGTTGGGGGAGTTATTTTCAATGCTATATCCGACCACTCCTTTCCATATAAGAAGGAACGCAGGGGGTATGAAACATCTGCTACTATCTCCTCATTCTCGTGGGGAAAGAACGACCCCCTGAACAGAGTAATACGACGGTCCGTCGCCCGAAGATACGCCTCTACCTCTACATACAGCAGCTCATCAAGCGGCTCCAGGGTGCCGGTGATGAGGCAGTCTAAATCCCTTTCCTTCATCCAGATGCTTAAAGGAAGATTCGTCCCTTCAAAGAGCTCATTTTCCGTATTTTGAGGTACTGATACACAGTCCCGCTGTGAACCAATATTTTCTTCCCTCGGTGGTGTCTCCTCTACCGAGAGTATTTTCTCGCGCTGCTCCTCGAGTTCCCTTTCAAGTTTCCTCAGGGTTTCTTTTTCTGCAGCATTTTTTTGTTCAATAAACTCGGTAGCTCTTCTTTCTAATAACTGATGAAGCTTCGTTTGCAGTTCCCTCATTTTTTCTTTTTTTAACTGTTCTCCAAGTGCCTGTATTTCTTCATCCGAGAGAAAATGGGTCGGACATTGCCGAATGTAATCTACAAGCTTTTTTGGAATATCGTAGGTAAAATGGAGGTGCTCCGGTGAAAGCCCTTCATCCCTGAATTGGCTCACCCCCACCTTCCATTTTTCAGAAGCGGGATCATACCCGGGCCCACCACTTTCTGCGGCGACGACTTGCAGCACTAGGGACACCAGAAAAATGCTTATTATGATATTTTTCTTAAGTATCACCATAGGCGGCTTTTTTCACAGAGGAAATTATGCGGTGTTTTTTGAAGGGTTTTACAATAAAATCACGTGCACCGAGTTGAATTGATTTTACAATATACCGTTGCTGACTCATGGATGAACACATAATTATTTTTGCTTTAGGGTCAAGTGCCCTTATTCTTCGCAATGCCTCAATACCGTTCATCACCGGCATGGTAATGTCCATCAAAACAAGATTCGGGCGGAGTTTTGCATACAGCTGCAGGGCTTCTCTTCCGTTAGCTGCTTCCGCTGCAACATGAATCCCCTCACCCTCCAGGGTTTCCCGGATAATACTTCGCATCATCCCGATGTCGTCAACAACCAGCACAGTCGGAGTCATTAGGTATCTCCCGTCATCCGCCATTTAAGGTACGCCTCGATAAATCCGCCAATATCACCGTCCATTACCGCTTGCACATTCCCCGTTTGATAATCTGTTCTATGATCTTTTACCATATTATACGGATGAAATACATAGGACCTTATTTGATGTCCCCAGGCAATATCCTTTTTTTCCTGAGCATGTTTTTCATGCTCCTCATCCTGCCTTTCTTTATAGTACTCGTATAAACGTGATTTTAACACCTTCATGGCGATTTCACGGTTTTTATGTTGACTGCGCTCATTCTGACACTGCACGACGATACCCGTCTCAAGGTGGGTGAGACGCACTGCCGAGTCAGTTTTATTCACATGCTGCCCGCCGGCGCCGGAGGCGCGATACGTATCTACCCTGAGATCCTCCGGTTTTACCTCTACCTCTATATCATCTTCAATCACCGGGGAACAATACACCGAGGCAAAAGAGGTGTGCCGCCGTTTACTTGAATCAAAGGGGCTTATCCGTACCAACCGGTGTATTCCCGACTCTCCGTGTAGATATCCATATGCATACTTTCCGCTCACCTGAATAGTCACCGACTTTATACCGCCCTCCGCTTCAAGGAGATCAATCAGCTCGTAGGAAACTTCATTATTCTCACACCACCGTGTATACATCCTGTAGAGCATACTCACCCAATCACATGCCTCCGTACCACCGGCACCAGAGTGAATCGTAAGAAAGGCGTCGTTGCGGTCGTATGTACCGGAAAACATCTCTAGTACTTCCAGTTTTTCCACCTCTGTGTGTATTTCAGAGACATTTTTTTCTATTTCGGGGGTAATCGATTCATCCGACTCCTCCCGGGCAAGTTCGTAAAGCTCTTCAGTTTCCTCAATTTTTTGTTTCAGCTCTTTCCAGGGATCAATTTTATCATGCAGCGCATTTAGGTCCTGCAGCACCTTTTCCGCACTCTCCCTGTCGTTCCAGAACTCGGGATCCCCGGTCCGACGCTCAAGGGTTTTTATTTCCTCTTCCGTCTTTTCCGGGTCAAAGACGCCTCCAGTATTCTAGTATTGTTGTTTTTAATTCTTCTATCTGCTGTTCAAAGTCGGTTAACATTACCTATACTCCTTCTTTTTATGTAGTACCCCTTCATTAGGTATTTACAACAACCCGCTTCCAACGCTTATGATCCAGCGTAGTAATAACCAGGGTACTTTCTATAGGATATTGATACATTCTCACTTTATCATAGTAGTCAGTTCGTCTGTCAATGTCACGCTTTATGCGGGGAAGATACTTCTCCTTCAAACTTACCGATTCCCATACTCCCTTTTGCACAGTTTCAAAACCGTACATTGACAGCAAGTCTTCGATTTCTTCCTCTCTTCCCTCACTTCCAGGCTCAAGAATGATCGAAACAAACACTATTATCCTCCAGGCGAAATTTTTCTATTGCACATCTAGGGTTATGTCGATTAATATAACATATATGTGTAAAGGTGTCCTTAAATTCATACTTACTGTGTGCTTTCTTGTTGGCTCTCAGGTGTTTCTATACGCTGAGATTTTCGCCCCCTTTGTCTCAGGGCTTTCAGCTGACGCTGAAAACAACTCCGTCACCCTGACTTGGAAAAGGGCACCGAGTGAAATAAAAGTCTACGAAATATACAGGTCTACGACAGCTTTTAGTGAGGAAAGTTTTGAGTCCGCCGTATTTGTTGGAAGTGTATCCCATGAGATTTCAGTGTACACCGATTACCCGCCGACAACCGAAAAGTACTACTACGCGGTACTGGGTAAAAAAGATGATTCCACTTTATATAAACTCTTTATTCCCTATCGCAACATCACTGTTGCTCCGGTAGCAGTAGAAACCACCGACTCTATTGAGGCAGTTGCAGCCACTATAAGCGGTATCTCCGCCACCGCTACTGATGATTCGGTTGATGTACAGTTTCAAAGCTCTAAGCCGAACCGCGAAGTAATAATCTACCGAAGCAGCACAACTATTTTAGATCAACAAGACTTGATTGATGCAAGCGCAATTGCAACTATTACCTCAGCAAAGCAGGAATATATCGACTATCCCCTAGGAGGAATCCCCTATTATTACGCCGTCTTAGATGCGGAACTTGCAAAAGCCGGGGCCTTCGATTTTATTTCCGGCAAGAATACTCTCACAGATCCTGTAGAACTTCCGGTGGGCTCCCAGGTTATAAGCCGGGATACGTCGGTTAAAAACCGCATTACCCCTTTGCCCTACTTGTTTATCAACAGTAGTGTCTTCGGCAACAAGAGAAGTGAATATATCTCCACCATCAATTTTTCTGAAGCCCCGAAACAGCTCTCTTCTGATATTTCTACTATCTGGTCGAGGCTCGACAAAAAACTCTCTCCCTCAAAGAGCAAGGACAAGCCGGTACCGGATATCCTCCCTTCCGACAGGAAGACGGAAGCGTCCAGTAATGAATCTCAGTTATCAAAAGTAATTCACCGAAGCTTTCCCGATGATCCGGGTAATCGCTTAGCATGGCAAAACGCCGAAAAACAATTAGCGTCTTTCTTTAATATATCAAGAACTAAAGAGGTACTTACCCGGGCACACTACTATATGGGACAGGTATATTTCTTTCAAGGTAAATATAAAGAGGCGTTCTTCGAATTTATAATGGCCCATGATGCATTGTATTCTGAGGTACAGATCTGGCTGGAACGTATCTACCCGCATTTACCTTTGTAAGTTTCTTTAAACACTACTTTTTTTCGATCCTTAGTCCAACTTCACTTTCAAAGGCCTTGTACGTACTGAGGCTGCATTCCCAGGAAAGTACACATGTAGTGTGCTGATAGATCCAGATCTTTTTTCCATACTGTTCGGTGATGGTGTACACGGGAAAGGTCCAGAGAGTAGCCGGTGAATCAACAGAAATAGTAATGAGAGTTCTGTTTCGCCGATCATGGAGGGTAAGCTCCGTTACGTTAAACAGCTCGATTTTACCGTTTTCCAGTTCGGTTTTTCCCTCTGTGTGGGTTACAATAAAGCTTAGTTGGTTTCGGCCTTCCTCGGGAAAGGAAAGATTCAACTCTGTTGCAAATCGACCGGTAATCGGCTCATCACTATCGGTAGTTATTTTATATTTTACATTGATCGAGTTCTTCAGGAAATCATAGTCTTTATATAAATCTACATTTCGTGTTTTTCCTTGGACCAACACTTGCTTTTTTATGCCGAAATAGACCTCTTTCCGCTCTTTTTCGACCTTTCTTGCCCTATATAAAGAATGCACAAAATCAATTTTTTCTTTCACGCCGTTAGTTGCAAGGTTATCTACAGTTACCTCTTCATCCCAAAAGTGGTCTAAAAAACTGTTTTTCATGTACTCATCGTAACCGTTTTCCGCGTCCTGTTCATCATGGTAGGGCTCCCGGTGCCGCGCCATGGTATCAAGGTAGTTCCAGGCGGTTACGACATAATCGAGTTCAAACAAAGCTCCTCCGCGCCGGTGAACATAGGCATTGATGAACTGTCCCTGATACAGATATTCAGGAATCCCGTCCAGATCGATATCTGTTACATTAACTGAAGTAGAAAAGATTCCCTTCTCCCGGGTAGTTTTCTCCGCATTAATTAAACCGGCATATACGGCCTTTCGGACACTATTTCTATATATCCCGCCGTCATGTCCATGCCAGAAAGGGGCATTGCTTTGTCCCCGCCAGCTTTCCTCTTTTGCGGTTTTCTTACGGGACCGATCCCCACGCACCTGACCGACAATGAGGTGAATGTACATCATTTTAGAGTAAAGCCGGTGTATCTCCGGATACATCGTGATGTACTGCCTAAAAAAATTGGGACGGTGTTCTTTTGCAATAAACGTTGCTAAGGGGAAAGGAGAATGTCCGTTATTTCGTTGTACTGAATTTTCGGTTTCCTTTGATGTAATGAAATGTGAGGGGAAATAGACCCTCTCTACCGGGCCTAAGGAGCGTACATACCGTCCGGGCAGGATTGTTTCAACCTTTTTGTTTTCATAAGTCAGCGCGCGAAGAAACCTTTCAAGCCATCCGTCCTCGGAGAAAAAGTTTGAATAGTGACTGCTGTTCACCACAAAAAAATCACCATTCATCAATAAATTTACAATTATATTCTTATCGGTGTTTTCCGCCAGTGCCGAAAGTTCCTTTACAAGAAGTTCAGGTTCATCTAAAAACATCTTGTTTATTAAGTTATTGTGAAGGGGAAGCACAATAGCGGTTTTTCCCTGATCGTCGGTAATGAAGGGACGGTAAATATTTTCCTCGGATACACCGCTTTGCAAAAATAGAATATCATCGAGAAAAAGATACTCCATTCCGCTACTTTTAATTGTTGATGTAATGGCCGGCTCCCAGACTCCCTCAGTTATCCAGCACCCCCTCGGCCGTTTGCTGAACTTTTTTCTAAGATAGGTGGTTAGAAGCTCGATTTGACCTAATCGATCTTTACTGGGAATGATAGGAAAAATGGGGCTGTAATACCCGCCGCCAAGCAATTCAATCTGTTTACGCTTGACCATTTCACTCAACACCATATTATATTCAGGGTGCCTTTCTTCCAGCCACTCAAGAAGCGTACCGGAAAAATGAAACGCACCCTTTAACATAGCATATTTGTATAAGATAGTTAAAAACGGTTTATATGAGTATTGATATGTTTTTTCAAACTGTTCCCGGGACGTGCCGACAGGCAGGCTGTTGTACGTACCCAAGACTAGTTTAAGCTTTCTCATTCACAACCTTTTTTTCTTCTTTCTTATTTTGTACTTCTTTCTCCGTGCTTTCCTTTAAGGAGTCGTCCGCGAGGATAATACACTTCGTCGGACATGCTTCCGCACCGGCGCTTCGATCGCCAGTCTGGGAATAATCAATCCGTGACAGGAAATCTTCCACTTTGTAGCCACCATCGGGTGACTTCTTTTCACATATTTTACACCCTATACAGCCAACTTTACAGTACTTTCTTACTTTTGCACCCTTATCTGTTGAATTGCAGGCGACGATATAGTCGGCCGAGTACGGGACCATTTGCATAACACCGGTAGGACATACGTCTACACACTGCCCACAGCTGATACACTTTTCCTTGTCTACCCGGACAAGCCCTTCATCATCATAGTAGATCGCGTCGGTAGGACACACCTTCATACAACTTCCGAGGCCCAGGCACCCAAACTTACACTCTTTATCACCTTCGAACAGCATATGTACAGCGTTACAGTCTTTGACCCCGCGGTACTCGTAGAGGTAGGAGGATGTCGCTTTTGACCCGCGGCAATGAACCTGGGCAACCATGGGCTCTCCCGATCCTACATCCGCATCTAACCCCATAATCTCGGCAATTGCCTTCACAGTAGATGCTCCACCGGGACTGCAGAGATTGATGTCGGCGCCCTCTTTTACTATTGCTTCTGCATAGGCCGCACATCCGGCATACCCGCAGGCACCGCAATTGGCGCCGGGCAATGCCTCTTCAACCTGTACTATACGTTCATCCTTTTTTACCGCTAACACTCTGGAGGCAAAGGCCAGCCCAATTCCCAGTATACCACCAAGGGCGGCTACCGAAATAAACGAAAATATTACTCTTAAAATCATTCAGAATCCCCCACTTACCCGATCAGATTGTTCAGCAGTGCATTATCAAAGGCCATAAAAGCAAGGGCCATCAATCCACCGGTTATAAAGGCAATCGGAATACCTCTAAAATATTTCGGCACCCACTCGCTATCCAGTTTCTCCCGGATAGTAGACATCAGTAGAATTGCCAACAAAAAACCTAAACCTGCGGCGATACCCGCGACAAAGCTTTCCAGTGCATTGTAGTTATTCCGAACGTTGATTAAAGCGATACCCAAAACTGCACAGTTTGTTGTGATCAGGGGCAGGTAAATACCCAGAGCTTTATAAAGCGGAGGAGATACTTTCTGTATAACCATCTCTACAAACTGGACCAGAGACGCTATCACCAAAATAAAGGTTATCGTCTGAAGAAACTCAATATGCAGCGGAATCAATACAAAATTGTAAATTGCCCAGGTAGTAATAGAAGCCAGAGCCATTACAAAGGTGACTGCAAAACCCATTCCTACCGCCGACTCAACGTTTTTGGAAACACCGATAAAGGGACACAGCCCTAAAAACTGGGTAAGAATAAAGTTATTTATAAATACAAAGGTTATTATTATTCCAATATAGGTTACCATTCTATTTTCCTCCTCCGGCTTTATCCTGGGCCCAGCGAAACCCCGCAATCAAGTATCCTGTTACCAGAAGCGCACCCGCCGCCAGGGCAAATACGCGGGCGGGGGAATCTACTAAGACAGGTATTTCTATTACTCCGTCAAAATTTCCCATAGCAAATAAGGTGATGGTACCAAAACCTAAAACCTCACGAACAAAGGAAATTAAGAGGAGGGCAAAGGTAAAACCAATCGCCATACCGACAGCATCCAGTATTGAGGCTCCCAGAGTATTTCTATTAGCAAAACCCTCGGCACGACCGAGAATAATACAGTTTACTACTATCAATGAAACAAAGACTCCCAAGCTATTGTACAAATCGGGAAGATATGCCTGCATAACCATTTCAACGATCGTTACAAAGGAAGCAATGATTACGATATACGATGGTATTCTCACCTTCTCTGGAATGTAATTTTTCAATAGAGAGACAAATATATTTGACCCCAACAGTACAAACAGAACACCGGCACCCATACCCAGTGCGTTTACTACTCTCGTTGAAACACCGAGGGCAGGACACAATCCCAGGGCCAGTACAAATACCGGATTTTCCCGGATAAGGCCTTTTGTAAACTCTTTAAACATATTTACTTATCCTCCAGCTCATTTACAAAATCGCTTCCCTCGACCAGTGCTTTTGCAATACCTACAAAGGTAATTGTTGCACCGGTGACGGCGTCGGACTGCTCTTGGGAGAGCATATCCTTGCGAACCGGAATCGGTTCTTGATCTCCGGTACCGGTGAATTTTTTCATGTATGATTGTTTCTCCGCTTCTTTACCCAGACCAGGGGTTTCACTGTTCTCCATTAACTGGACCGATAATACTTCTCCATCTGTTTCGAAGCTGGCAAGGATCACCATATCACCACCATATCCGCTGCCGATCATTCGAAGAATATACCCATTAGGAACCCCTTGATCGGTGCCTTCATAAAGCGGATAGTACGCATCGACAACATCGTCTTCAGGAACAGCTTTCTGCTCACCGATATTCATTCCCTTAGAAACTTGCTTCAGTGCCTTTTCCAGACGGACCTGTTTAATATGCTCTATCTGCGGTTCGGTAATCGCATTCATTACTCCGAGTACCGCCGCGGCGACAGCACAAATTACCGCCAGTTTACCACCTATTTTGACTAAATCTTTCATGCGGCATTTCCTTTCTCGTTAGAAACTCCGAAACGCTGCTCTTGCGTGTAACGGTTAATCATTGGGACGAAGATGTTCATTAAAATAATTGCCAATGAAACACCCTCCGGAAAAGAGCCGTATACACGAATCAAGAAGGTAAGGAAACCGGCCCCGGCCCCGAAAATCAGCATCCCCCTACGGGTGAGCGGACTAGTTACCATATCGGTAGCCATAAAAAAAGCACCCAGCATAAGACCGCCGCTGAATAAATGAAATAGAATATTTCCTCTGAAAAAACCGGCATTAAAGGGTAATCCACCGAAAATCCATACCAGCAGAGAAAATACGACTAAATAGGAAACCGGTGTTTCCCATGTGATAATTTTTCTGTAAAACAGATATGCCGCCCCCAGCAACAGCAATAATGCCGAAATTTCTCCAATGCATCCGGGTACATTACCGATAAAAAGGTCCCAGTACCCCCCGCCTACGCCGTCTCCAAACACTCCGCGAAGCCATTCGGTCACAGACGCGTCGGTTGAAGATTGTGGGTACCCCTTACTATTGAGGTACTGCATCGGGCCCTTGGGGGCACCCTGATAATCGATCAATCCTGTTTTAATAAAACCGAGAACAGAGGCACCGGAGACCGAATCTACAGCGTTCATAGTACGCGGCATTGTCCAGTTGGTCATATGACCCGTCCAGGAAAAAAACACAAACACACGGCCTGCTAAGGCAGGGTTCATCCAGTTGGTACCTAGGCCTCCGAAGGTCCACTTTACAATTATAACAGCAAATAGCGAGGCCATTATCGGCACAAAGTAGGGTATCCCCGGGGGAAGGTTAAAACCAATCAGCACACCGGTTAAAAAAGCGCTTCCGTCGTAGAGGGTATTTTCTTTACCCATCAACTTCGCCATTACAAACTCAGCCGCCATTGACGATATTATTGAAACCGCCAAAACAGCTATTACCCGGGCCCCGAACACATACACTCCCCAGGCGCCCGCGGGCACCAGGCTCACTACCACCGCCCACATAATTCGAGCGGTAGAATCGGGATGATGAATCTGTGGAGCAGGTTCTATAAGTCGCAAATCTTTCTCTTCCATGACTACCCCTTCTTCTTCCTGGCCATTCGCTTGCCCAACTTGATTCCCTGTGCAAGGGGTATATGCGCCGGACACATAAAGGCGCAACTACCACATTCACGGCAATCATTCAGTCCGAGCTCGACCGCCGCCTCATATTCAAGATGATCGACGTGTTTAAATATTTTGGTGGGATTAAGGCTTATTGGACAGGCTTCTATACAGCGGCCGCAGGATATACAATTTGTTCGTGAAGCCCCGTTCACTTCCTTTGCGGTAAGAGCAAGCACACCCGAGGTGCCCTTGACCACCGGAGTATCCAGATCATACACCGCAAACCCTGTCATTGGACCACCGGCGACAATTTTTTCAGGGACCTCGGTAAACCCGCCGCACTCTTCAATTAGTTCTCCTATAGGAGTACCGATTCGAACTTTCAGGTTAGCGGGGTCTTTTATCGCCCCGCCGGAAACGGTAACTAAACGCTCGATAAGCGGTTTTCCGAATACTACCGCCTCATAGATAGAAAATACGGTACCGGCATTCGAAACGACCGCACCAATATCTATAGGCAGTCCTCCGGAGGGTACTTCCCGGCCTGTTAAAGCCTTAAGTAACAGCTTCTCATCCCCCTGGGGATATTTCAGCTTCAAAGAAACTACCTCGAGGGGTAATCCCGCCTCATCCGCCCGTTTCCGAATATGCTCAATTGCATCGGGTTTGTTCTCTTCTATACCGATCGCTATACGTTCCGGTTGAAGGATTCTTTGAATTATCTTGATACCCTCAAACAACTCATCCGTTTTTTCCAGCATAAGCCTATGATCGATAGTAAGATACGGCTCACATTCCACCCCGTTCACTACAAAAAGTTCCGCTTTTTTTCCCTTTGGAATAGAGAACTTTACATGACTGGGAAATGTAGCCCCCCCAAGCCCCACAATGCCATTTTCAGTGATGATGTCCAGAAGTTCTTTTCCGGATAAATTATTCCAGTCTTTTTTTTCTTGGGATTTCCCCAAGCGGTCAAACTCGCCTTCCATCTCGATGACTATTGCCTTGGATTTCAATCCATTATGCAGATACACATCTTTTATCTCTTTTACCTTGCCGGGTATCGGAGAGTGGACAGGACTTGAGATAAACCCGGTGGATTTTCCCAGCACCATTCCTTCTCGAACTTCATCACCAACCTCTACCTGAATCTCCGCGGGTTTGCCGAGATGCTGTGAGAGAGGAACTACAAGCGTTTGTGGAATTAAAGCACTTTTTATAGGTTTCCGACTCGACAAACCCTTGTTGTCAGGCGGATGAACACCGCCTTTTGGATAGGTTTTTGCTCCTTTCATGCTACCTTTTGCCCTTTCTTTTGTTGATGTTTCTCAATTAAGAAACTCTGTGTATTTACCTTTCGTGATACGATAAAAAACACAACAGGAACTAGTATCAGAATTACTCCGATATGTCCTAGAATTGCGTATATACTTATACTGAATGGTTCTACCTTTCCGATTTCCACCTGGACAGGCCTGCCCTGTTCAAGTAATAATCGCGGCACTCCATCTGTATATGCGGACCCAATTATATCTTTATACCAATCATCTGTAAACATCTTCACAACCTTATCCCGGCTTAAAACTTCTATTCCTTCCTTTCTATATACTGGTATAGTTATCTTTTGTCCGGGTTCTGGAAAAGTATAGGGCATTCCATAAAAGTAGCCCTCCTGGAAGGCCTGATGCCTTATATAATCAGTAATATTTGGGAGCAGTTTTTCCGCAGACGTATTAAGGGTTCTATCTTCAGTCTGTGTTGCAAAACGATAAAGAAGCTCCCAACTAAAGCCGCTTTCCCTATTCCCAGCATTCTCAGGCTCCCCTATACTCGGCATTGGAAACTCAGCTTCGGTGTGAAAAGCGGAGACCGTCCTAGGAAGCACCACCAATGGGACTATTCCCACCAGCAATAAAACCACAGCCCCCTTTACAGCGATCTCTCTTTTGTTGAGCCTTTGCCCGACGCCTATACTCAGCGGCACAAATAGGCTGTGTAATTGCCGCTTGGCCACTTTTTTCTGCACAAGATAAAAGCAATATAAAACCAGGCCGTGAAGAACAGAATTGAGGATAGTATGGCCAATGAGTAGTGAAAGGAAATCAGCAGCACCGCGTGCGTCACCGACGCTTGCCGCACCTTCGCTTATACTTACAGCGACAACACCGATAATAGCGCAGGAAAGATACATTGCAGCATATTTACGAAGGGCCCTGAAAAAAGTTGCATCCTCAGAGTTAAAATACCGGGTAAATGCAGGCCCCGCCCACCCTATAAGAACAAACCATCCGATAGTCTGGGCCGACCACCATGAAAAAACACCAAGAGTAATATGATCAATACCGATGAGCATAAGAAGTGCACCTGCCGTGCAGGCATACAGCCACCCCTTTTTACGGTAGCGTTTCGGAAATAAACTACATAAAGCAAGGAGGGTAACACCTATAAATACCCACAATATCATTTGTTTTACCGAATCTACACCGGTTACATAAAAGGGTACACCGAAGCCTTCAATTGCATCCCGGGCCGACTGAAGCTGTCGCGTATAGGAGAATGGGCGTTCATGGCCCACATAAAGAACATGTGCCTGCCGCCCTTCGACCCTCCCCATAAAATAGAGGGGCAACTTCTTCAAATACGGGTCATAGCGAGGGTCTTTTAACTCCAAGAAGCCGGGCAGAGCACTTAATGCAAGCCCGTTATTTTGTGAATAACTTCCGTTTGAATAATTGCTGTTTGAGTAACGAAAAAAGGATACCCGCTGATTCTCAAGTGATATTACCTGTTCAAAGCCCGCATTGTGGAGCGCCTGTTCCACTTCCCAAAGATCGGTGGTTGCAGTTTCAGCAATAACCACCACCTGATATCCCTTCCAGGGGTGTTCCCCCTGATATGCCTGATATGGAAGTGACCAAAGGAGTTTTAATACTATACTTAAGGCTGCCGCCGTTATAAATATAAGTTGAATTGCTGTTTTTCGTTTCAAGTTGTCTACTTCCTACTATCCATCAACTACACAAATTTAGCTCATTATATCAGATGCACAAGTGTCTCCGCCATAACTTCAGCAATTCTAACTTTGAAAATTTTAATAAATTTTTCAAATTTAGAATGCTCACATTTTCTTTAAGATAAGTAACTTAGGTTAACTTTTTTGAGCTTATTCTGATTTTGGAAGTCATAAGACTTCCAAAATCAGAATTCCTGCCATAACTTAGTTTATCAACACCGGTCAACACCGGCCGAAATCGGCTTCTCCGGATATACTATTCTGAATTTTCAAAAGAAACTTCTGTTTGTGTTCGTAAAGTACTTTGCGATAAGGGGGTTCTATGTGTAAGATTAAGATATGAAAGGATTTTTACGTCACATCATCTGGCTGGTACGGGGGGTTACCGTATTTTCCCTGGTCGGCCGCAGCGGCACTGGAAAAAGCTTTCGCGCAAAATTGGTAGCCCAAAAATTCGGAATTGATTTAATTATCGATGACGGTTTGCTTATACGTGACCAAAAGATAATTGCAGGTCGCTCGGCCAAACGGGAAAAGGTGTATTTAACTGCAATAAAAACGGCCCTCTTTACAAATGAACAACACTGCAAGGAAGTGCGTCATGCCCTTGATAAGGAAAATTTCAAGCGGGTTCTTATTTTAGGCACCTCCGAAAAAATGGTGCGCAAGATAACCCATCGACTTAAGCTCCCCGCCCCTTCAAAGGTTATAAACATAGAAGAAGTCGCCAGCAAAGAAGATATTGAAACCGCCATTCTCAGCAGAAAAAATGAGGGAAAACATGTAATTCCCGTACCAACTATAGAAATTCACCGTAACTATCCGCAATTTGTATATGACTCGGTAAAAGTACTGCTGAAACGGAGTGTAACCCTGCTTCCAAGAAAGGAAAAGGTCTTTGAAAAAACAGTGGTTCAACCGGAATTCGGTAAAAAGGGACGAGTTACCATTAGCGAATCCGCTCTTACCCAAATGGTTTTACACTGTGTTGATGAGTTTGACGATACCATTGCTGTCCATAAAGTTACGGTAACCCAGGAACCCGGCGGCTATTATCTGGCACTTAATATTCATGTTCCCTTCGGTGTGCAGCTCTCCGGTACAATTCATTCGTTGCGGGATTATATAATCGAAAGCCTCGAACACTACGGGGGTATACATATACGAAAGGTAGATATCAAGGTAGACAAGCTCCATTAGACCACGCATTAGACTCGATTTTTTGGGGCCTGCTGCCGATATACATATGTAAATGGGGGATAAGATCATGAAAAGAATACACATTGTAGTTGTTTTTTTTACACTACTGCTTTTGTTTATGCCGGCGACATCCGTATTCAGCCAAGAGATGAACAATTACCGCAGTGAACACTACTCGGTTTTTACTACGTCCAGTCAACAACTGTCCGAAGATACTGCGGCCTTTATGGAAGCTTTTTTCGATTTGTACACCAGCTATCTTCATTTCGACCCTGAAGAATTACAGCATCCGCTAAAGGTGAGGATCTTTGCGACCCAAGATGAATATGATAATTTTCTTCAGAACGTAATAGGAGAGACCCGTGACTCCTTTGTATTTTTACACTATAACGATCCAAAGAAAAGTGAGCTGGTGGGATACTATATAGAAGATCAAGCGTCCCTCCGTAAAAAACTGATTCATCACGGTTTTTCTCAATACATTAAATCTTATATCCCCAATCCTCCCCTATGGATACAGAAAGGGTTTGCCGTTTATTTTGAAAACAGTACCTACAATGAAGAAAAACAAAAGGCGGAGTTTCATCCCAATCACACGTGGGTAAGTACTTTACGGGAAAAATTACGCATGGATGCACGCTTATCGGACCCGGAGGTTTTTATTCCAGTAAGTACCCTCTTATACCTCGATCAAGAAACTGCCTCTCAAAAAATTGAACCCTTTTATTCCCAGGTATGGGGCATGGTACATTTTCTTATACACAGTGAGAAAAAATCCTACAATCGGCTTATCTGGGATGCAATTTCTGCTTTAGATCCGAAGGCCTCAAAAAAGAACAATGAACGAAGGGTTGTAAATCAGGCCTTTGAATGGGTGAATAAAGACGCTCTTGTGTCCGATTTTGTTACTTTCATACAAAATCTACACACCTTTCCCGACCTCATTCAGATGGGCATCGATACCTATGCTCAAGGAGAGTATGACAAAGCTGAATCAGCCTTTACCCAGGCGAAATCTCTTCGTTCCGGCCACTATATACCGGATTACTATTTGGGTTTGATCTCCTACAATCGTGGTGAATTCTCAATGGCCGAATACTATTACCTCTCCGCAGTAAAAAACGACGGTAACTCCGACCTTCTTTATTACGCCCTTGGGGTAAACGCAATGGCGGATAATCGTCTGGACGACAGCAGTTTTTACTTAGAACAGGCAATTGAAACCCAGGGCCCCTACTCCGACAAGGCTTCGGAGCTTATGAATAAGGTCAAAGCCGAGTCGGATGAAACTGCAATGTAGCTATTTCGAGGATTCTAATTTTGGAAGTCATAAGTGTTTCAAATTTAGAATTGCTGTAGCTATTTTTTAATCCGGTGGCGGGGAGGATGTTTACGGCGGCGTTTCTGTTCGGTAGGATGGGGACGCCGTTTTTTCATTATATGCGGTGGAGTCTGAATTCCCTGTTCGCGGAATAACCATACAACCGCCATTTCAACTTCCTGGTTAGGAGGGGTAAGAGGCTCAATGAGCCGTTTTATCTCTTTAAACATATCCTGAAAGAGAAAAGTGGTATTCTCCCATTCTTCCGGAAAAATGCAGACATCCTCCACTAATGCCGCAATAAGACGGCCCCTTCGTTTTTCGCCCTTCTCTTTTACCCTCTGGTCTATCCGTTCGAGACTTTCAAAGAATTTGTCCCGGTCTTTCCCCTTTTTATCCTTTACCAATATATCTATTACCGGCAAAAAACGCTCAAGCAATTTATAATGAATCATTTCTCGGATTATCTCTGCTGAATACCCCGATTCAATAATCTTAAACATCTCTTCAGTCAAACGGGAAGGAGGACAGCGCTCTAACTCAAAGGAATATTTTTTTATAGCATGGCGAATACGCATAGGAATTTTAAACCCATGCTGAACAGAGTATTTTACCGCGCGAATCATTCTAACTGGATCTTCGATAAAAGTGGTGTTGAGAGGAATAAGAGAGCGCATACGCCGTTTTTTAATGTCCCCAAAACCCTCTATATAGTCAAACAGTTCCTGCTTGATGGGATCGTAATAAAGTGCATTGATAGAAAAGTCACGGCGATGCACATCTTCTTCCATGGTACCGTATATATTGTTGTTGTATTTTTCCGGCTCAGGGTTTTCATCTCCCTCCTGAGAAGCCCTAAATGTTGAGACCTCAATAATTTTTCCCGGAAAATGTACGTGGACCAGTCTAAACCGTCGTCCGATTACCCGAGCATTTTTAAAAAGCTTTTTGATTTCATTCGGTTTTGCCTCGGTTACTATATCAAAATCTTTCGGGTACCGGCCGATTAGAAGATCTCGAACTGCACCCCCGACCAGATAGGCGGCGTAACCATGGTCCCAAAGCCTTTTAATTACTTTTAAAGCATCTTTATCAATTCCATCTTTATTAATTTTGTGTTCATCCGCTGCAAATATTTTTGCTACCGGCTTTGCCCTGTCTCCGTGTGCTCCGTATCTCACTCTCAATGTTTATCTCACTTCACGGTATTCTTATTATGGATCGGTTGAAGAATACATATCTTTTAGTCTACTATATATTATGTGCTTGTCCTTAATATTTCAAGAGTATAGACGCTTACACATATGTATAAAAGAGGAGTAACCCATGCTGATTGAGCCCAAAATTTTGAAAGGCTTCCGTGATTTTTTACCTCAAGAGGCGGCCGCACGAAAAAACATACAACATACCTTTGAAAAAATATTTGAATCCTTTGGTTTTCAACCGATTGATACGCCTGTCCTGGAATACACCGAAGTCCTATTGGGAAAAGGCGGGGGCGAAACGGATAAACAGATGTACCGTTTCAGCGACCAGGGTAAACGCGATGTTGCCATGCGTTTCGACCTTACCGTACCCTTCGCCCGCTTCATGGCCAGGAACGAAAAGGAGCTTCAAATTCCCTTTAAGCGCTACCACATCGACAAGGTGTGGCGCGGAGAGAATACCCAGCGTGGAAGATACCGTGAGTTTACCCAGTGCGACTTCGATATAGTGGGGACCGACAGCCCTTCCGCCGACTTCGAAATACTGTTGATGATGTACCGGTCCTTCGAAGGCATCGGTATTAGTGACGTCACCATAAAACTGAACCATCGGGGAATCTTTAATCGCTTCCTTGAATCTCAGGGTATAAAAGAGAAGTCAACCGAAATTATGCGGTCAATCGACAAACTCTCCAAAGTTGGGGCGGACAAGGTTCGGGAACTGCTTGAAACCGAGGTGGGCCCCGATTCGGCCGATAAGATCCTTACCTATATTCAACCAAAAGAAAACTTTCTGGAGACCCTGGAAATGATTACCCGCCTGTCGGGGGGTGAATGTGAAGAGAGCCGGAGAATGAGAGGCTTGTACCAGGGTTTTGTGAGTCTTGGTATTGAGGACCGTTTTTTTCTCGATTCATCCATAATGAGGGGTTTAGATTATTATACGGGAATTGTATACGAAACTTTTTTTAATGAGCTGCCTGAAATAGGATCGGTGTGTTCCGGGGGCCGATACGACAACCTTGCATCGCTTTACACAAAGACACACCTGCCGGGGGTGGGTTCTTCAATCGGTCTGGACAGACTTATGGCTGCCCTGGAAGAGCTTGGCCGTGAAAACAGCTCCGCCGGTGCGGCGGACATTGCAGTATTCTGTTTAGATGACGGGCCCATTTCCTATTACCACTCTCTTGCCGAAGAGTTTCGCTCCGCCGGCCTTACATGCGATGTATTTTTCGAGAAACAGAAAATAGGGCGCCAATTCAAAATTGCCGAAAAAAAGGGAATACCAATCGCACTTATTTGCGGTGAAGACGAACGTACTAATTCAACTGTAACGATGAAAGATCTAAGCACCCGGGAAAGCTACAACCAGATAAGCCTTAAAGAAGCCATTTCCTCAGCACAACAGATTGTGCAACGTATAGGATAAAAAGGTAGAGTATGCGTCCTGAAGAACTTCCGGTATATCAGCAGCGAAATAAAATTCTCCGTGAAATTGAACACAACCAGGTTATAGTTGTCGAAAGCCCCACCGGCTCCGGCAAAACCACCCAGCTGCCTCTTATACTCTATCACGCTGGATTCGGACAAGAGGGGGTAATCGGCGTAACCCAGCCCCGAAGAATCGCCGCCGTATCGGTAAGTGAATACATAGCCCTTCAAATCGGCGATAAAGTCCCGGGAATGGTCGGATACAAAATGCGTTTCGAAGATAAAACTATTCCCGACACCCGCATAAAAATCATGACCGACGGGATTCTCCTGCAGGAACTAAAAGCCGACAATATGCTTTCCGCCTACTCGGTGATAATGGTTGATGAGGCCCACGAGCGGAGCCTGAATATCGACTTTATCCTCGGGCTCTTAAAAAGGATTATTGAAGCAAGGCCCGATTTTAAGGTTATAATCTCCTCTGCTACTATTAACGCCGAAATATTTTCTACCTACTTCAACGGCTGCCCGGTAGTGCACATCGAGACCCAGATGTATCCTGTTCAAGTTATCTATGATGCACCGCCCCAGGTAGCAAAAGAGGATGCTCTCCAGGAGAAAATAGAAGATATTGTTGAACGTACTATAGAAAGCGGGCGGACCGGGGATATTCTTATCTTCCTCTCCGGAGAAAAACCTATTAAAGAGTGCCTTGGCCGCCTCTCCGGCTCATCGGTGAGTAAAAAGCTGCATATAGTGCCTCTCTATGGGCGCCTTTCAAAGGAGGAACAGGAGAGGGTCTTCGACCCACCCCCGGAGGGGACCTCAAAGGTAGTAATATCGACCAACATTGCCGAGACAAGTGTGACCATCGACGGAATAACTACGGTGATTGACTCGGGCCTTGCAAAGATGAACTACTACAACCCCAGGACCTATACCTCTTCCCTCATCGAAGGGCCTATTTCCAAGGCAAGCTGCAATCAGCGCAAGGGGCGTGCCGGCAGAACCCAGCCGGGGGTATGTTACCGTCTGTATTCAAAAAAAGATTTTGACCATAGAGACCTCTACACTCTCGAGGAGATTTACCGTACCGACCTTTCGGAGGTTGTCCTTCGTATGGCTGAACTCGGAATCTACGATGTGGAGGACTTTGACTTTATTTCACCCCCCGGTTCACAGGGAATTATCGGTGCTATTGAAACACTTCTTCTTCTTAATGCAATAAACCAGAATCGTGAGCTTACTGAAACCGGCAGAATGATGGTGGAGTTTCCCCTCATCCCCCGCCTCTCCCGTATGATTGTAGAAGCTGTTCAAAGGTACCATGATGTGCTGGAGGAAGTGCTTATTGCAAGCGCCTTTCTCTCTACCCACACCCCCTTTCTCCTTCCCCCAGGGGATGAACTTGAGGCCCGCCACGCCCATCACCATTTCAGCGACCCCGCCGGTGATTTTGTCAGTTACCTCAATCTGTTCCGTTCGTTTATAAAACAGCGGGATACAAAGCACCGGGAAAATTTCTGCACTCGATATTACCTCGATGTAAAAGTGATGAGTGAAATCGTAAATATTAAGCATCAGCTTGAAGAGAT
>Ga0209925_1000210_pt1 | contig 31089 bp, 22 predicted proteins | sample SalPonR2_A_D1_MG_FD_185702 | JGI IMG/M metagenome (GOLD analysis project Ga0209925, IMG submission 185702) | Salt pond soil microbial communities from South San Francisco under conditions of wetland restoration - Salt Pond MetaG R2_A_D1_MG... ... | reverse complement strand
CGTGGACGAGCTGAGGAAGGCCTCGTGGACCGGACCGAATACGTCTGCCCCTGCGGAAGAGATCGACGTGGGGAGGCGTGGTTGCAATGCGACGCATGCAAGCACTGGGCCCACGTGCGTTGCGCGGGTCTTTCGAGCAGTGCCGAGGCCGAGGCCCTTCCCGCCTTTGTCTGCGAAGTCTGCCACGGTCTCGAACGTTTCCAATCCCCGTCTCCCGTCCCGGCCACCCTGATCGTCACCCCTCAGCTTATCTGTGGACAGTGGGAGGAAGAATTCAAGAGTCGGATCCAGGAAGGCAGCGCCCAACTGCGGGTGGTCACTTACCGTGGTGTAGCGGAGACCAGCCGGAGCTGGGAGTGGGAAGAACGTCGCTTGTTGGACCCTGATGTCCTGGGGAATGAGTACGACATCGTCTTGACCACCTTCGACGTGCTGGCCAAAGACCTGGGCCACACAGATTCCTGTTTCCTTCCCCCGTCCCGCGGGGAGACGGCGCGGCAGCTGCGGAACCGGAAGAAGTACCGTGTGCAACCCTCGCCCCTTGCCTCCATGGTGTGGTGGCGCATATGTTTGGACGAGGCCCAGATGATCGAAGCCTCTGCCGCTGCTGCTGCCAGGATGGCTCTTCGTTTGAAGACGGTGCATCGCTGGTGCGTTTCGGGCACCCCCATATGGAAAGGGAACCTGGATGATTTGTACGGTCTTTTGCTTTTCCTCCAAGTCTCCCCGTTCGACCGTCGCTCCTGGTGGCGGCATGCCATCGAGTTACTGCATGAAAAGGGCGATCCCGACGCTGCCTCGCGTCTGCATCGCCTTCTCTCTGCGATCATGTGGAGAACGTCCAAAAAGTCTGTGTTGGATCAATTGGCGTTGCCTCCCCAAACAGAACGGACGCGGATTTTGCACTTCTCACAGGTGGAACGCGCCTATTACCAGACACAGTACAAGGAGTGCATCGGGAAAGTCAGGGACGTGGTGAGAAAGATCAAACGGATGCAACAGCAGCAGCAGCAGCGAACCAGCGGACGTGCCCAGGAGCCGACAAAACGGAAATTGTCTGCGACCACGGCCTTAGAGAGTTGTGCTGGACCCCTCTTGCGTCTGCGGCAGGCGTGTTGCCATCCTCAAATTGGAGCGGGAGGCTTGGGCGGTCTCAGGCAAGGAAGAGGGATCATGACCATGCAGGAGGTACTGGAAAAGCTCGAGGAAGACGAGAAACTCCGATGTGAGGAGACACAGCGCTTGTTGATGATGGAGCTAAGTGGATTGGGATCCATGGCGAGAATACAAGGGGAGCTGTGGGAGAGGGAGAGGGGAAAGCAGAGGGACGAAAGTGAGAAGGACACTAAGGGCAAGGGGACACCTGCGAAGGCATCGACATCACCCTCAGCCCAAGATGTGCGAGAAGAGGGCAACGCACGCGAGAGCGATGGGAGGAGCAAAGCCCATAGTACAAAGAATGCGGGCCAGGAACATGGGGGGATCTCGGGCAAACTAAAATTCCTAACGGAGGCGGCCAGCTATTATGAGAAAGCTCTTCTTACCGCAGAACGGAACCGACAGCCTGTGCCGATAGGAGGGGTGGAAGGCCTAGAAGGAGCACCACGCTTCAAGGGACGGGAAAGTCGGGACGTTGATGCAGGAAATGATGGCAGGATGGAGGGAAGAAAAAAACAATGGACAGTCATAAATTTGGAATGGGAGATGAAACAGGAACTTAAGGAGGGCAACACAGTGGAGGAAGGGGTGCTTGACGTCGATGCTGTCAGGCAAAAAATTAGCCAGAATGAAGATCTTCACCCAGCGAGCACTTGGACCGCCACAGAGCTCTCTCCCTTGTGGGCGAGTGTGACGTTTCAGGGGGGCAACAAGAAAATCATGGGTCTCCGGGTCTGGCCGCTTGTCAACTCAGAAGACAGTGGTGGAGAGGGGGCCCAAACGAAAGTGGAAGGTCTTGTCTACATGCCAGGGAAGTGTCGTCTGATGGCCTGCTGCTCGCCAGAAGGGGCTCTTTTCGTGGAGGCGGGTGTCTTTGATCTTAAGGAGTTGATGCGAGAGGAAGGAGATAAGGGAACAGGCAAGGAAGGAAAGGATGGTGGAATGGGCGGCAAATTAATTTTGGGATTTAACATGCTAGCGGCCAAGACATGGAAACTGGAAGTGTTGGATGTGATAAGAAGCGAGGGAAGGAGGGAAGAAGGGAAGGAGGGAGGCATAATTAAGACCGGGATGAAAGTGCAGCTACTGGTGGCGGATATAGAGGTGGACCCTCTGCAAATTTTACACGTGACAACCAATCTTCATCGCGTCTTTAAGGAAATCAAAGGGATAGCTGGGGGCGAGGTAGACAGCGGCAGCCATAGTGCCAAAATAGTTTCCAGCCTCCTCTCGCCACCCAACTCTCCCAGCCCCGCAAACGAGGGCGTAACGGCATCAACACAGGCCAAGCACGAACAGGAAAGCGAGAGATTGATGAGCACTGATGTGGGTGTAATGGTTAGGCGCTATGAGGATGTGTATCAGCTACATATTGCCGAGAAAATCGAGTGGTTGGATGCCCGCGTTCGGGCTGTGACACAAAGAGAGTGTAACCTGGCGCGTTTGATGCATCAGGCGAACCGGCAACACTTCGCAAGTGCCTCCCAGGCATTGGATGCGTTAGACGGAGAGATTGACAAGCTGCGAAAGTGGGGGGGGAAAGCGGCTGGACAAGGTCGCATTGTATGGTGGGAGTGGACACTAAATGAATTGATGGTTCGGGGCGATTTACTGGACCCCAAAGCGGACCTGCTACGTCGATTGAAAGTTGAATCAAGCGGGCCCCAATTCCCTGCCTTCCATGACTATCACGGACTGATGATGGCCATCAAGTTGAAGTCCAAGGATTTGGATGAGACGAGGACGAGGGTGAACGCCCTTCTACGCAGAGTCTTAGTTGACAATCCCTCTGAGGGAGAGAGGCAGCGCAACAGTGATTGTGGAGTGTGTCGAAAGGACTGGGGGAAATCAGGCCCTCTCTGTCACATATGCGAATTGGAAAAGCACTTAAAGGCGTACGAGGAAAAATTGCATGCGTATAGGGAGCAAAGGCAGCAGAATGGTCACACTGTGGGCACTTTTAAACATTCTTGCTGTACACACCGCTTGTTGTACTCTGTCCTATTACCTTGGCTGAGGCATCAAGCACTGAAAAGAAAGAGCAACCCGGAATGGCAGCATGCGTGGGAGGAAGCAATGGTGGACAATCGAAAGGAAGAGCTTCTAGAAAGAGAACGAAAAATGGCGAAAAGATTCTGGAACTCGGGCTTCGATTTGCTCAGTAAGTTGGACGAAGTGGCTTGTTCTGCCCTAAGTCTAGAATTGGCGCAAGAAGGTGAAATTGTAAAGGACATGTCAAGTGAACAGCGAAAGCTGGTGGTATTTCCCCATGAGGTGGATGTGAAAAAAGAGGAGTACAGAATGCAAGTCGCAAAATATGAGGTGGAGTTGCGGGAACGGAAGGGGTACCTGAAATATCTACAAAATATTGCGAAAAACGAAGCAAGGGCAGCAGAAAGAAATGCAGCAATGGCAAGGAAGATGCAGAAGGAAGTAAAAAGTAGCGCTTCCAGCGAAAGGAAAGATGGCGCATTCAGGGAGGGTCCTCGTATCCCCACCTCCATTGATCCTTGTGCCAGCAGCGGCATATTGCAAGGAAATGACGAGGAAGGAGAGGAGGACAATATGAATCTATGTTTCGTATGTTTCGAAGAGTATACCGTGATAAACCCCAGAGAAGTCCTCCCGTGTGCACACCACTTGTGTAAGACGTGTTTAAGGCAACTACTTGGGAAGAGGGCGCAAAACAAATGCCCCAAATGTAGGCGAAATTTCCATCGAAAAGCCTGTGCAGAAGTCCAAGAATCCAGAGAGGGGGAATGCAAAGACATGGAGGAGGATAGAGAGGATATTAGAGTTGGAGAAGACGAGTTGTACATGGATGAGGCTGTGCAGGAGGAGGGGGATGAGGAGGAGGAGGAGGAGGAGGAGGAGGAGGAGGAGGAGGAGGAGGACGAGGGTCCTAGGGTAGAAGGCAGCTGGGGAACGAAAATCACGGCACTTGTCAGCGAAGTCCTGCGACTACCTGTGGAAGACAAGTGTCTTATTTTTTCGGAATGGGACGAGATGCTTGATATCGTGCAGCAGGCGCTCCAGACCAACAGGATCGACATTGTTCGCCTCAAAGGCGAGCGGACCGCCGGCAGAGTCCGTCAGGAATTTCGAGAAAACGAAAGCGTGCGGTGCATGCTGCTGAATCTTAAAAGTGGCGCGAAGGGTCTGACACTCGTGGAGGCGAACCACGTTTTCTTGCTGGAGCCCATCTTTAACGCGGCCACAGAGGCGCAAGCCGTTAATCGAGTCTTTCGAATCGGTCAGACCAAGCCCACAGTGATTCACAGATTTGTTGTGCGTAACACTATCGAAGAGAATGTCGAAAAAATGCGACAATCCAAAGTGGCCGCTGCAGGCGGAGAGTCTGCTGTTTTGAGTGCCGTGAAAAAGCAAGGGAAGACAAGGAAGACAGATGTGGAGTTGGATGTGGAGGAAATGGAGAAACTATTTGCAACAACTCCCAGGGCGATACGACGGAGTATCATGTCTTCGCCTGATCTTGCTTCTGGCGCTACCGTTGATCGTATGGCCAGCAGTGGGGGCGGCGGCCATAGAAATGGTAGGCGACCGTGGCAGCGCAAAATAGACATGGATCGAGCTGGTGAGGGTTCAAGCTTGAGTAATCTTGTAAATGTGCGGAGGTGTGACGGCGGAGATGGAGAAGGAATGGCAATTGAAGTGGAAGATGGCACAAGCGGGGCTGTTGAATGCGCTACCAGGGACTCGTCAGGGCAGGACGGTGCCGTACGTGCTGTCCAAGCAGGAACAGTGCAGAGTGGAGGGAAAAACAGAAATGTGGATCCCCCCACCGAGATGATGGTGGACAATAACAACTTCGAAGAGAGGGAGGTAACAAAAGGGGGTAGGCGTTTAGGGGGGGCTGCCGTTGCTGGACGCGGACGAGGCTGTTCTCGCTCGGTCTTGTTGCGTCAATCCGATGGGATTTAATGCGAGTTGTACGTAGCTTCACTCGATGAACAAATTGTGTGAATCAGAATGTATGTGCGAGGAATCCAATAACAAGAGGCTGTTCATGTTGACACCGTTCTGACTTCGGTGACATTCTGTATTGCGATTGCAAGAGACACTGAAATTCGGGGAACCATACAGACAAGTTTTTGGCATAACAAAGTAACGCAATATCTTCCAGCCGACAACAGCTCCGATACGACTCAAACGAGCTTTGCAAGTCACGCCGTGATTCGTATCTTAACACTTCATGGAAGTTTGATCTGGCATCCAAATAGTCTTTTCATCAATATAAAACTTCGCTCGTAACCATTTCCTTGTTTCTCTTTCTCGCTTTCCCCCACGCCTCATTCCCACCTTTCTTCCTCCTCAAAGGACTTCAGAGCCACATGTTTCCTATGGAAGAAGCGCTCGCAGACTCTTGACCACGATCAAATCAATCACGTGGCCCATAAAGTCTTTCGCACCGTACAATCCGAAAAATGCGTGAGCTCCAAGGTCGGCGCGATTTTGGAATTTCTCCATTCTTAGTGATCACAAACACATTTCAGATACCTCGAGTTCACAGCATGAAAGCGCTCTGCAGCCTGGCTCAACCTCTAGTACTCCAATTCCGCTCCCCACATCCTCATCTTCACGGGTTTCCACAATGCGCTCACGAATCGCTTGTCACCATCTTGGCCGCGTCATCCCACAACGTCTGGAACAAAGCCGTCGATAGATACCTTTCTCCAAACGAGGGAATGATCACCACGATCTTCTTGTTGGCATTTTCCGGCCGAGATCCCACCCGAATGGCCGCAGTGACTGCCGCACCCGAGGAGATGCCGACCAACAAGCCTTCTTTCTTCGCCAGCTCCCGAGCCATGTCGATGGACTCCTCGCTCGACACCTGTTGGATCTCGTCGAACATGCTCATGTCCGCATTGCGGGGTACAAAGCCTGCGCCGATGCCCTGAATTTTATGGGGGCCCGGCTGGTCCCCAGAGAGAACAGCGCTCTCGCGTGGCTCCACCGCCACCGTGATCAGGCTGCTCTTTCTCCCTTTCAGATATTGCGCGCACCCGGTCATAGTTCCCCCCGTCCCCACACCCCCGACCAGAATGTCCACCTGTGGTCCAGTCAAAGAAGACAGGAGGGAAGGGGAAAGCGAACATAGCAAAGATATGAGCCGCGGTGCACTCCATCGCAGCGGGCCGGGTAAGTCCACCTCTGCCCACAACCCTGGCTTGCACGACAAGGATCCAAGACCCTCCCCCAACGGAAAGCCTTTCCACCAGCACCACCACCATGTGTAGCAGCCACGCCTCCGCTCCCCCACCCTGACGCACCTGTCCATCCGTGTCCGTCCAAATTTCCGGGCCCGTCGTCTCCAAGTGGATCTTTGGGTTGTCCGGGTTTTCGAACTGCTGGAGCATGAACGCCTTGTCCCCCAGGGAATCGACGATTTCCTGGGCCTTGGCTATCGCCCCTTTCATCCCCTTGCTCGCCACCGTCAACACCAAGTTCGCCCCAAACGCCTTCAAGAGCACACGACGTTCCATGGACATGCTCTCCGGCATGGTCAGGATCAATTCGTACCCCTTCGCAGCTGCCACCATCGCCAGTCCAATGCCCGTGTTCCCCGACGTGGGCTCCACCAGCACCGTCTTCCCCGGGGCGATTTCCCCCCGGTTTTCGGCCTCCGTAATCATGCTGGACAGTGGGTGAAAGACGTGAGGCGTTAGATGCGATGTCGTGAGCAATATCTCAGTCGCTACCCTGGAGATAAATTGTACACGCTTAGATTCATCGCGCAACTCGCTCTCTTGCCTATGCTGTGAACGACTGAGCAGGCAGAAGATCACCTGTGCACTGGGACGACGCGAATGGGGAGAGTATCTCGCCCCACGAAAGTCTTCCTGCCTCTTCCTACACATCGGCATGCTTGGGCCTTCATCTTTGATTCCTTTCTCTACCCGCTTGCATCCACGCACCTGTACGCAATTCGATCTTTCACCGAATTGCACGGCTCCATAGACTCCAGTTTGGCCAACACCTCGGCTTGACACCCCACCGTCACGCGGTTGAGACGCACCAATGGCGTGTTGCCAATCAGTTCTGTGACATCATTAGCCACCTTGGGTCGTTCAAAGAGCATACTGGGGCCGCGTGCGTGCCCGTTGCTCTGAGCGTTTGTGCTAGTTGTACCGCGGTTTGCGGAAGAGGGTGACGACGACATAGAACGGTACTTGCTGCTTGTCCTTGTGATGGCGGCAGCGGCGGCAAGGCGTGCAGCGTGGTATCCAGGCGCAACAAATGCTGATGCTGTAATGCGAAGAAAAAACAGGCGGATGGGTAACCAGGTTGGAAGACAAATTGTAAGTGAAGCCGCTGCCGTTGTAGTCATCTTTTGATCCTCCTGGGCCGCCGCCGCATCTGTAAAGAATATTCGCACAAGACACTCACCTGTAGAGGCGACTGCAATCACTGCAATCAAAGACTGCCTTTTCATTCTGTGTCGTGTTGCGCGTGGCAGCTAGGGTGAGGCAGAGGGATATGTGCAAAAGAGGGCATGGGTGGGAACCACACGTTTGTTGATGTTTGACGCACACGGAGCGCGGCAGACTGCAAAGCTGCAAGAAAAATACCCTCCCCAACCCCTACGCGAAAAAAAGTAACGCGTACAGCAATGTATGAGGCTTCCTGAGGATCTTTGTACGCTTTGATTTCGCAACGTAGTTGTTTCATGATCTCTTTCCATACATTAGACGCCTAAGAATTGAAAGTTTGCAGCCGCGGGAGCCCCCCACCTATCAAACCTCAAGCCTTGCACAAAAACAGTGAGCAGGAAAAAAAATTGTTCTTGTTCGACCAAAAAGAGCGGGAGACTTGGTGATGCATGTCCTCTACAGACATCAAAATTGTTAGTTGCGTACCATTTACTTGTGCTTTACGGCATGTAAACATCACTTTAAGCTCCCATAGTATTTTATCATATATGTACAAATGCTCTTGAATACAAATAACTCATACCGTTCAGATACCTCACTTTCACTGCCGTACAGTGTTCCATAATGAGACTTTCTCATTTTTTCTTGTATCCTGGCAAGCACTTCCGCCATGCAACATCGCAGTCTCCTCCGCATCCTCCTCGCCATAGGACAATCGCGGTCTTATGCTTTCTTTCGTCGTTTCGCGCCCGCATTCATACCTTCCCTCTTCTTCCGCCACCTCCCTCGTGTCCTCTACGACACTTTCGCCTCTCTTTTCAACCACTGTCTCCGTAATACCGCTTACGATGCTCCCCACAATCACTGCCCCGCCCACCAACTCCCCCGTCGTCGGCCATGTGCCCAAAATCAGACCCCCCATCAGCACAGTCACGACGAAATTCGCATTCATGCCGATGGAAAGGACCGAAGGCGAGCAAAATTTTACGGCGCGAAGCCACAGGACCTGTGTGGAGGTGACGAAGAGAGGGGCATACCATAACATGGTCCGTAGGAGAGAGGAAGGGTAGAGAGATGGGAAGGGCAGGAGGCTGGGCACATCCATGGCTCCGTGCTGCCAGACAGAGAGGAGATGAAAAAGGAGGGTGCCAATTGCGAGCTTGAAGAGGGAGAGGAGCCCGACGGGAAGTTGAACCAAGTACTTCTTGGTAATGATCAGGGAGAGCGTGTAGCCCCACCCACCCAGCACCAGGAAAGAGTACCCGACCATGCCTTCCCAGGGGTGGTGCTGGACGTAGACGCGGTACAGGACCGCGGCCACTACGCCCAGTACCGTGAGCAAGGCATTGGCCTGGACCCAGGCGCTGTACCTGTCCCCTAGAAAGCAGGCCGAAGCTGCGAGGAAATCCACGCTCTCCAACCTGCCGGTCATGGCCCTGGCGGGCACGCTGGTCAGTCGTAGGCCTTGCAAGTAAGCAACGGAGCCCAAGACATTGGAAAGGAGGCAGCCCAAGAGCATCCAGCCCCATTGCAGAGGAGTGACACGCTTGAGATGGGCCAGGCGCAGTTGACGGTGGAACACAGGGAAGAGGGTGAGGACACCCACGACGTTGCCGATGCACATGATGTTGCAAATGGTGAAGGGGTACCTGGGGGAAGTGATGAGGGAAGGAGAGAGTGAGACGGGCCAAGAGGTGATTTCATTCGGAGAAGGAAGCCAAGAGGAGAACATTGCATTGCTGCAAAACGCGTGCATGATTCGACAAGACGCTTCTGACTCACCCTCTTGCCATCAATCCTGAGAGAACGGCATTGTTGGCTGAGTAAAGAAGGACGAAGAGAACGAGATACGCCCACCCGGGGACCCAGAAAAAAAATTGTCCTCCCGAGGCATCCGATGACGAAGATGAACCTGTCTTATGCTCTACAACAGAGGTTGCCACGGCTTCACCTGCTGAAGATGGAACCCCCGCATTCATTTCTTCATTTTCATTTCCTTTTTCAAGGATGGAAGAAATTTTATTCGTGGAAATACTGCCATACTCGGGCTTTTGGTCTCCTCGGCCGACACGACTTTGAAGACAGTATTGAGTCTCCATCCCAGGGCTGGAAATGAACCTTTGGATCCTCAAAGAGGCGAGCGCCCTGACAAAATGCCACGTTGAAAACCGCGACGCGTGAGTCGGAAATATTGTGTACCCGTTGCATTGGGTAGAAAACATCCTGAAGCATTAAGCTTGTTCTAAGAGGTTAACCTCCCCATCCCTGGGAAGTACGTTTTCCTTACTCGCTTACTGGCAACGCGTCGGGCAATCTCTTCACATAAAAAGGTAGAGGGCATGGCTGCTCTTTTAAGGTTTTGACGATAGTTTCATAGGAAACACTTGTGAAGCCTGACGGCATAACTCTCCTAGACGTTTCCGTGCCAAATAATCACCACTTGGTGTAGTGAAAGTCACGGGTTTTGACCACATAACGATTGACCTTACTATATACACAGCCTATATTATGGCTACATCTCCGCAATCTGCTGACACCAAAGGGATGCCATCATGCTCATCTTCATCGCTTGAAGCAGAATTGGCGCGGGGTCTCCAACTGACTGCAGAGCTGACGTCGTACTCGAAGGGCAAAACCAACAGCACAAGCAGCAGCAGCGGCAATGAAAGCCCATCTTCCACAAATTCCAGTCCTGTTGATTCTAGACAGGCCGCACTTCCTAATAAAGCAGGCATTTCTATCCTCTTTGATGCAGATTTGCAGTACGCCCCACCATCAGAAACGGACGAAGAGGGGTCAACTTTGCAAAAATGTCATTTGCCAGCGTGTACTCAAATCGAGGATCGCGCTTCCATTCGCCTGTCTTCGTGCGCACAATGTAAGGTAGCACGCTATTGTGGACGAGCGCACCAAGTATTGGACTGGAAGCAAGGGCATAAACACGAATGCGCGCAATGGAAGACATTGATGGCTATGAAAGCCTCGTCAAGAGAGGCGGATGAACCCCTTCCAACCGCCGGGGGGAATAAAACGAATGCCAGCAAAGCGCAAATCCCGACAGAAGTCGAGGCACCTTCCCTACAAACTGCAGAATTTCCCGATGTTGAGAGTGCAAACGAGAGTGGATCGTTGAAATCCACGCGTACAGACGAAAAGCATGGCAGCACTTTGACGGCTTCCTCAGCCGCATCCGAAGCCGCAGTCTCCCCCCGGCCAGTCCTTTCTCCCTCCTTTTCCACTTTGGACAAAAAGGACGTGGCCAGCAAACTCCTTTGCAAGCTTCGATTACACCTAGGGCCGTACACGCTCGCGCACTACGACAGGCAAGGTCGGGGCTTCGGCTTCCTCCAATCCACCGCCACGGCCGGCGAGCTCTTCCTCTCGCGGCCCATCAACCGCCTGGGGCATCCGGTCCAACGCCACGTCCTCCTCCACTACTTGACGTGGGGAGAGTTTGTCAGCGTGGTGCTGGAGGCTTTGGCGGCCTACGACCCCGAGGTCGAGTACGTGGCGGTGGTCAAACTCCGATGTGGCTTCCTGGGCGTCTTCCGCGTCCCCTTGGTACCCCATGCCGCCGCCTGTCGCCGCCTGGCCGAGGATTACGCGTGGGCGGAACGGGCGTCGGTGACTCTGGAGCTGGATTGAGGCGCTGGCCTTCCCAGGCCTCGTCGAGATTTGCGGGCTTGGCAAGGGGGGGGAGGCGGGGCGGTTGGCCATGGAGGATCACCGACTGGCTGGACGTACACGTGGCTAGGGTGCGGCGGGCGAGAGAGAGGTGGGGCTTTCCACGGGGCGAAGTGTTGTTCCAAGATGTAACCATAGAAAGGATCTGGGTAGCCTGGCGAACGTGAGCGACTAAAGAGAGGGACTGGGGCATGCGTTAGAATAAACATATTGGGGTGAAGGAGGGTTTTGCTTTGTGCGATTTTTTTTTTCCCAATTTTGCGTCCACCCAATCATTCTTTCTTGTGCGTTTTCTTTTTGGGTCGGACACTAGGTTGACTACGCCTGGGCCTCGGGTGCTTGCGGCCGCAACAGCACATTCACACCTGAGAAATCCTCCATTCCTGACGCAGGCCCTTCCAATTATACAGTCGTTTCCCACGCCCGCCTTCTTCCCCTTCCTCCTCCTTCACCATGCTTGCCTTCCTTTCACGCCTTCGTGTTGTTTCCTCCCTGTACAAGGTGCTCCCCCCCCGTGAGCTTCCATCCATCCAGCCCTCGTTTCTCGGTGGCACCGTGAGGACAGTCTGGTCAATCCCAGGCCCTCATCTTTTCAAGTGTGCTGCGAGTAAGAAATTTCTACCACGACGATGCCATAAGGCCTGCCGGATCCGCTCTTGGAACTCTACCTCTCCAGATATGCCATAGTCCTCCAAGGCTGTAGACACGCCGGCATCCTCGTTCAAAAAATGTTCCAAATATTCGTATGGCTCTCGAGGCCTTCGTCCGGCCAGTTTGTCTGCTGTCATAAAATCCGAGAAAATTTCCTGGAAGAGGGCATCGCGGGTGGGATCCGCTTGTTCGAGGGCGAGACGCAGCACACGGGGAAGGGAGAAAGAACACGCAGCCCCGTGCTTGACGCCTTGTTCAATGGTGATCCGGTAGGAAATTGCGTGGGCAAGGGCTGTTTCAGTGTTGCTGAATGCCAAACCTGCCCGTAGGGAGGCGACGCTTAGCCCGGTCCTGGCCAGAAGGAGGGCCTTCTCATCGTCGCCGCCATCACGGGGATCTTGGGCAATGACCGTGGGCAAATGTCGCAACACTCCTTTCGCGGCCGCAACGGCCAAGACGTCCGAGACCGGGTTGTGGTTGACGTTCCATATGGCTTCGAAGGAGTGGCTGAGGGCGTCCAAGGCGCTATTTCGAGTCACCTCCCGTGGACAGGAGGCACTCAACGAAGGGTCAAGGATCGCTCTTTCCGGCCATAGGCTGCGGCCTTGCACGGACCACTTCTTCTTGCTTTGCGTATCCCAAACGGCAGCCCATGGGGTCACTTCCGAGCCCGTTCCCGCTGTGGTAGGCACGGCTACTACGGGGACGTGGGACAGGCGATCAATGTGCTTGCCCGCCGCGATGCGCTCCGTAAAGATGTCCTCAAAATCCACCTGACTGCGGGCCAGACTCATAACCTTGGCCAGATCAATGACACTTCCGCCACCCACAGCGACTATGACGATATCGTCGCGGTCACGCACAAAATTTCGGACCCTACGGTGCATACCGCGGTGCTCATTGACATCGGGCAACTCCGGACATGCCACCCATAACATCTTGTCATCACCCAACACGGCGCGAAGGTTCGAGAACAAACCTCCAGATGCCTCAGCTTGTGGATACTGTTGTGCGGTTAGGGGAACGGGTGGGGATCTATCAGTGAACCCACAGAGGCAAGTGACAATGGAACCCTGCCACCACCCTCCTTACCGTCATAAGCAAGGCTTTTCGATTGCCGACTGCCTCCAGTATACTCGTTTCCCAGTTACCCCATTCAGTGAAATTCAGCCGTACAGGATTATAAAAACGCTTGACGCCCGCGCTACTCAGTCGCATATTGCCGAGGGTTGCAGGAAAGCAGTAATGTACACGAGTCGACCTCCCAGGCAAGATTGACCCCTAGTGTGCTGATTAACCGGCCTTCCCAAGAGTATGGCGCCAAAAGTTCACCGACAGCCTTCCTCCTCGACCTGTATGATGTGATATGTGTACGTGTAAGTCAAGAAGGAGGGCGTAAAACGGTGCAGGCACCAGTCCATTAAGGGTATGGAGGCATCTTGAAGTGCCGTCTCCGGGTATGCTGCCCTCTGTGTCCGGATCACCGCCTTGGGCAATCGATGATCTCCGAGTACGGAAGATTCCGTCCCACTTTGACGTGTAAGCTGCCTTAGTTGTTGCAGGTGTACTAAGCATTGTATATGCGTATATTCAGACTGAAAAGAGGACGAACAAAAAGCAAAAGCTGTCAAAAAGCTCTTTTAGCTAGATCTAAAACTTACAATTGCATTGCAAGTACCATATTACATCTTCAGAAATTTGGAAGCGCATAAGTAGAACAAGAAGAAAATACCCATATTGAAGTTCCATTGCATCTTCCTCATACAATCACCAAAGTTATGTACATTACCCTATTTATCGAGCTCGAATGCCGGTGGAACTTCACCAATTGCTAAGATGTGGTGACTCGCCTCACTTTGGCCTTCGGGATGAGCTATGCAATCCAAATACTCTAATTCCTCTATATGTTTCACATTCCGGCAACTTTCTGAATTATCAAGGTTTTCTTTTTCCCGCATATGATCCTTTTGCTGGCTTGATGACAGTCGACATCTCCCGACTCCCCGACTAGCAAAACGTCCCAGGCTGGCAGACACCTTGTCGAAGAATTTGAGTAGCAAGTGTATAATAATTGCAGTCACTATGCCTGCAATCACGCCGTAGGCAATGGAATACGTCAGAGGCATCAAGATGGCGGTTAGAAACGCCGGCATGGCCAGACGACGATTCGTCCATTGAATATGACTCAAATGTTCCATTAATATGCACCCTACAAGGATCAAGGCCGCACCGGTCGCAAAAGGAGGAATACTGGCCAATATCGGGGTAAAAATGACGCTCAAAAGAAATCCTAGCGAGCCCACCACGGCAGCCAAGCCCGTGCGCGCCCCGCATTCGATGCCGACCGCTGACTCCATGAATACCACCACGGGGGGCAATCCGAGACTCCCTGCCAGTATCGTGCCCAGAGCGTCCACACAGAAAGCCGCCCCGTCGCCCTCAAATCTCCCGTCCTCTTGCACCATTTCTGCCTGTCGGACCATGCTGTACAGGCATCCAGTCGTGTCCAGGACGTCGGTGTAGAGGAAGGTCAAGACAGCCAACCACACCTGCGGACTCCCCAACCTTCCGAACTCCCACTGACCCGCTACATCAGCCATGCCTTGAATAGAAATAAGCTTTCGAAAGGCTTGGAAGCGTGCTTCCCCCACCCCGTCGGGCCCATCCCGGGGAAAGAAGGAGAAAGGCGTGTCCCGCACCCAAGACAGGAGGCTCACCAGGAGTATGACGACGCCCACCGCGCTCCGTACCCCTTTCTCCAGCAGTGTTGTCATGAGGAGGAGTGCCGTCAGACCCACCCAGGTGGTCGCAGACTGCATCCTTTTCTCCATGCACACGTAGGTTCCGGCCCCGTCATCAACGGGGCTCCGGGCGGCGGGAGGACAGCCACCTAAGGTGACCAAAGTGTCGGGGCTGGCGGTGATGAGCCCTATACCTTCCGGGGCTTGCAGGCCAATGAAGGCGAGGAAGAGACCGATGCCCCCCGACATGGCGAGTTTGATGGAGGACGGGAGGGATTGCACGGCCCGGGATCGCAGCCCGGTAATGGAAAGGAGGAGGAAAATGACGCCCTCCAAGACGACGGCCGTTACCCCCGTCCGGTAAGGCACATGACCCGAACCGCGAACACCGACCACGGAGTAGGCAAAGTAAGCAGAGGTGCCAATGCCGGGCGCGAGGAGGAAAGGCAGGTTCGCCCACAGGCCCATCACGAGGGAGGAGACGAAGGAAGCAACGGCCACGGCCGTGAGAAGTTGATGGCGGACAAGGAATTTGCAGCTTTCATAGACGTTGTCGGGGGCATGAATGTCGCAGGTGGCGCCCGTCTCGGCCACGATGGAGGCGGATAAGGGCGTGATGTAGCTCATGGTAAGGAAGGTCATCCACCCGCCCATCGCTTCCCGGGAGAAGCACGTGCCCCGTTCTTCAAGCTTAAAATGTCGCCCGACCCAGCTACGGGCCACGATGGCATCCCAACGCGCAAGGAAAGAGGGGGGAGACATGGAAGGAGAAGGAGGGTCGTTGACTTCCAGAGGAGGCCGGGGGACTGCTGCCAGTACCGGCGGGGTGCCTTCGGCTGCTAATAACGGCAGTGGCACGCTGCCGTCCGAGCCATCCAAAACGATGGAGGGAGAATTGCCTCGAGGTCCACATGGTCTCTCCGTCTTCACTGCTGCATGTGCGCCCACTCCGGAGGTGGGCATGATGGTTGGGCGATGTGTGAGGCGTTGTCTCGATTTGTGACGGGAAAAGGCAGCTACTTGTGTGTTTCGATGTAAGCCTCGTCCCCACACCAAACAGAGCCGTCCCCTTTTCGCAAAGGGGAAAAGAGAATATTTACACCGAGAAAAAGCAAGCAGATGCGGCGGAGTTTCCAGCATCACGGCGAGCCATTGTTACCGCGGGAGGTTTACGTAAAAATAAAATCCAAAAACATGAGCACCCGTCAATTACCGCGACTCGTCCATTTCCGACCATGGCTCCTATGATGGAGAAAACCGCAAACAAGCATCAATTATGACCATTGTAGAGGAAAAGGGAGAGTATTAGCGATGCACGACAAAGTTACATCGTGGCCGGAAGGCAGCTTTCGTACTATATATCGTGTCGTCACTTTTTCTGCGGCCTCCAGTAGAGGATAAAAAGGATATGATCCACGTGATGGGAGGCCCCATAGGCAGACGACCAGGGTCACGCACAACAATGGCTGTGCCGACACCGTTAAGCAGCTCTCACGCACGCATAAAATAGCATGTCCACTTCATTTTATGTCCTTGAAGACAGTAAGAGTGATATTGCAGTAGAAAAAAGCTCGCTCGAGCTGGCGTCGCTCAGTCGCCCCCCGAGCCACTCTTCGTGGAGCTTTAAATTGCCGTGTTTAGCCTCGACCACGGTCGCAAAGCACGTCCATGGGAAACACATACCATGTGCACGCCCCCCTTCCTATACCAGGGCGTCTTGGGGAAGTGGGACTGGACGTACCAAGCACGTATATCCCCAGGTTTTGGGACCACGTTTCTCTCAAGATCGATAAAACCATGCACGTCGCCCACCCGCCCGTGACTCTTTGGTATTTCCCTCCCACTGCTCCTTTCCTCCCACGTCCTGGTCTATCACACAGGCAAACAGGCTGCAGTTGGATCATAAACTCCACCATTCGTCCCAGTAATTTCGCCCGTGTAGTGGACAAGCACTCGTTGGTGTTTGCGCACCCTCCTGCCCCGGTATCTAAGGCACGCACGTCCCCCATCCGTGATCCCGGCCGCGTGCTATGACTACCGATATGAAGATCCCCGAACTCCCGAAACGAGAAGGTGTGGAGCCTGAGTGGAACATGGATCTTGACGCCTTGGATCTGCATATCCCTCAGCCGGTCATCAATGTAAGTCCCCGGTAGCATGGGGTTTGGCCTGTCGTGTGAGAAATGGGAGGAAAATGACAAACCTTCCGGTAAAGAACGTGCCCACGTCAGAATGGTCACATTTATATTCTTTCTTCCTTTTTCATTGTCTTTCTTTCCATGAAAATTCTGTCATCCCGTGTCTTGACTGAGAATTCTCACGCGGCGTGAAATCGGCCTGGCCTGCCCCGTTTTGTAGTCTGTCGCCTCCCTCTCCTTCTCCTTCTGCCCCGATTCCTTTGTTTCATTTATTTTGTACAGTATCCTGTGAGCTTATGATTTTTTGGCTTCCTGTGATGGGATTGAAATGTCTTAATTCCGACGGTGATGTGTCTCAATACCTTCATGTCTCCCTTTCCCGCCCTTTCCTCCTTCCGGCAGATTGAAATCGAGGCAAATGGGGCCATCACTCTCACCAAGACGGACCCGCACGAGCTTCAACGGAAGGCGAACAAGTTTCGTCAAGGGTATAAGAATTGGCGACAAAAGAAACCTTTCGGCGCCAGAGGCGAAGCGAAAGATTTGAAGGCGCAGCGCGAAGAGGAGGCCGCCGAGGAGAAGGAAGAGGAGCCGGCCCCCAAGTTGCAGCACGGCCGGACAATCTCGAGTATGGAGCCTACGGCCTCGGGGGTAGAGGCTTCTGTAGGCAGTGGAACGGGGCACGAGGTGATCATCCCGCTCTCTCCTGTGAAAGGACTGGCGCGAAGGAAGTCTTTTAGCGTCTCCCTGAGCGCCCAGGACCTGACGGCAGAAGCGGAAGAAAACTGGCTCAAGTTTTATGTGAACCCTTTCGCGGAATTATTGGACAAGAAAGTGGGGCCGCTTCCATTGTGCACGAAGAATTTGGAGACAATCTTGCACCGGAATTTCAAATCGGTCCGAGGCAAGGGTCCGTCGTACGATCGATCGCCTGGGCCGTACTCGCGCATTGCCCACGTCGGGGTGGGAGGGTTCCATCGGAGCCACCAGGCTGTGTTCACGGATGACCTGCTCGAGTTGCACAAAGACAAGCAAGCAGGGAACGGGAAGGGCGGGGGCAAGGCGGGTCCGCCGGACGATCGGTGGGCTATCTGCGGGATTGGTTTGATGACTTGGGACAAGAAGATGTACGAGGCTCTGCATGGCCAAGATCACATGTACACCGTCCTGTTCCGTTCGCAGAAGGGGAACGACGCCCGGATTGTCGGCTCGATTTTTGACTTTGTCTTTGCGCCGGACGATTACCAAGCCTTGTTCTCCACCCTCTTGGACCCCGCCACCCGCATCGTGTCCCTGACCATCACGGAGAAAGGATACTGCCAGAAAGTGGACGGAAATTTGAACACGGAAGATCCGAACGTCAAGCACGACCTGTCGGATCTGTCAACCCCCCGGACAGCACTGGGCATGCTGGTGGCGGCTCTGGACCAACGGAGGAAGGCGGGGCGGAAGTCGTTCACGGTGCTCTCCTGCGATAACCAGCCAGACAATGGTCATCAATTGGAGAAACTCGTCAAGGAAATGGCGCACTTGGCGGTGGGAAGCGATCTCACCTCTTGGATAGGGGACCACACGACCTTTCCAAACACGATGGTGGTGAGTGTAGGATGCACTTAAGTGATGGTTTATGCAGGAGGGCGAAGCGAAAAGTTATGGGACACAGGATTTGAAAGCCAGATGTAAAATTACGTTGGCGCTTTGCTCGACGAACGAACTCCTTTCACGATTTTTACACGCAACCTTCTCCCTCTCGTCCATCCCAGGACCGTATCACTCCGGCCACGGAAGCTGTGCATAAAGACATTCTGAAGCAAGATTTTGGGGTGGAGGACGAATGGCCTGTAGTTGCTGAGCATTACGGTCAATGGATCGTCGAGGACAAATTTGTAGACGGGCGACCGCGTTGGGAGGACGTGGGCGTGATGTTCGTGCCCGATGTCAAGCCGTACGAGTACATGAAACTTCGTCTCTTGAACGGAACCCACTCTGCCTTGTCGTACGTATCCCACTTGTCTGGGTTTCAATTTGTGGACGATGCCCTCAACAATGAGCAAATTCGGGATTTTGTCGAGTGCTACATGGAGGAAGTCTCCGCGGCCGTCCCCGAAGTCCCGGGGTTGGACCTGGTTCAGTACAAAAAGGATGTTTTAACACGCTTCTCTAATCCATACGTGAAAGACAAAGTGGAACGTCTCATGCTTGACGGGTCGCAGAAGCTCCGGAACACGATGCGAGATGCTATCAAGTTCTTGACAGAGGGGAGCGACCCGCCGCTGCCGACGACTTACTTGGGTATAGCCGTGGCTGCATACATTCGATACGTGACTGGCATAGATCAGGAAGGAGAAGAGATTGAAAAAGTGCTTGATCCTATCGCAGAGGAATTGAGAGAGCCTGCTAGGCTGGCGTGCTGCTTGCGTTCTCTTCCGCCGTCACCAACTGATGGGGAATCGGACTCGGGAGAGGAGAATGAGGTCTCGTCTGGTTCAGAGTCTTACGACCCCAAGGAGGTGATATCTATTGTTTTTGGCCCCGAAATTGCCAAGAACAAGGCATTTGTCGGCACAGTTAAGGAGGCGTTGGAGTCTATTTGCAAGCGAGGCATCATGTACACGCTGCTTCATGTTAACTAGCCGTTGATTAACCGAAAAAGAATGGAGTTTGCGCGACTGTAACGGTGTTGATCGCATGTGGAGCAGCAAGATGTGTAATGACACGAGAAGAAGTCAGTGATGCATCCTTGAGGGTAGGAAGCACTATGTTATGCTGTATAAACATGCCGGGAAGGCTGACTAGGGTCCTGAAATTAAGGTCACAAACGTAGCATCTGATCGGAGGGTAGGATTCGCCAGTGTTTGGTAAGTGGCCTTACATGCTACAATGCTAATGGCTGTGCTCATTTGATGCACTTACTGAACGAAAGACATGCCCACCAATTAATTGGAAGGTCTGTTTAAAGCGAGGAAATGCAAAGAAAGTGACCACTCTCAGTCATGCCTTGCTCCAGTGTCGTGCTTGTAATTTCAAGTTGCTGTGCTTTTTTTTTAACAATCACGCAATTGTTGTATTTTTTCACTTGTGACTTCATGCTACAGGTGAGATGATTCCTTGCAACATGTGTTGAAAGTTTTTAACATGCAGAGGCTCCTTTTACTTCTGCTACTGCTCTCTTTTCAAGCTCGCGGGTATTGATTCGAAATGTATGTCGATATCCGCACTGAAATATTAGCAGTGACGCTTTCAGCTTGAAAATTGTTAAGCTCATTATTATGAAGCACTATGATTCGGCATGCAAACGTTGCTCTCTCGCGCTTAAGCGATTACCCATCGATTTCTGTAGCAAAGCGTTCTTTTTTAAAATTTGAAATTTGAAAAAAAGGGGCCCCTAACGTCCTTCGCGGCCTTCGCCCTCCGCGATGTGAGCTCTGACCGTTTGATGTGACGAAGTTTGTCCATTACACATATTACATGCCCTACGCCGTATTACTTTTTGATTTTACGAATTTCGGTGTGAGAATGGCTATTCGTGCTGGAAAAGTCTGCAAGAAATAGGAGGCAGAAGTTAGGAGGGGAGAGCGGGAGAGACCGCGACCGGTGCTTGCTCTCCCTCCTCGATCTACCGTAACTTTTCTTGCCAACCGCTTTGCGAACGCAATCTCCAACCCTCTGATAAATCTTATTATCCAACCAAGTGAATCATATTTTTAACTAAGTGACGGTTGATGATGTAGTATGTGTGACCCGGGCTAGCTTTCCTAATAAGTGAAAGATCGTGCATATTTCCAGCGGGTGGGCGAGGAGGAGAAGGACGACGACACGATGCAATGTCGAGATTTCGGGGCGCCGCAAGACTGTGTGGTTCCATACAATTTGACAATTTTCATTATTTGCATAATAGCCTATCTCTAATTTAAATATGATGTACTTGCGAGTTGATGGACACATGCTTCGGGTCAACTGCAGGCGCCTCGAGGAGACGCGCCCTCTTTCTCTCTAATAAAGTTGTATCCCTCAACGCTAAGGCAGATCTAACAAATACTCGGTTTTCTATGTGTATGTCCTGCGTGGAACAGGGAGTTATGCCGGTCCAAAAGGAGCTCTCAGACCTTGAGCACGGACCAGCCAATGCGGCGGGTAGCGTAGCGATGGAAAAGGCGTTACCTCAGACACCGATGGAAGGGAGGAAAGGAGAGGATCATGTCCTCGATTTTAATGTATCGAACTTCAGCACCCCCAAAGGGAAACAAATCTTGCACGACATCGGTAAGTCAGGATTAGCGACTGGATAGTAAAAGGGTAAGGGACAAGTAAATAAGGTGACCCAAATGTCCGCAACTTCTTGTTCGTATATCGAAAGAGTAGTAAAAGCAAAAGGAAAACTACTCATCGCTTCCATCTCCTTGTACGCTCTTGGTGGTGATCACACAGCGGGGCGGACGGTGACGGGCGAGTTTACCGCTCTGATGGGACCTTCGGGCGCGGGTAAGACGACTCTCATGGACTGCATCGCCCTCCGCCAGCGATCATTTGAGGGTGCGATCCACGTGGATGGAAGATCCCCCAAGAGTGATTACTTCACACAAACGGGGTACGTCCATCAAAAGGAGCTCTTCTTCTCCTCGCTGACTTCTCGTGAGCATTTGGTCTTCCATGCCATCAACCGGCTCGGAGGCAAGTATACCAAGGACCAATGCATGAAACGTGTGGATGAAGTGATCAACGAGGTAGAACTCGCCCGCTGTGCCGACACCATCATTGGTGGTGGAGAATTTGCTCTGGTCAAGGGGCTGTCTGGCGGGGAGCGCAAACGTCTATCGATCGGCACTGAGCTCCTCTCCCACCCGAAGATCATCTTTCTCGATGAACCCACTTCGGGTCTTGACTCTGTCATGGGAGAGCTTGTGACCAACCTGCTTGCTGCCTTGGCCACGGGCAAAAATGGCGGGCCGCGACGAGTCATCATGTGTGTCATCCACACACCTTCCTCGCGCATGTGGAGCCATTTTTCCCACGTCCTGCTCCTCGCCACGGGCGGCTTTATGGCCTACCATGGGACTCGCGAGGCCCTTTTCCCTTACTTCAAGTCCCTGGGATACGATGTACCGCCCAACTACAACCCAGCGGATTTCGCACTCGAGGTATTTACCCAAACCTTTTCCCGAAGTCCCCTTGAAAACATCGCATCAGCTTTCAGCCATCATGGACGCCTCATTAGGTGTTTCTGCATATGTTCAAAGACATGTTTTCATATTCCTATCGTTCTCACTGCCCCGTTCTTTCCTTTTGCATTTCTTAGGTCGTCTCGGCTAAGCCTGGCGCCGAAGTCCAAGGAAAGACGGCGGTGTGGATCGTCGAGAATTTCGCCAAGCGCATGGAAAAGTTCAATCGACTCCCCCCCGAGACCAATCACCACACTTTCACCGGTGTGGCCACGTCCGGCGGGACAGGCGCTGGGTACCTCTTACAAACAAAGATGAACATTTGGCGCGCTGTCACCCAGTCCAGCCGAGACAAAGGTACCCTTTACGCGCTGGTGGGTATGTTACTTATCCTGGGGATGGTCTTTGGCCTGCTTTTCTTGAATCAAGCACATTCCTCCTGGCGGAATTTGATGGGAATGATGTTTGCCTTGGTGGTGGCTGTCCTGATCCTGTGCTCGATGAACGTGGCGTTGAAATTCCCGGTCGAGTGGTCCATCTTCATGCGTGAGTACTACACAGGCGCCAACGCCTTGGGGCCATATTTCATCGGTCGCACCATCGCCGACATCCCTTTCCTTGCTCTTTTCCTCCTGCTTGTCATCGTTCCCTACTGGATGTCGGGGCTGACGGCTTCCTTCGCGAGCTTTATTCGCTACTGCTTTATTTTCTTCCTGATTATCAACGGTAGTGCATCCACGGGTTACCTGGCCTCGTCTTTCTCTGCCGATCCCGTGCTGGGCTTGGCTATTACCCCTGTCATTGACACGCCCATGATTCTCTTCTCGGGCATGCTCTACGAGCGTGCCTCGGTCCCCTTGTACCTGAAATGGATCCAGAACATATCCGTGGTCAACTACGGCTTTGCTGCCCTGGTCATCAACGAATGCAACTCCTTGGGCGACGGGCCCATGCGTTGGCTGGTCCTTCACTTTTTGCAAATCGACCTGGGCATGTTTGGAGCGTGTATTGGATGGCTGTTCGGCTTGGCCCTTGGGTATCGCTTCGCCTCTTTCCTGGTATTGAAGCTGAGGATCCGGTACGCGACTTCCCTGTAACAAGTGCAAGGCGGGATGCAAGATAGAGGCAAAGCCAGAAATAACGATAGCGGAAAGCGAAGGGCAAGAGAATGTACATAGGGATCGGGCTGGGGCTTGACGCTAAGACGGATGTGGGAAAAGAGGCGAAGAAGACGTGAAAGGCAGGTGAAGAAATGGATGGCATCGGTCAAACAGCAGCTCTTCAATGGACATCTCCGACGCATTCTTATGGATGGTACAATGCCAGGAGCAGTAGCAACGATCCAAAGATTACTTCAAAAAAGCAAAAAAAGAGAGACAACTGACAGGATTGAGAACGAAAGAGAGGGAGAGATGAGAAATGATCGTCAATCTTTGCGTGTCTTACCAGCGATGGGAAGGCGATGACTGGTTTTAAGGCAGACAAGAGAAATACGAAGCGTGGTGGAGGGGAAAGGATCAGGTCGAGAACTAGGAAGAACGGGCATCTGATGATGAGGAGGGGGGTGATCTGAGAGGGAGGAGAAAGCAGCACAAGATTCGAAAGTACTGCCGCATGAAGGTTAAAAAAATACGTGTCGCCCAGCAGTTCCCCTTAGGACATGCGCACGAGCGGGTGAAGTAAGTACCGACACAGCGGGAGAAATTACGTCTGTCAGTTTTGGCATGTGAATCTATGCGTATGGGAAAGATTGAGTAGGAGAGGCGGGCAGCGCAGTCCTTTATCTATTGCCATGTTTCATGAGTATCGCACATTGTCATGGAGAGTACGCGTGAATGCACAAGAAGGCAAAGCAACTTCATGCCGTGTCGTTGTCATGTCAGTGTTGTGTGGATGGAGTAAGAGATGGTCGGAGGTAGTACGCGGTATCTTTTGGAGAGGACGAGGGCGTGCGAGAGCGTAGATGCTGTGGTCAAGACGTTTTCATGCCACGAACTCAAGGAAAATAAGCGTGTATTTCATCCTTTTCTTAGTCCCGATCTGGCAGCAAACTCTTCCGCATAAATCACATCACAAGCACACGCCATAGGGTTCCATTTGGAGACCCATATATCAGAAAAAGAAAAAAAAGGTCGATTGGTAGCGGGAATAAATGAAAGCAAATCGGACGTAGAAATGGATTTGTCAGGACTGGTGTTTCAGCATACACGATGTAGGCCAACAGGCTGGCTTATTTCCTCGTTTCATTTCTTTTGGGAATCTAGTTTATACATGATCTCGCATCTCAGCGACGACGTCCGATTCTGGCTGCTTGTCTTGACATTGCCCAAAACTGATAGCGTTGCAACATCCCCTTTCCTCGTAAAGAAGACATAAAGAAGACAAGGGTAAATTTACGTCTTAGTGAACTCAATCAGATACGGTCAAGCGGGCCGAAAACTCAAAATTTTGAATTGAATTCAACGGGCATCTTCGCATGAGAATATGGGCCTTCATTAACGGCAGGTCCTTTCATGAAGTAAACATCAAGCCGGCGCTTCATTCATTGTGACCCAAAATTACTAATTATAATTTGTAATATATAAATTATCGCACAGGTCTCTACAGGACGTTGTCTCACAGAAACGCCCGCATATTACGTGACATCCGCCTGGATCATGGCCGACGATGACCCTGATTTCCCACTGTCTCCGTCAAGACGGGAGCGTCATCATATCCCTTCAGCTTCATTACTAACGCCAGTACCGTCGTGGAGTACCAGTGTTCACTATAGCTGCCATCACGATTTACGTCCTATGGTGCCCACTGCAGGCGGCTTTGCATTGATCAAGCTGGGTAGTTCCTCCGGAGTGAAGGCCCAAGAAGCCAATCGCCCCCCTGTAACCTCTAATACTGACGCGAGCAGCACATGTGCCTTATCAACTCTGTTACCTTATACTAAGGCAGTCACACCTATTCCTCCATCCTCATTTGGCATTCATAATCGCGGTACTGCTTCATGGGAAAAGTCTCATCCAACAGAAAGGTGTATGTGTTGTCCTTACCATTCTCATCATAAGATGGACGCGATTCTCGCGCAGAAACAAAATGAAATTATCATTGAAAGCGTCGACAATGACGAAGATTACGAAGTTGAGGAAACCAAAGAGGAATGCGGCACCTTTTATGGCGGGAATTTTACGGAATCTTCCTCTTCATCGACGAGTCCAGACAATCGACTTGATGCACTCTCAATACCCAGCGAGTCTTGCAGTTCTACAGATTCAGATATACAGGTGATACATTTTTAGCCATTCAAAAGCTGACCGCAAATGTCTATGAGGCAAATTCTATCCCACGGGCTCATTAATGTAAGAATGCGAGGAGTTCTCACATTATTATTCTGCATACCACTCATTCACACCATGCCAGAATCAGCCCCTTGCATCCCTATCCTTGCAATCCCTTCAAAGTGCTGCAATTCGAAGCGGCGTACCTGTATCAATATGCAAGCTGCTGGTTGTAGGCAATGCCAAGTGCGGCAAAACAAGCGTTATCCGCCGCTTTGTGCAAGGCAACTTCAAAAATGTACGTCTCTCGCACCAAACTCTATCCTCTTACTATGCATATGTGTACAGAAGATAATAGATCCATGCAGCGGATTAAGTGGTGGACATTACATTCTGTGCCTTGTGCAAATGTACAATTGGGCATCTTTACATACTTGAACGGTCATTTTTTTGCGCTACCACCTTGCCTTCCGGCGTCATGCACGACTTTCCTAATTACTCACGATATTAGTCGGGCACATGTATTAGGCATACGTCTCTACCGTCGGTGCCGATTATTTGAAACGTGACGTGATTCTGAAGGACGGAAGGCCAGTCCGGCTGCAGCTTTGGGACATTGCGGGGCAAGATCGATTCGTTCACCTGACACGAGTTTATTTCGCTCGAGGTAAGACACATTCTTGACCCACGAAAGAACAATAGCAGCGCTCCGGCGGTCGACAGGGAGGTGAATGTAAGACAACATGGAGGTATGCGGACACCACCTCCTGACATTCTTTCTGACCTTTACCAATCTGCACGCAGCGAAAGGTGTCCTGGTCGTTTGTGATCTGACCCGTGAGAAGACATTTGAGGCTGTCAGGTCATGGAAATTAGAAATTGACGAATGGGCGCGCACTGAGGGCCGAGAGGGTGGTATTCCGGTCGTTTTAATTGCTAACAAGGTACGTGGAAAGATTAGCGCCTTTGCTTTTTTATGCTTTTTTTTTGCCACACACAGGCGCCTCAACATCATTCTGTTTTGAGTCGACTTTCCAACCAGCAGAATGAAAACTAATTAACGACGCGTGATATGAATCATCAATCTGATCCTTTTAAGGAATACTATTTTATGAAACATTATTTACCCAAAATATCAGTGCGACATGCTTACGGACGCTGCTGACTCCTTCGTGGCTGGCGCCAATATGGCATCCATGTGCCACGAACAAAAATTTGCATCGTGGTATGTAACATCGGCAAAATCAGGCAGTAACGTTGAGACTGCATTCTTGGACCTAGTCGAACGGGCCATGGATAAGAAAGAAGTATTGGATATCGAGAAAAAAGGGTCATTTGGGTTCAAGTTATCTGCAGCTGATGTAGAAGGAACAATTACAAATCCAGAAAAGGCTAGGTGGACAATTTGCTAAAACTTTAACAAACAGGAATAGGTGATGCATCAGTCCTTTGGACAAGTAGAATAAAGGTTTGTTGCACTACTGCAAGTATACGCGCAAAGAGAAAAGTCCATGCGCTGTTCCTTTCCAATTTTCTTTCAAAATTTGAATACTGCATCCAAAAGCATAAACGAAAGAATGTCACACCACTACTCCGAGTGCCTTCGAACGAAGTCATCACGCGTAAGTAATCATCGCCACCTGGAAAATAACGGTGGATTTAAATTTGTAAATTTGAAATACGACACCAACGGCAACTCTCAGGGATTTCTTCCTCTCCTGCCCAGCAAGTAGGCCGCACGACAACGTCTTCCCTTCGGCCCTCAATAATTTGAGGAAAGAATACAAAGACCATTTAAAATTGGTTTTACATGATATACTCCGGATGAACTCGCAGAGTCACGCCCTAAAAAGCGCGCTAGCAACAATGGAGAGAGGTGGAGAGTTTTTGTGAATGACGACTGGCCTCACGCTCGCCTACCATCCCCAGGCCTTCCCTCCACACTCAATTATTAATACATTGTTATACATGTCCTATCAAATGCGACTTCTTGCCTTCGTGCGTTCGCATGCTGTGTCCCCTAAAAATGTAGAAAGGCATTTGACACATACTTGAGAATGGGTTACGTTGTCTAGAAAGAAAATCATTCGGGAGACCATTCCGAACGGTTCCTTTCAATGTGTGAATCGACATCCTTCTTTGTATATATATTCATGAATATAAATCGTAACTTGGGCACCCTCTCACCGTTCATAGGTTGCACAAGGAGACGTTCCTAGTCATTTTGCAGCCATGTCCGTCCCAAGGCTGCGCTCTCCGGGGAAGAAGGCAGTCTCGAATGAGAGCGCCTTTGCCAGCAGCAAGGCGGCAAAAGACCATAATGCAGCCTTACAGGAAGGGAGGGTTATGCCAGTTCCTCAATTGAAGAGCTCGCTCATCCCAGTTTACACTCAGGAGGAATTAGATGCAGACGTAATTGCCCCTAACAAACTCCTTCTTTACTACGAGCGTGGCGTAGTAGTTCTTTCTTTCGCAGCCATGATTATCTACATGGGATGGCGCTGGTCCTCCTTTGTCACCCATCGATCCAGCTACTGGATCTCCGCGCCGCTCATCATTTCCGAGACATCACTAGTCATACCGGGTAAGGTGTTGTGCCCGCGTGCACATGCAAATCGAATATAAATTACGAACGTTCGACAGTGATTCGAGTGACGAGTTACGTCGAATCCTCTTTTTCAATATCCATGGCAAAGATATTCTAAATCGTCGTTATTTCCCACACACTTTAGGCCTCTTCATCTCGTATTTTATGATCTGGCACCGGATTCTTCGTCCTCGCAAACGCCTTTCGGATATGCCTATTTCCGACGCGGAGAAGCCAACCGTCGACGTACTAATTCCTTGTTACACGGAGCCGGTCGAGATTATCCGAGACACCCTGGTGGCCGCTTGCCACATTGATTACCCCGTTGACAAGATCACGGTCAACATTTGCGATGACGGCAAAGACCGGGACGAGGTCCGCGCCCTGGTCGATGCGGTGCGGGAGGAAAACAGGGCGCGTGGCAACCACGTTGTCCTTCGGTACTTCCGACGAGTCAAGGAGGTGGGCAAACCCCACCACGCCAAGGCCGGGAACTTGAACAATGCCATTTTGAACGAAGGGACAACGGGGCAGTTCTTGGTCATCTTCGACTGCGACATGGTGGCTGAGTCCCACTTCCTGGACGCACTCATTCCCCATTTTTACACACGGGTAGGTGGGAAACGTAGGCACGACGGCCTTTGCTTGTCTTTTAATTTTGTTGCGAGTGTGTTTGTGGAAGTGCTTGGTCTCCTCGCACGCACTCAGGACTTTAGTCCTTAGTTACATTTCCTCTTCCTCAAATGCACTCTGTATCCTTTCCTTTATACATGTAGACCGGCGAGGAAAAGTACGAGGTCGATCCCGACGTCGCCCTCATCCAATCCCCCCAGTCCTTCTTCGGTGTGCCGCTGAGCGACCCGCTGGGTCAACAGTACCGTTACTTCTACGGCCCGGTGTTGCAAGGTTGGGACGGCGCGGACTCTGCTCCCTGCTGTGGGACCAACGTGATCTTCTCCCGAGCCTGCCTGACCGCCATTGGAGGTTTCATTTACGGCTCGGTGACGGAGGATTTCTTGACGTCCATGTACCTGCACAATGCAGGCTTCAAAACCAAGTATGTGCACGAGTACCTTGCCCGTGGTTTAAGTCCTGAGTCCCTCCATGACTTTATGAAGCAACGTCTCCGCTGGGCGGGAGGAGCGGTGGAGATCTTCTTCTACCACAATTCCTTATGGCGCCAAGGGTTGACGCTCAAACAGAAGTACCTGTATTTCTGGGCGGGTCTTCAGGCGCTCTTGGGGTTCCCGTTGTTCTTGGTGTGCATCATCCCCTTTATCGCCCTCGCTGATCACCGGGTAGCAGTGGCACCGGTGGATGCAGGCATGTACCTGTATTTCATGGGCGCGTTCATGACCTTCACGGTCTGGATGCTTTTCGTCTCGTACCGGGATGTGCCCAAGCTGTATTTGATGCGCTCTGTCCAAGAGTCCGTCTTTATGTTGTTTTGCAAGGTCGACGCCGTCTTCAAGGTCCTCCGGCACGGGAAAATGGTGTTTGCCGTCACGAACAAGGATATTCAGCAATCCCAGATGCGAAAAGAATTCGGACACATCATCCCCCACATGCTCTACTACATCCTCTCCGCCCTCTGCTTCGCCCGCGTTGCCTACAATGCCACCCTCCCGACATTCACGCGGGAGAAACTCTTGGGCCAGGCTGTGTCCCTCATCTGGATTTCTGTCGTGCTCTGGCAGCTGTACCCTCCCATCGGTATGGTGTTTGGTGAATACTTTAACTCACTGAAAAAGCCCGCGAAGCGCGCGGCTGCAATGGCAGACGACGGCTCGGACCCACGGCTTGTCCCCGTCACCCCAAAGCTACCCAGCAGTCCCTAAGTCGACTTACAGGAGTGAAGAGAGACAGACTTGATGGCAAAATGGTGGGCATGTAAAACGGGCTGAAATGGAGAAAGATTAATGAGAGAGGATTATGCGTGAGGGAGGGATATACGGTTGAAATTCAGGTTGGCCAGGAAAATGGGGCCAAATTAATTTCTAGATTCCTCTCAATATTCGCGGCTTGACTGTCACTCTATGCCTTGCATAGTGTATAATAGGAAGGATAAGTAGAGGGCCGACGATTGTAATGGGTGGTCGTTCATCCTTGTAAGAACTCTCAGGTGGAAGACCGGTCGAAGAATAGCTGAAGAGGGTTCAACGGTAAAGAGAGAGGGCAACAAGGCAGAAGGGAGAAATGGAGTACGCGGGACAGGAAATAAGAGAAGGACGAAGTGGAAAAAGACGTAGTTAAAGAGAAATAACGGGGAGAGAGGAGTGGCTTGACGGAGGGAAAAAGGCAGCAAGGGAGGGACGGAAGCGGGAGATTCCTTGTATCTCTGACCGTTAATTCAGTCGGTGCATGCTGTTTGCAAGCTGCTTGTTTCAGAAAGCCGGCCCTTTCCCACACGTTTTACTGGGGATCAAGAAATGAGAAGGATGATAGGAAGATCAACAGGACCATGGAGGACAGGGACGAAGGAAGGGGGTAGCTCAAGAGGGAAAGAAAGGTAATCACTCATCCTATTCTATAGTGTATTCATTGAACTAAAGTATTCTTGACACACAGATCTCATGGCATCGACTATTCATCATTTTTCAATTCAAATAATTGCGAAAGCAAAAAAAGAAACACATCGATGCAGCAACAAAAGTATGAGCCACGGCACTCCCAGCTAGTCTTACGCGTGACAAATGTTTTGAGCTTTTGTGGGAAGAGACTCTTGAAGTTGGCGAATGGTCTGCTAATTGATCCATTTCCCATCAAATGCAAGAGGAGATGAAACAACTTTGTCACTCTCCCCCCCAAAAAAGCTCATATCACGTGCCCGAGTCCAGCAAGATTGATGTTTGATCGGCCTTGTGGCACCAGTCTTCCCTTTAATTGCTTCTCTCACCTTACTGCGACTAGAATCGCCTTTCGCTAGTGTCTTACGTACAATGTGTTCACATCACCTTCCCCATCCAAACACTACTCCTTGGGCGCCAAAAATCCACCTGACCCTCCTCCCCCTCCACTCTCCTCCGCGAAGGCGCAATCGAAGACGTCGTTGTACACCGAAGCAAAATGAACCTCCAAGCCTTCCTTCAAATACTCCGGGAGCTCCTCGAAATCCTTCTTGTTCCCGTGCGGGAAAATCAGGCAAGTCACCCCGGAGCGACGGGCTGCGATTGTCTTCTCCTTAATCCCCCCTACGGGCAAGACTTTGCCAGTCAGAGAAATCTCCCCTGTCATAGCCACGTCCGCCCGCACCGACCGGTTCAATGCCAAAGACAAGAGCGCGGTCGTCATCGTCACTCCCGCCGAG
>Ga0209925_1000208_pt1 | contig 31204 bp, 29 predicted proteins | sample SalPonR2_A_D1_MG_FD_185702 | JGI IMG/M metagenome (GOLD analysis project Ga0209925, IMG submission 185702) | Salt pond soil microbial communities from South San Francisco under conditions of wetland restoration - Salt Pond MetaG R2_A_D1_MG... ... | reverse complement strand
CGCCCGTGTGCTGCCCTTTTCGCCGGGAGGGATTTCCCCACTTTTCGATCTTTCCTTCAACTCCCCTATTCCTGACTTTCCGTCCTCCTCCTCCTCTTCTTCCTCCTCCTCCTCCTCCTCCTCCTCCTCCTCTTCCTCATCCTCGTCCTTCTCCCGTGCCTCTTTCCCCCCTGGTTCCCCTCCCCCCGCGTAGCGCCCCTGGGAGCCCATATCCTTCACCACTTTGTACAACTGCTGCAGCAGCTCGTCCAGAACCAGCTCCATGAAGTAGGCGCCGTAGTCACGTTCGTCGCACAGACGCAACACCACCGCGGCCGCCACGCCCAGCAACCGTCCCGCCTCGGCATTCCTGTACACAGGGTCCTGCAACCAGTACCCGTGCCGGTCCTTTCGCAGCGCTTGCGCCATCCTCCGTTTGTAGGTGACAAGAATCCGGTGGCAGGCCATCTGGGGGGGCACAAGGGATGCCTCTCGGAGCAACAGCACCATGCGCTCGACGCCTGCGTCCATCTTGCTCTCAGTCAGTGAGGGCATCTCCCGGCAAAAGACGTAACGGTCCAGGGCAAGCTGGGTGAACTTGGATTCCGCAAAGGGCCGGTCCTTGACCATGCCCCACAGGAGTCCCACCTCCTCAAGCAGGGTCGTCGCCCCTCCCTCCTCCTCGACCTCCTTACCGGCCGGCGGCCCGTCGTCCTTTGCTCTTCCTGCTTCTGGGAGCCGCTCGCTCGGGTTCGGACTCTTCCCTTTGCCCTTTTCCGATCCTCCCAGCTCTGTCCCCCCCTTCTCATCACTTGCTGGCCTCTCGAAAGTGGCACTTTGCGTGCCACTTTCATCAGCGTTTCTTTGGGTGGGGAGGGTTCTCTTTCCCACCTTCAAGATATCCTTGGCTGTGAAGTGCTTGGAAGACTCATGCTCCTGGGGATTCTGTGATTTGTGTTGGAGTTAGGAGTCAGTGCAAGGTGTGCTGCACACAAAGGGCAACAGACCAGAAAAGCATGAAGCGCTTTTTCATATAGCACGCTCCATTCTCTTTTTTCACAACCCTTGGCGTCCACGACTTGTCAGACTCATGAACACTGTACGTCGCCATGCCCGCTATTTTGTCTATCACGACCCAATGCACTAATAACGACCAAGAGGGAAACAAGAAAGGACGTGCGCAACAAACTCAAACTGACATACGGTGGGGAGCTTCTTCGACGCCTTGGCCTTCTTGCCGCCGCCATTGCCGGCCCCATCCACGTCCATTTTCCCATTTGCTTCGTCTTCGTAGTCATCGCGCTTCCTCTTTCCTGGCACCGGCAGACCGTGCTCCTCCAATGCCCCTTCCAACTCCTCGATCCGGTCCTCCGTGGCCGCTAGCTTGGCCTCTAAATCTGCGATGTGTTCCTTTTGTGATTTTATGGTTTTCACCGCGTTGGCCATGGCGGCCTTGTACCGTTCTTCATTCGCGGAGGACATTTCGTTGCTGTGTACAGTATAAGGGAAGTAAATCGCGTACAAAATGAAAAAACAGAGCGGAGAACCAAGAGTAGCCTGCCGGCTTGGCGGGGCAGCACAGTGGAAGACAATCAGACACTTGCACAAAGCCAGAAAATTTGACAAAGACCGGGAAACGTGTATATGGTGGCATCGTCCAATGTGCATGAGTCTGATTCCAAACCAAGGTTAGGCAGGGAATGGCGTGAAGATGTGGTCAAGGGCCGGGCGAGGCGTCGTCAGGATGGAAGCGGCGAGCTCCAGCGGCCGAAGCGAAAAAACACTCCACCTTTGGGGAAGAACTACAAGCGTTCTCGCCGCTCGGGGCCGTCCTGCATGGATGATGTGAGCAGTTGCACTAGCCACAGCATGGTCATGCTCGGGATGACGTTGTCTTCGTGAGGATAAGGGGAAGGAATAAGGACGGTGAATATCACACGCAGGGCAGCTACTTGATGCGCAGACTGCCTCCTAGAAGAAACCTCTGGATGCATTGATATCCGCCCCGCTTACACTCCAGCACGGCCTTAACTCGGCCCTTGATACCGACAGGTGAGGCACGGATATCAGACGTTGCGCATGGATGAGGCGGGAGCCAACGAGGCAGGGGGTCGTGTTGGTGGCGCCGGCGTGGAGGAGGTCCGGGAACAAGACAGATATTTGCCCATTGCCAACATCAGTCGGATAATGAAGAAGTCTTTGGTAAGTGTCGTGACGCATCCTAATAGTGCGCTCCTTCTAGATGTCCCAACATCTGTCGCCGATAGACCTTGTTTTGTCCCACAAGTCTCCTGTTCCCATCCTCTTCTACCATGTTCTCTTTCCTCACTCATGTGCTCCCTCTCTCGCCACTAATCCGGGCAGCCGGCGAATGCCAAAATAGCCAAGGACGCCAAAGAAACCGTCCAAGAATGTGTTTCAGAGTTCATTTCTTTCATCACCTCCGAAGCCAGCGACAAATGCCAACAGGAGAAGCGAAAGACGATCAACGGGGACGATCTCCTCTGGGCCATGAGCACCCTGGGCTTCGACAAATACGTCGAGCCTCTGAAACATTATTTGGTCAAGTACCGTGAGTCAGTGAAGGGGGGTGAGAAGGCGGACGGAGGGAAGAAAGGGAAGTCTGAGGGCACCCAAGTGACAGGAAGTAGCGCGGCGGGTCCTGTCACGGCGACCGCGCTAGCTGAGCCTCAGGGTGACAGTCGGGTGGAATCGACCGAAAGCAGTAGTCTCCCCGAGCAGCAACATCACAGTTATGCAGCCCGTGCTGTGTCAAGGCAGCCGCCTTCCTGAGTCCGGCGGTGTGTGCTTGTCAGTTTCATGGGGGGGGGATCGAAGCGCTGTGCCCCAGTGAGAGAGAGGGAAAAAAAGAGAGAGGAAGAGAGGAAAGAGATATGGAGATGGATAGAGGAAGGGACAGTGGGGGAAAAGGAAAGGGTGCATGCGCTCACACAATGGGAGGCACGTGGCAAAACCTGTGTAATGTCATCTGCGTTACCCCGGATTATAAATATGGCTCGTGCGTTGGGTAGACAAAGTAAGGCTTCGTCGGGCCCACGATTTGTGGAAAGACTGTTAATACGTGTCGAGGATGAGATCATTCATGGTGAATGCGACCGCCTGATGGGCTGTGTCGTATCGTTCATGCAGGGTGGCATTCAGGAACGGAGCATCTTATCGTTGAGGGGAACGCCGGCAAGAGTAAAAAGATAGGTCGACGTCATGACGGGAACGGTTTGACCAGTGTCACAGCATCACGCGATTATTTTCTCGCAGATAAAAAAATCACTCTCAAGAATTTGTATGTCCTTTCCTGACGTTACCCTATGTAAGTTTTTTTGGTTCTCCCGGCGGGCGACACGATCATTTCCAAATATAAGAAAAAGGCGGGTCTTCAAGCCAAGAGAGAACCCAGCTGGCGAAACATGCCCGTGTCCTCACATACAGCCACGCCTACAATAAACCCGTTTAAGTCCCCGTGTACGGGACAGGATCAGTATTGGTGTCACCGCCGCCGGTTCCCCATATGTGTGAGTTTCGATTCCCGTGTATATCTACTAGGTTTACAGCCTTTGTCATGTACCCCTGTCAGCGCAAAAGAATGCAAAGTCCCACCGGTCATGTAATCAAAAGACGCCGGGGGGTCACGTGACAACGAACCCCCCTGTCCGACTTTTTTACCCGTTGGATCTTATCGTTTTTCTCTCTGTGCTCGTATGCTCACTCTGTCATCCTGCGCTACGCAGCCCATCGGTGACTGCTGCCTGAGGGTGACTCCAATTATTTTTCTGACTCCCTATATGATTTACCCCCGGTTGCACTCTTCTCCTTACCACTTCTGCTCTCATAATCGAGTTGTCACTCAATTCTCCTCAGCTTCATTCAGAGAGCCCGAAATTGATGGGCTGGTTAGGGATATAAGTGCCTCGACAGGCATTATCCTCTCTTGCTCTCTAAAGGGGTGATTTTTATTATCCAAGGCAAGTGGTGTAGTCTAGGACTCAAAAATGCGGAGGCCAAGGCATACGCTTACACCACAAGTGGAACAAGTTACAAGCACAGCTATTTTCCACACTATTCGCTCTCTTCTCGTCGTCTCGCTCCTCTCATGTCTCTTTCCACCAGTCTTCTCAGTACCATCCGTCATGCTTTGTCATTGAATTTTTACTGTCAGCTTCGTACTCCCCTACGTCTGACACGCTTGTTATTACACCCAAGGACCGCTTCCTGTGTTGAGGTCTCACTTTCGTGGGGCCCGTCCGAGTGTGGAAATATACCCACAACCAGGCGCCCGTTTGATTTGCTCCACCCCATCCGTCCTCCAATCTTTCTAAGGATTTGCCGCCGCTACAACCGCTGTCGGTTGCTTAGGTGTCTCGTCTCCGGGCTCCCTCCTTGGCCCTGCCAGCGCGCCTGGCTGCGTCGGTTGCAAGGGGCTATTGGGAGTCGTCCCCGTAGGGACAGGGATGGTTGTGGTCGCCGCCACTGGGGTGGCGTCCGGCACGGCGATCCCCACGATTCCGCCAGCGGAGGTGTCTTCGACCAGGGCAGAGGTGTAGTCCTTCGCGTCTTGAATGAGGAGGGCGTCGATGAAATATTCTGCCTTGTGAGTCACCTGGGGGAGACAAAGTAGGGAGTAAATTGAGCGTAAAGGAAGCGGATCGGCCGCGTCAAGGAGACAGTCGGGCGGCACAGTCAAACCTACCTCTGTGTCGATGGTAAAGTCCACGACGACAATCTCTCCGTTTTTCGCAGGAATGTTCACGACCTTCCCCGCGAGCCAGGAGTAATCGTTCTTGTCCAGGATGTTGACCATCAATTGGGAAGCCGTCGCCGAGACCACGTCGAAGGTCAAGCGTACCTGTTGGCCCTGCGCGAGCGTGGTGGGATAGGTCCCCAAGAGCGCGATCTGATACTGGTCGCCCAGGCCGGCAATCGGTGAGCTCTTCAGTTCCTCTGCAAATTGGGTCCCGGCAAGGCATGCGAGTTTCCCCGTCGTGAGTTCGGCCTTACTGGAGAAGGCGACGGGCAACGTGCGGATGCCACGAGCATTGCGGGAGGACGAGACCCAGGACATGTCGACCGTGTAGTCGGCAGGCGCGGAAGGGAGAGGGAGAACGACGGCCCCCTTGGCCGCCGTAGTCATGTGTTCTTTCACCAGCTCGTGTGTCGTCGCGTCTCTGATACTGATCGTGATGAAGTCAGGCGCGTTCGGCCCCGGGGCATGGGGTTCCCAAGTCACGGAAACACGCTCGAATTCCCCATCCGCTTGCACGTTGGCAGGGACCCCCAGCGTGGGGTCGTCAATGGCGGCCATCTTCGTCTTGACATAACGGGCTTCCACGGCGTAGTCCCCGTCGGCAGTCTCCTCGTAGATGGTGCGGGCAACCACCTTCGCTCTGCCCGTGCTCACACTGGTGGCTACCCAGTGGTCAAATTTGTAAATTTCATCTTGAAACCTGCTCAAGGGGAGAGGAGAGGGGTGCACAGAGGTCCGAGTCAGAGTTTCGTATTTTTGCATTATTTGCCGTATCCAGAACAGGAATGACAGAGCGCATTTCTTAGTGGGATGCACGTGACAAAAGGACAAGTAGCTTGACCGCACTGAAGAAGGCGACGCCGTCAAAGCCTCTCCCCTCTTCTCTGCTCTCTAACACGTACACTTGCACATTCTGCGCTGCAAACCCGGGGTTCGTTTTCGCCATTTGGCTCGTGATGCAGGGTGAGACCAAGCATGTGAACTCGTCGATAATGATAGGCAAGCCTGGGGGATCGGAGGTCAGCTTGTAATTGTACGCGAGAGCGTGTGTCGTGAATTCCACCTTCTCCGTAGAACCATCCGGCATCTCCACAGTCCCAAGAATCTTGATGAAACTCTCCATGGGGTGCGGGGAGGGCCGGAACGAGCCTTTCATCCCCGTCAGACTGTCCTTCGTCAAGGAGACTTCGTGGAAATGGCAGTCATTCGACCCCGTGCACGGGTTCTTGACGCAGTGCCCGTTCGTGACTCGCCACTTCACCTTGTCCGGGTCGATGGCCGGGAAGCCAGGGGGAGTCATGAGCTGGTAGGTGACCAAATCCCCGTACTGCCAATTGTAGGTGGAAGGCGCCGTTTCTATCCACATCTTCGTGTCGCCCACCACCGCCTCGGGCCCTCCCCCGTTCATGAGTGCGTCCATTCGCGTGTCGTCCGTAGCGCCGAACCGATAGAGTTTTCCGCCCGCGTAGTCGACGACGTAAAGGTACCCATCCGTGCCCGTTTTGATGTCCGTGACCCCACCTGCTTGGGCCCCTGTCGTGGTCATGAAGGCGTGGGCGTGCGAGAAATCAGGCGTCCCGTCCGCGGTTTGGTCGAACCAAAAGCCGCATTTTTTGCTGTAGTCAACCCAGAAGAGCTTGTTCTGGAACCTGTATGGCAGCTTGTCGCCTGTTGCAGAAGAGGATTAAGCGGTTGCGTCATGATTACGCGGGATGTGGGGTGCATGACACTTCCATGGACCGACACGTTCTACATCGGAAGAAAGTGAAGGCAGCATGCAGCACGGGAGAGAGAAAAGGGAAGACAGCAGCACCTACCCGTGTAGAAGGTGATCCCACTGATGGAGGCGTCGGCCTCCTTGCATTCGTCAGGAAAGTCCGGGTCCACGGCACCGTACCTAATCAGCAAGAGAACAGGGCGAGCGACCGGATTAGGAACGAAGGAATTCGATTACAGAATGGGATGGAAATTTCATTGGTGGTGGCTGCCAGAAAGAAGAACGCACCGGTAGGAAAAGACTGGCTTGGTGAAGTTCCCGTCGTACACGTCCTGGCACGTGGCCAAAAGGCCTTCTGCGCGCAACCATGTCTGGTAGATGTCGCTGACTGCATCAACGCCTTCCACACAGGGCCAGCCTGAGGGACAGGGGCACAGCACATCGTGACAAGAGAAACCCGGTGGTAAGCGCGTGGGTGGGCCAAAGATGCATCACCGATACCTGCACGTCCCGTCCGCCTTCTTCTTCCCTCCCCTTACTCACCGAAATTTGGTTTCCTGTAATCCGGGCTCAACGGATTGGGGATTCGGTTGATCTCCTCCCACACGCTCGAGCCGACATCCCCGATGTATATGTCCCCTGTCTTGGGGTCGACCGTGGTCCGGAAGGGGTTCCGAGAGCCCTTGCTGATCTGGGTGTAGTCTTGGTCCCCCTGCAGGTATCCGTTCTTGAGGACAGCCGCGGGAGAGATATGCAGGAATTTTCCGCGCAGGTAAGCGTCCTTCTGGGCGGTGAAGACACCCTGGTCCTTGGGGCCCTTGGGGTCCGTGCACTCGTCTTGAGGCTGGCCATGATCCAGCCCCTAGGGAGGGAAGAAGGGAGAGCGAGAGATATATTCACTGGTAAGATCGATGGCCGAGACCAGTCGCCTGAACCGGCCCGTCCTGCCCTGCCTCACCCTGACTGGCTTACCTGGAAATGCGATCCGTCGCCGGCCCCGTAAATCATGCTCCCATCCTCCAGCCAGTTGATCGTCCCCACGTGGTGCGTGTACGTGCTGGAGCACCAGTCTTGGAAGAGCTCTTGGTCAAATTTCGCGCTGGTGAGGTCAGGATCGACCTGAGGATGGAAGGAGGGAAAGAGGGACGACAAAGTAGGACGGAGACGAAGTGATGAGCAAGGGGCTGCTGTGATCTTAGTCTTAAGCGTAAGTTTCAGGGTAAAAAAACATAATTGGGATTGGAAAGAAGGTGTATCAGTCACTCATTGTGAGCCTGCGCCCGAGTAAGAGAGGAGGCGAACGCACCTTGAGACGGACAAGTTTGGCCATGGTCTTGCAATAGGGACGCGTGTCTGGGGGGTTAGTCATGGCCACTTTCCTAGGATCTGGCACGCACTGATCTTGCCAGGGGTTTCCAGGAGACTCGGAGGAGTACTAAAGGAGGGATCAGGGGTGAGGGGAACGATGCCGGGAAGTGTAAGATCCCATTGTGTACCGACTCCGACACTCGTGGACACAGGATGCTCCAGCGGGATCTATTGGGGGCTCAGAGCTCTCACAGCACTCCTCTCTTTGCTTCTACTTACTGCAATGTAAAGATAGGGTTGTTGTGGGAACTGGGGGTGGAAAGAGGCAGAGAGGAGGCCGTGGTCCCACCAGGAGTAGACTTGGTCCTTGATATCGAGGAGCGTCACGTAGTCCTGGGGTGGTGTTGTGGAATGCATCAGACGAGAAAGGGAGCGTGTTTATGTTGTCTCATTCCTGGCGACGATGATTGTGCTATCGCCGACACAAACCAGTGATGAGAGGGTGATGGGATACGCGTTACCTATCGACGCCTCCCGTCGGGGGAACCGTACGGGAAGTGAACCTTCAGTGTTCGAGTCAGCACACACGCATTCCCGGGCTGTCACATTCTACGCCCTCCCCAATGTCTCTGCCGCATTCTCCTTCTCTCGATTTATTCTCAAGTCACCGAGCTGCTTCTATCTTATCGCGTACCTGACTCTTGGCCTCCACACTGTTGTAGACATGTAGTTCCCCGGGTTTGTGGACTGTGAGCACCTTACCGTCCGCCAGGAATACCACCTGCACAACGCCCCAAATATTGTCCCATACTGTCTGCAGCTTCAAATCTCCCTGGCTGGTCTTAACCTGAAAGAGGGGTAAGATATGAGGCGGGAAATAAAAAGCGGGAGGTAAGTCCCTCGGGGGTCGATCCTGAGTGACACGAACAAGACATCGCGTGCGAGCCGAGCCAGACACTAAAATGTACCAGTGTCCGGGACGTCGACCAGGGTGCAGTTGGCTTGAACTTATTCCTTCTGTGACATGAATTCATAGGTCGTGGACAAGCCCACGGCGATATCGAGCGGGGTTTGACCGCGTCGTAATACAGCGCGAACACACCACAAAACCACACCCGCCCCGCACCCGCCATCCGGCATAATTAAGAATGCCGTGTGATCCTTCTACTTCTGAGATCGTGCTCGAAATACTGGCATGGTATTGCACGCTCCGCTGGGTGACCGGCCTTTGCCTGACGAGGATTCTCCACCTCATCGGCTATGGCGCCTCCCGCACAGTGCCACATACGTCGGCACCAACTTATCCTTCATGTGTCTTACCTGAGCAGTAGATAAAGACCACAGCGTGGCAGACACCAAAACTGTACCAAGTAAGCTGACACGCATGGCTGCCTGCACGTATGTGGCGGAAAATGGTGAGTCGAAACAGAACAGTGCGGATGAGATCTAAAGTCCGCGTATCATGGAACAAAGCCCTCCTCCCCGACACACTCTCATGTCCTGTGATATCGCGTGGCAGTGCGTCCATCGAAACGAAATCCGTCCACCGTCCGCAAGGAAAGCCTCGTCCATGTGGAAGGTCCACGAGGACGCAACCCAAGTTCCCCGTCAGGAGCGTGAAAATTCCGGGCTCGACCTGTGTCGAGTCACATGTCATATCTTCTCCCTCATCGCTGTCGTCCCCCCGCCCGGCTCCTTATGCCCGCTCGCTCGGAGCGGGGGCACGTCACGTCCCCACGTTTTCTTGGTTATCCGGACAAGGGGGGGAAGCACACAGGCATGCCACGTTTTGCGGGTCATATGGGGCAGAGACGAGTGGATTTTTTAATCATGCTGTGTAAAAGTATTGGCGTCGTTTCTACCTGTTTTTTTGTCCAGTCGACTGTTTCTGCTCGGCAGTTGGACAACTCGACGTGTCACACTGAGGTAAAAACGCATCCTTGTTTTGAATGCCCGATTTCTTTTTTTAATGTTTCGATAAAAATGCGTCATTAACGAAGAAAATATTGCATACGTGCATGCTACATTGAGTTTTTACACCAGTCATGCTTCATGCTTAGCTTGCTCCTGGTATTACCACCCGGCCATCATTAGGAACACATATATCGACTATTATATTTCAATGAGGAGAGGGCGAAAAAACAACCCATCGTGAAATGTCTACAAGGAAGGATAAATGGGTCACAGAGATGCACATGAATCGATATCCGTGATGAAATAGTCAGAAACCTCAATGCAGGCTTGAGTGCGTTCTGCAAATCTAGCTGTCAACATCCAGCGCAAAGTGTCTTCATTCTGGTGATCCTATGAATAGGACTTTCAGCGGATAGAGAGACTTCAGCAAGAGGCCTTAGGTCAATCCTGTCGTACTCTGCAAGCGACAAAGATTGAAGTCCGACTTAGCCTTCTATACGCATAATAAACGCCACCCGCTTTGTTATGAAGTCCGTAATGGAAGGATAACTCATTAACGAGTGCAGACATTCATTCCGTTTAAAAAATGCATAACTTATGTCATCAGCTTGCTTCTTTTTACTCCAAAATGAGGTCAATGGACAGCACTTGATCGCCTGGAAAAATTAAGCTGCACATCTTCTACCAGTGGTCTAACAATGGGCGGTCGGGTCAAAATTTTCCCAATAGGACATGACTTATATCACCTTAGTGCATAGTTTTGATGTTGAAAAACAAGAAAGGCTGTATCCCTGAGTTTGTGTCTATCGTGCACAAATTGAGAAATCGAGGTACCTCATCAGTGCATTTTTCGCTTTGGACAAAATGAAAGGATACTACGATTTTTATCGAATTTCTTTCGTTAATCAATTCGATACAATCGACTCTTGGATGTTTTTACACAATTCTTGAAAAGTTGGAATGACGTTCCTCGCGTCTTTGTTCACAATTGAAAGAGGCAGGGATAATATCAAGGTTATAAGATATCAAGCTAGAAATTTCTGCTTAAGTCTACCAACAAAAAATCATGTAAACGCCCAGACGACATACACTTACGTGGGCGCCTAGTGGGGGCGTAAAACGCATGTGAGAAAAATAAATATGATTTTTTGGATACCACCACTACATTACGGAAATCATGCCGGATCCATTTAAAAGTTCAGGAAACAAAGCAAAGGCTTACTGCCTGCTCTGATGACGCATGTGCATTATTGTTGCCGCTAAAGTCGACACAAGAAACGGAGAGTCACCTGCATCTCCGGACGTCCTGAGTTATTCTCGATTAGGATTTTGGCCTCGAAAGGTTTGTACTGCGGAGTCGTCGGGAAATCAGCCCGCTGAGGACCGGGCACAGAAATGTAAACATTCACTCCTCGCTCCATGCTCGTTTTCTTCTTCGAAGTTATTGGAGAAAGTAGCCGCTTTACATTTAGTGCTTTGCTTGGGCCTCATACTGAGAGTCGTCTGCGCCTCTCCTTTCGTGAAGGGAGTGCTCGGGAAGAAGTCAAATGTTTGTCGCCCGACAAAACTTGAAAATTAGAAACTATCTTTGATCTGAAATCGTCGTACACATCCGGCCCCAGGGCATTCTTTGTCCGTGACTGCCGAGATGGGCCCAGGAAAGTGATCGGGGCGATATGTCTGCGAAGTAGAACTGTCAGATAAGGATGCACATAGGCAGCCCCAAGAAGCATGGCTGTCGAAACAGTTTTTTTATCTCTCTTAACTTGACACCGGTTCACGTCGGTACTGAAACCATCACGGCATAGTAGTAATAAGCCAATTCATTTGACTAACAAAAAGGCGTCGCTGATGCACTAGCGAGTTTCAGTAGCGATCCCCGGGCTTGCTATCCGCTTGCCTTTACCTCTCTTTACTGGCATTCTACCGCGAGAAGCGAAAAGGTAATTCAGTTTGAGTGTCCATGAGAAACATAATCTCATTTATGGGTTTGCATGAGAGCTTCAATCTTCACGGATCTCTTGCTTGATAGTTGTGAGAAGGCAAGGCGTGAGGCAATAGAGGTAGGGAGCCTAGACATCTTGTGACTCTTATCGTCTTTATTTACATTATATTCCTCGGAAAAAATAGGAACTAAAATTGGCCAGATGCCCTGTCCTAAACGCCGGAGAGGCCTGTTGCGACGCTCAGCAGCGCTTTCGGACAAATTTTCTGTGCCGGGTTGTTTTTTACTATTCCTGGCAAGTCTCCACTTGATGCTTACGCGCTCCACTGTGGGGGTATTCGCCTTCGTGTTAGCAACGCCTCACCGGAGCCTTGCCAAAGTCCACTCGCTCATCTTAGATTCCAGTATTTCGTCAACTGTCCGTCACACTTGCATGGATATGCAAGCCAGCACGCAAGAAAAAGACCTGCTGGTAGTTGGGATGGGGACATTAGGCCGCTTTCTTGGCCAGTCCTGGCGTGAATCGTTCGGAAACGACGCAATTATTTACGGGGAAACCAGCACCGATAATCGACACGACGATCTCCGTTCGATTGGCGTGAAGCCATTCATGCGGAGCGAACGGGTCGGGACGCTGGCGGAGCAGGGCCACGAAGCATTCTCGCACGTGGTGTTTTGCGTCCCACCCTCCAAAAACCTGGATTACGTGGAAGAGGTGAAGGAGGTCCTCAAGCTATGGACAGGGAAAGGTGGATTTGTTTTTACTTCCTCCGGCGGTGTTTATGCGGAGGATGAGGGAGGAACCGTGAATGAGTCGGCCGCTCTGTCGCCGAACCCACGCATGAGCAAGATCCTGGCGGCTGAAGAGGCCGTAATAGCGGGGGGAGGGACGGTTCTGCGTCTTGCTGGGTTATACACGCAAACTCGTGGCCCTCACACATTTTGGCTGAGCAAAGGAGAAGTCGGCGCTACTGAAGAAGGCCTTATAAATTTGTTGCATTACGAAGATGCTGCACGCGCGACAATGGCTGCCCTCCTCCATCACCACGAGAAGGCTGATCAAAATTTTGGGCGCGTTCTTTTGATTTCAGACAACCAGCCACTGACCCGTAAGCAGATTTGCGAGGCCGCGGTCCAATCACCTTTCTTCCGGGGGAAGTACGAGATGCCAATTTTCAAGCGGCCGTCAGATACCCCCAGGAGCCTTGGGAAAGTCTACGACACGTCTGCGTCGCGGGCAGCCTTGGGTGGATGGACGCCAAAATACCCTTCTTTCGCTGTCTTCATGGCGAGTTCGAGGCCTTCAGAGGCTGAGGCGGCGAAAAGTGGCCACACCACCAATGCGGCGGTTCGATGACGGGCGCGCGGGGACCTTGGATGGTGAGAAATATGTTTAATGTTTTGGAAGGCGCAATTGCATGAATTTAGTAGACAATCGAATTACCTGAAGGAATGGGCATGCTTATTTCTTTTCCTTCTTTCGTGATAGATCAGTGGTCAGGTCTAAACTCCTATCTTTGTACACATCATCCGGGCGCAGGACTGCATGTCTCGACACAAGCAAACATGGCATTTCTTAAAAATTTTCTACACACTCATTTTTACTTGGCAATTTACAAGTGTTCTTTCACTACCGTACAAAAGCATTCTGAGCCCCCCCGAACACCTAGATAAGGCAACTTTTTGTATCCTACTTGCTACTGTGAAGTAGTCTATCCGATGCGCTCCGCTGCATGATACTTGACTTTATTCAGTAAATACGACCAGCAAACAATCATTTAAAACTCTACTCGCTAAGGCAACATGCATTGCCTACCCTTGCTCCCACCCCGTTCAGGCCCTTACCCCTCCCTCCCTTCATCCCGACCTTCTATTTTGTAATCCTTGACCAGCAATCGAAGAATTGCCTCAAACACCTCCTCCTGCTGCCGCTCAAGAGCATATACGAGGAACAGGGTGTCACTTCTTCCGCGCCTCGGTTTTTCACTCCTTCGCTCCGACCCACATTCATGATCCTCCTCCTCAATACCCCACTCTCTTTCTGTTTCCGTCCACCGTTGCCGCCCTCGCTGTATCTCTGGAAATGTTGAGGATCCTGCTGTTGATACCCCTGAGGATACAACTTCCCCACCTCCGACAGTGTTCACGCCTCCTTCCTTGTCCCCATCCTCCTCCTCTTCCCATTCCTCTGCCTCTTCCTCCTCGGACTGTGCATCCATTGACGCTCCTTTAGAGCACACACCTCTCTCCTCTTCTTCACACTCCCTCATCTCATCCAATTGCCGCAAAGATCGTTTCAGAAAGCGATGAGCGAGCCGCTGCACGTGTCGGGAATGGAAAAAAGCTTCCTCCGTGGTGGCAATTATGATGTTGATCACGACGTAAATAGCGAGGGTGATGTATGTATACATATACAAATTAGCAAGCACAGGATGGGTGGCACGGCTGGCATTGATAATGTTGTAGAGGCTGTCACCGTTCATCAGGCTCCACAGACTGCTCAAAGTGTGGGAGAGGGAGGCGAAAAGCAGCACGTCTCGGCCGAACAAGCTCACTCCAAGGAGAGCAAATGCAAAAAAGATGGGAAACACCCCTGCCAGGAAGGGGATAAGGCGGGGTGCGGCTGCATCAAGCGTAGGAATAAGGCTATAAAGGTGTGGATATGGTTGGAAAAAACGCAGAACGCCGATCCAGAGGCAAAGGGCACCGATGCCGGCGCAGAGCTTGTGGGACCACAGTGCAGGGGAATAGGTTCGGGTATAGTAGGAAGAGAGCAGGACGGAGACGAGGGATAGGAGGGTGCCGAGGCCGATGAGCAGCAGGTAGAAAGAGAAAAATTTGCGTTTAAGTCGCCAAGGGACGTGGGCCCACGTGGGGTAGCGCCGTCGCAAGGGGTGGTGCGAAAGCGGATAGGCCAACCTGACTCGGCGATAGACCGCGATTGATGCGTGCAGGGACTTGAATATCAGGACCAAGTACGTGGAGGCAAGGAGCGCAGTAATGAAGTTCAAGATGCCCACGCGCGAGGAAAGGTAGCGGACGATGGAGGTTTGGTAAGAGCAAGGAGAGATGATGTGTTGGGAGAGGGTCAAATGGGCGTTCCCCCCCTGTCGAAAGTTGTATAGGGTGCTGACATGCCAGCAGAAGCAACGCTCCTCCCAGGCCCCGTGTTGCCGTCCTTCCAAGGAATTGCAGAGAACCATGTCGAGCGTGACACTCATCAGGGAGTCGAGCAAACGTGCGAGTTCCGGGGGCACTGTCTTTTGCCCGCCAGCGGTCACGTTGTCCCGATCTTCCGCAATGGCTGCTGCAAAAGGCCCCAAGTCCACGGGGTCCCGCACCCAATGATCCAATGGAAACGGGGCCGGAGGGTCGTAATTCCCTGCAACCTCGAGACGCATCTTGAATGGTGTCGGTGTAAGGTTTAGGTTGGAAGGCCTCCCCCCGATGGCGGTGCCCACGGCCCTAGGACCGTGAGGTTCGTTCCGGTAGAAAAAAGAGACGGCACTCAGCTCATTCAGTCGAAAGTAATTTTGGCTGGCCTCGGCTAGGCTCATCAAGAAGCCTTGATTGGTGAAGAGCAAGCGTCGGCCCATGCCGTCTTTAACCCCCTTCGGCATGAAGAAACAGGCAAACGTGCGTTGCATAGCCCTCTGGTAGGAGGCATCGTTCCGATTCAATAAAAGAAGCTGCGACGTAACGGCAATCAAGAGGAGTGCATGCAAAATGAGCTTGAACGGGAATCGGCGGAACCTTGTCCATTTCTCCCAAGCAGAGAGACCATGATGGTCCTCGGCGCTCATCCGTAGAGAATGCTGCCGCGACGCGGGGGTCAACAACGGTGGCTTTGGCGCCGCAGACTGTTGACGTTGCTTACCACCCTGCGCGATCGTTCGCATCATGCTAAATGCCGAGGACTGTGGCCAAAAGAGAGGGGGATGGGGCTCGCGACAGCTTTCTTCTTCTGGAGCTTGAACTTCTGCTGTCTGGTTGTCCATTTCAATTTGGTTTCGTCAAAGGTTCCCACGTTCCCTGCACCTAGTGTGATAAATATACAAAAGAAAGTAAGAAATCCAATACATCATTGCAAGATCAGTCATCTCCTTGCGGCAAACAAGGAAGAGCGAGCGCTTCTAGGGGGAGAAAACCATTCTTTCATGGCACATGGCCAGCTATTGCTAGCACGCGCTTGCTTCTGACTATGTAGCTTTAAAAGGTTGCTCACAACGACGAAAGCGATTCTCATCATTTGGGACTCTCTGAAAGGTCGGAGTCAATGTCTCTTTCGACCCAGCCGCCTCGTCAAAGATGCACGTGGGCGGTACGAGTCCATCCAGCCGCTCGCCAGGGCAAGCATTTGATCTCCCATCTTGGTAGTAAGTAGCTTTACAGGAAAAGTCTCGCACAACCCCCACAGAAGACAGGTCGTAAGACCAAAGACCGTACCAGAGCGCCACGTACCATGCAAATGTCCACCGTCGTGCCGCATATATCGTGTGGGGGCAGTACGCGTCCAGAAATGCAAGCATTTTGAAGAGGCAGCTGACGGTCCGGTCGACGCGAGCGATCCGGGCGCTGCAGAGGGCCAGAAAATGGAACAAAGCGGGCACCACCACGTTCCGCGTGCGACGCACAGGGGAATGTCGGGGTGAATGATGTCGTGGACAGGGTTTGGTTTCTGCTGGCATGGTTCTTTTGTTTGTGTTGAGCATGTCGCGTTCTTGCTGCTCGAGGGCATTGCATCATTTTCTTGGCCACACGTGACGTTGCTTTCCTCCACGTCACTCTCGGTACAACCTATGCACTACCCCCACAACACACCATTCTCCCACCCTTATCCTTCTCCCCACCACGCACGACACACTAAAGATCGTAAAGAGCAACATGGGTATTCTACACATTTCAAGGACTGAGAGGCTGTTTCAAGTGCTGGCCGCAGCGCTTGTTGTATGCGGAGCCTTGGTTCATGGATTCCTGTTGCCGACTTCCAGCAGGGTCTCGTCGTCTCGGACAGCTTTGGGAGCTACGACCCTGCCGCCGCCAACCAATCGACCTTCCACGGCAGCAGGACCTTCCAATGTTCCTAATGCGCGGGTGTCCGGTTCCCGCGCGGCCATGTCTGAGCAAATGCGTCAAGTACGAGAGGACATGGAGAAAGACGAGAACGTCCAACTCCTCTTACAGGGATTGCGGGGCCAGGCTCTGAACGACGACAACAGCGCGGCAGCAGGCACGAATATGTTGATTGTAGAAATGGACGAGGGCACTGGTGAGGATGTCTTACCCTTGACGTATCAGCCTGCCAAGCTGGAAGCCTACTTTGCGAAACGCCCGGCCGCGGTCCGGAAACGTCTTTTCCAAATTCTTAGCATTTCTTCCGGTTTCCTAGCCCAAGTAGCCTTTGATGCCGCCACGAACAATCTGGAGAAGAATGAAGTGAAGCGCGCCGGTCAGCTTCGTGACATCATCACGTCCCTGGGACCTTTCAGCATCAAACTCGGCCAGGCACTGTCCATCCGCCCCGACATATTGTCTCCCCGCGCCATGGTGGAATTGCAGAAGCTTTGCGACAAAGTCCCATCCTACGACAATGCCCTAGCCATGGCCACCATCGAAAAAGAGCTGGGAAAACCGGTCGACGAGCTGTTCAGCGAACTCACGAAAGACCCTGTGGCGGCCGCCTCCTTGGGGCAGGTTTATAAGGGCAAGCTACGCACAACGGGGGAAGAAGTGGCTGTGAAGGTCCAGCGTCCTTTTGTCCTTGAGACTGTGTCGTTGGATTTGTATTTGATCCGGAATTTGGGGCTTCAGCTTCGGAAGTTCCCCTTCTTGAAGGATCGGACCGACTTGGTGGCTCTGCTTGATGAATTTGCCTCTCGATTTTACGACGAACTGGACTATGTAACCGAGTGCCAGAACGGTATTATGATGCATGCCGACATGGCCAGTATCGAGCAGGTGGTGGTTCCGCTCCCTTTTCCGGAGTACTGCTCTAGGAAAGTGCACGTGGCACAGTGGATCGACGGAGAGAAACTATCGCAAAGCACAGCGTCGGACGTGCAGGACCTGGTCAACGTGGGCGTGGTCGCTTACTTGACGCAGCTACTCGAAACAGGGCGTTTTCATGCCGGTAGGTGAAGTGAAAAAGGGGGGGGAACGGCGGGGTTCGCGTAGTCGGGAGATAAAACGCTCAAACGATATCATTTGAATGTCACATCGGATCGAGTCACGTCCGTTTACTCACATGCTTGCATCGAACCTGGTTTATCGCCTCCTTCGCTGACACAGACCCACACCCTGGCAACCTGATTCGTACGCCTGAGGGTAAACTCTGCATTTTGGACTTTGGGTTGCAGTGCGAGGTCACGGAAGATCAGCGCTACGGCATGATCGAGGCGATCTCGCATCTGGTGCATCGAGACTACACCCGGATTGGGGAGGATTTCCAGACCCTCGATTTTATTCCCAAGGGCACCGACCTCACCCCCATCATCCCCGCCTTGTCCAAGGTCTTCGATGCGGCCTTGGCAGGAGGAGGGGCGAAAAGTATCAATTTTCAAGACCTGTCTGCGGACTTGGCAGAGATCACGTTTAAATACCCGTTCCGCATCCCACCTTATTTTGCCCTCATCATCCGAGCCATTGGGGTGTTGGAGGGCATCGCCCTGGTGGGTAACCCGGGCTTCGCCATCGTGGACGAGGCCTATCCGTATATTAGCAAGAGGCTTCTCACGGACGAAAGCCCGCGGCTCAGGGCTGCTCTAAAGTACATGATATATGGAAAAGAGGGTGTATTCGACGTGGACCGGCTCATCGACTTGCTGCAGGCGTTCGAGGCCTTGGAGGCTGTCAACCAATATGAGACTCTCGGGGTGCAAAATGGGCGAGCTGGCGCGTCTATGTCGCCGGCGGCAGCCTTGGCAGAGGCCGGGAACACCAACAGCGTCCGAGACGCCTTGCGCTTTTTCTTTTCGCCCGAGGGCCAATTTTTCCGCGAATTCCTCCTTGACGAGACTGTCAAAGGGGTCGATGCTGTGAGCCGCGAAGGTCTCCGGCAGGTAGCGACGAGCATTGGTTTCAAGGGACCACTCGTTCCGTCTGTCTTGAAGGCAATGGTGCCGCCCCTGAGCAAAAAAGACAGGAAGGTGGTGGAGAATGTGCAGAAGCTCTTGGACTTCTTTTTGGGAGTAGGCAGTGCGGATCTATTGAGTACAGGAAATGGAAACGGGAATGGGCCGATGTTTTCCCCCACCTTTGGGTTCGCACCAGGGTTGAGAGGCAACAGAGGCAACAGCGTCGGCCTGGTGGGGGGCCTTCTGTCGAATGCCCTGCCAGTTTTGCGAGGAAGGGGACAGCAGACGCGGGAGCAACTAGAGCTGGCGCGCGAGCTCGCGCCTGTATTGCGGGAACTAGCGCCGCAGATGCGACAGTATGGGTTGCAAGTTGTGGGTAAACTCACCGATCGGGTGGCTTCCCGTATCTTGCGCTTCACGCGGGAGCAATTACTGGGGCCGGACCCCTCACGGAGCGGGAAAGTTGGTAGCTCATAGTCCGGACGGATCTAAAAGGACGATGTCGACGATGATGTCTGCCACCAAATTTATAGAGAAGGATGCAGCCGGTAGATGAAGTAGAACGGCATTATATGACAGGAGGAAAACGTGTAGCTGAGCAGCTACCTGATGTGTCTATAGTGATCCTGTCAGTTTTGCCCATTGTCTGTGAAAATACAACACGAAAGGATTGATAGCGGTCTGTTTTGTTTTTGTTCTCCTAGAATGATTTGAAATGTGTCAGGGATGTGCGACGATCTTCCAGCGTTAATCGAACCCGTCCAACGCCCCATACGATACTATCATGTTAAACAAGACTTTCTGCGAAGGCGACCCCGGCAATGCAATTCAATGGTACCATACAAACATCATTGCTACACATGAGCCTCGATTTCCCGGTATTTCACGATGTGCTTGGGCAAGGGGATATATTGGCCCATGGTCCTTCCATGGTCCCGTGGCCCAACAGCGAGTGAAAGGCTACCCGGAGGCTAAAACCGCGCGCCCCGCGGCCACGGGTCACGGTCCTAACGAAAGTGACCACGGGCAATGCCTGCCGACGTCATAAATGGCATGGGTATTTCTTGGAGAGTAATGCCATGCATTGTGGTGCCGGGCCTCATTTGCTCTTTGGCGTGGTCCTGCGCAAGTCCAATCTGAGCTGCTTCCCTGCCTACTGGTTGTCGTGGTGACGAAAAGTGCTGCGTCTTCCGTCTGTTCGTGACTCTCTGGGGTCATAACAACTTGTGCTTTCCTATTGGCACATTTCTCAAATCAATGGAACACCATGGATGCGTGCTTCAATTCTTTTCTCCTTACTCTCAACATGACTCACGGTCGTTCCCCCCCGGTATACGGACAGGGAGAACGCAAAGATAACGAGACAGAAGGACGTGAGCTGGCTTGGAAGTGTCGACGAACATTGTCACGGGGACTCTAAGAGTCCTGTGCCTTTTTCGCACACTGAAGTGTGCGTTTGATGTTATTCGTCGAGAGTGTACGTGACAATTGAGGTCATGGCCGCACCACCGCCCACAAGTCCCCTGGGAGTGTTCCAGGAAGATATGGGGCGGCTTGGGGGGCACCCCGACAAGGACATCATTGTAAGGTTGACTCACATAGCCATGCAGCACCAGGATCTTGGGAACGACCTCGTTGAACTCATTCAAAGCCGCGTCCTCAGTGTAAGTACGAGTGGGGAGAAGGCGGGGGGGTCACTAGGAGTTGTTCTTGAGGGGGATCTGTGCAATTAGTCTACAGTCGTTGCCACTGGAGGCAACCTGGTGAAGTTGCTCCGTTCCCTCGTTAAATGGCCGTCCGGGTTCCGTTGAGGAAAGAAGTCATATATAATGACCATCCGCGGCGCCTGGAACCCTACATACACGTCCGGCTTGGCTGGACGCCTCGAAGGCGCGAGCCACAGTTCTCGTTTCTGTAAAATTAACGTGTAGAAAAAGCAGTGCGCAAAACAAGTGTTTTAACAACAAGAAATAGATTTACTGGGTCTGTGTTGTTGTCTTCTTTTTTCGGCGCCTCTTCGCCTCGTACGCGAAGAAGACAGCCCGTACCCCTGAAGGCGTGCAGGACTTCGATGAGAGCAGGCCGCCCGGAATAGGTTGGCTACTTGACCAGCCCTGGCTCCTCTTCACGTGGATTATGTACTATTTATTCCCCTCTCTCCTCACTCGTGTATATCTCTGCTTTTCCCTCATTTCGACTGCCGACCACTCCTCGCACGGGCTCTCTCTCCGTCCTATACTGGAACAGTCCCACACCCCTCCTGCCTTTCGTCTTCCCCTCTGCTATCTCATGGATTCGATCCTGCAAAACATCCGCGGACAGTACATCCCTCTCTTCTCACGGTACGCAGTCGCCATGTGTTGTCGGACTTACGAGGAAGGCAGCGACCGAGATCGGCAGTGCATTTCCAAGCTACTGCGCCTGTGGCGTGAGAGACAGGTATTCGAAGCTGCGGTGCTCGACCCGATCGACGTGCACCTGGCGCGGATCGAGAGGGTGGGACGGGAAAAGGCTTCGGGGACTAGGGCTATGGCCGTATCCGGACATACTGGTGTCGGAGTAGGGGAGAAGAGGTGCGTAGGATCCCGCCCTGCTTAAACCGAGTGCTCCTGAGTGGAGGAGGGGGGACATTTGCGTCTTTTTGTTTGGGTCAGGCCGTCAATTTTTTTCATTATGACATGTATGAGTGCATCTGTTGATCACGGCAACCCTCGGTCCCCATATTTCTCGTCTGCGTGCCACGAGAGCGGCAGGTCTTCATCCTTCCTTTTCATTCTTCTGATTTCCACGACTCTTCCTTTTTCAGGAAACTTCCGCCATTGCAGTCCCCCGCCCCTCCGGTCCCTCCATCCGCCCGCCTGTCTCCGCGGCTCAGTCCCCCTCCATCCCCCCCACCCGACCTTGGACGAAACGGAGAAAGTGATGGTTCACGCCTTCGGAAGGATCCTCGTCGTCAGCCCGCCCATCTTTCCTCAGGCCCTTCCGATAAGCTAAGAGGTCCTCCACCACCGGCGCCACCCCCTCCTCCCCGCGTGCCGCAAGCCGCAATCCCTGCCCCCGATCCCTCCCAACCTCGGCCCAGGCCGTCCAGCACCACCACTCAATCGTTACAATTCATTTTGGCCGTGGACAGAGAGATGAAAAGCATGCTGGAAAAGCTTCTTCAAGAAATGGGGGAGGCCAAGATGACCATCGAAGAGCTGGCTCGGCGCAATCCCCGCGCTGCCGAGCAACTGAAGAAAGCTGCGGAGGTCACTGTCGCCAGCCGCTTACACTCTGAGGCCCAGAACGCCGTGGATGCCTTGGATGCGGTGGGACCCTTTGCCCTTCCGCCCGTGGACAGGGACATGTGGGTTAAAGGTGGACAGGTGGCAGCGCGCTTGCAGAAGGCAGTCTCCGACGCAGGGCCCGCCCCGGTCAAGGCGGGGTTGATCAGGGCGGCGCAAGAAACCGCCTCGCAAGTCAAAGCCATGATTAATATTCTCATGCAGCACCAAGGTCTTCCTCCTCTCCCTCATCACAATCCTGCATCAGCTCCTGCCCCGCGCCCTCCGCCTCCTCCTCCACCGCCTCCCCCCCCTCCTCCTCCGCCACCTCATCAACCTTCACAGCCATATGCTTTACAGACCATGGCACAAAAATTAGCGGAAGCTTTGTTGAACCAACAGCAACGGCAGCCACAATACTCGCAACAACACCTTCAACAGCAAGTTCCTCCCAATGTCCCGCCATCCAGTATTCCCTTGTCGCAACAGCAGCAGCAACAGCCGCCAGCGCCGCACCAAGCATTGTTACAACAGGATCAAAAGCAACAACAATTGTCTCGCCAACAGCAAGGTAAACAGTACATTCTCATTAAGCTCTATTCGGGGGAGCAATGCAAGGAAGATGGCCTCCGCTTCTCGTCTCCGACATCCCTCCAGGACCACGAAGCGTGGCTAGCAAAAGTTCACAAGCTCGCTTTGGCTGCAGCTGGGAAAGGAACCACTCAGACGGAGGTTCTGCTGCGCTCTCGTCCATGGTTCTGTACAATTGACGCATGGTCCAAGGAGGCACTCCCGTCAGAACGCGCCGAATCATTAGCATCCAGAATCTCTCATCTGAATCTGAGACAGAAGGGGCGGTCAGTGGGACAAAAGATGGACGGAAGAAAAGGAATAGATGGAGGGCATGGAGATAACGAGGCAGAAAACCTGGCACATTGCGTCCCTGTCGATGACGGGTTTAGCGGTTGTGCCTTGTGTGGTGAGCCGTTTGACCAATTTTGGGAAGATGCTTCTTCCGAGTGGATGTATCGTAACGCCATTCCTGTGGCGATTGTGGAAGGAGAGTGCGTTCCTGTGTCTTCAGACACAGCAGTCGAATCAGGAGAAAGCACGCGGCATTTGGTACATTGGTTATGTTATGAGGCGTGTGACCGCAGAGAGGCAGCTCGAATGTTGCAGAAGCCGGGCGACACATCCACGACCACTGCATCTCACGGTGGAAACGGCGATGATGCGAAAGGTGCTTTGAGCTTGGAGAAAAAGCCGGAAGCGGTTGGCGTATAGTTTTGTGGTAGTAGGTTTTAAAAGGAGGAAACGAGGCGCGAAAAGTAAAAACTCCCCCCGGCCAATACAAGACGCAATCTGTCCTCGTAAGCCCTTCGTATTATTGCTGTGCATTCTCCGCGATTGTTTTTCTCTTGGCCATCCTTTGGCAGCAGGACGTCGTGCGTCCTCTCATTGCAGCGTAATGTTGGAGGCCGGTGGGAAATCTGGGGCTTGGTTACGCGTCGTTATCGGCACCCCGGGATATCAGCAAGGGACAAGCTATATGACATACATTATATCGCATCACTTCGGACTCCCAAGGTCTTGTTTGGCTTGGCTTTCTTGGAGTGTGAGAGGAACGAGACAGGCATATAGGGCGCTAGATCCTCTGTGAACCCCTTATCACCTGTTTAGAGCTCGGAATGGCCGACGGAACACCATCCACAAGACAAATCGCGAATTATGCCGAAAAGGCAGAACGAAGCAGATATGAAGAATTGAGGGCTTAGTTTTCTTTTCTTTTATGCGCACCCCTGTATAGTTTACTTTAATTGATCCTGACCACAACTGATTTCAAGATCTGCGTTGCATCATGACTTTCAAGGCCTCTCCCGGTCGGGACGGCACCCTTCGTGCTACATCGGCTTTCGTTCTATTGATACTCTGTCTGACAGCTTCATCCTATCCGCATCAAAGCTCATCGTGCCCGCTGTCCTCGTCGCTCCGAGGGTGGATGAAGATGCCTTGAACAGCCTTCCACACTGTCTCCGCTCCACCGGTCTGGTGGCAAAAGACCTCCTGTTGGCCCACAATTGGACAGTTTGGGCAATTCTTCTGCGTAAACCGATGCTTGGCCTCCGTCTGCAGGAATCGACCCGTGTCCTTGTGCTTGAATCGGACCTCGTCCCCCCTTCGCCAGAATTTAGCACCAGGGGCCATGCATACTACCTCCCAATTATCCCCACTATCCCCGCGCCCACCGTCCCCGAAGCAGCTGACCTCTTGCTGGTTTGAAAGAGGGGATGAAAAAAAATGCGAGTGCAAGTTTTTGGAGGTCTCCATGTGTCCAAGCCGGATGGCGGTCCCGCAAGCCACCGGGGAGCCTCCCTCTTTAAACGGGTCGTTGTCTCCCTCAGCTACAACCCACAAGCCTCCTCGATCATCCGCACTTCCATGGGCTGTTACGGACTGTTGCCCACTGCCTGAGCCCCAACTAATTTGATGGCTGTGGAGAAAGTACTTGCTGGGAACGTGCTGAAGTTTGACAACGCTGCCGAAGGTCATGATGTCATCTGTTAATGCCAGAAAACGCGAGGAAAACAGAAAGGCTTGAGACGAGAAAGCACCAGCAATGCATGAATCAAAAATTGAAAAATTCGGGCCTTGAGTAAGAAAGATGCCCCTCCAAACACATATGAAGAGTGTTGAGACCGCACTTAAACCCGCTGAACGCCTTTCCAGATGGAATGACCTTCAAACAAATACATTTCGGAGGGCAATCTTCGCGATTCTTACATCGAAGTGACTTCGATGGCAACTCCAAATGGTCTACTGCAATAAACTGCCAATCAAAAAGAAGGCTACACTTTTGTGATATGAGGAGCGGACCCACACTCGGAGCCCATACTTGAACAAAAATGATACGCAGCCAAAAAAAAATTCATTCGCATGACAAGTCTTCGTACTTATATATGCGTAAAATTACGAAAACAATAGATACCTTCTAACGACAGTACGGGTGTGACCAATGTGAGCAGCAGCCAGCCAGCAGCAGTAGAGAGCATCATGTTCCTCCTCATCTCACTTGTAGCAGGTGTGTTTGATCGCTGTCTGTGGAATTTAGAATTTGGATTTGAGCCCGCCTCGAGATGTTTCAAGAAAGCCATCATGTTTCCATGTTGTACGTGAAGGGAAGATAAACGGGTAAGGCGACGAGTGGAGCACAAATGGTATGATCAAATGTAGCGGTGGGGTCGATCACGGGCGCTGAATCACTCATCATGCCGGGGGGAATTTGAAACGCCCGTTTGAATGAACCGTTGCCCGGGGGAGTAACGGATTCCCGCGAAACGACACGTTTGTTCGATAAAACGTCTCTTCCCCGTCGTGCACTCTGCCTCAGGTAAACCATTTGTCCTTTACACTCGATTTCTATGATATATTTCGCTATATTACAAGTCACTTTGTACCTTAGTGCTGTACGCGGCAAGAGTAATACAGCACCAGAGCTGCTAGCCCTCGGCTCCCGTTAGTCAAGCCTAGCATGTCGACTTGCGGAGGCAACGTGCAGATGCCACCGTATCATCAATCATTATCTATTTTCTTTGTATGCATATCACCACTCAAGACTTATACATATGCATTTCAAACTGTAAGGAGGACCTCTGTTCAAGTTTGTATTGGATCGCTTCTGGGTTTGTACGAGCACTGCCAACACGACTGCCCGATCTTCTCGACGACGCCCCGTCTCGCCACCATTGAAAGTCGAGCAGAAGCCATAGCACTGCGAGTCTAGATCTGTATGAACACCATGGACTTCGTTTCGTGTGTAGCTGCTAGGACTTCACCGCTGGCGTTTCCATCTACACAAGGAGCTTCGAAGCCGCCGCAAGTGGTAACCGCCACGACTAACCATCGCAATCGGATGTCACCACCTTGCATGTCTACTATATTTGCAGAAGATGACCGATTTCAACATGACCATTCAGATAAAAGAGTTGCCAAGCGCATGCAACAGGCTAATGATATGGAAAAGCGTGGCGTGTTCGATGCATATCAATGTTACGTCCTCAAGGACATGATATCCCGACAAGATGACGACGGAAGTGACTCGGAATTAAATCAGGCATGGGCACTTCACGATGCAGGAGATGAAAGAGGGCTGATCGAGCTTGTAAATCGGGAAATTACTCACGAGACGCCGGACATGGAATTGCTCCTGGAGGATGTCAGTTTCTCTGATGTGGACTTCGAAGTAGACGGGGGCCTAACTGACCCCACAGGGACATCTGTTGAACACTTTGGAATAGACTTGTCTCCAAAGATGTCAGCATCTTCAACATTGGCGCCTGTGTGCGATAAGTCGGAAGGAAAAGGGTTTGAGCCGTGCCAAGCAAGGCCTGCCGTTGATTTTGACCTGGCGGTGAATGGAGCGCAAACCATGCCTGCAATGGCATCTTTGCCCTACAAAGCTCACCATCCTTTACAGCAGCAGATTCTTAATCAGTACATGCAAGGCTCTACTCCCTCGACTTCGTCCCTGCCAACACTGAACGCAGGGCTCTACACCGTACAAGAGACCTCCAAACTGCCCGTGAACCTCCCGCAGCACATGCGCATTCCTAATCACCAAGCTATACCCGTTCCTACGCCAGCCATAGGCCTCTATCACCCCATGATGGCTACGTGGAACCAGCACATTTTGGCTGCAGGAGCCAATCAGCACTTTTTGTGGCAATTTCCCAACATGCCCATGGCTGCCATGCTTGGTGTGTCACACCCGCGGCTGATGAGCCAGCAAATTCAAATGCCACAGCACGCGCTTTTGAAGCAGGAAAAAAGGACCCAATTTGCTTTTGCCGCAGCTCCATCTTCTAATGTTGCTCCTCCAAAATCTACAGACGCTATAGAGGCACCGGTAAAGCTGGCCTACCCGATCGGATCCATGCCCGAGCACGTACTTATGCCGCCCGGGCAAGTTAACGCTCAAGCCTGGCATATGCCCAAGGCCACGTTGCCTTTCACATTTGGTAATGCACTATCCATGAATGCTCAGGCGCCGCATTTCCAGCCAACCTCTCTGACGCTGCAGGCCCCTGAGATTGCTGGTGGGAATAAGGGGTTTGTGGGGGCGTACAGTCCTAATTCTAGGAAGAGGCGTATCGAACGCTTCCATGAGAAGAGGACCAAACGGAACTGGGATCCTAAGAAGAGGAAAACCACAGGCGTCTATATGGGTCGTCAAGACCTGGATACCATGGTCCGTGTTCGCGGACGGTTCACCAAAAAAGTGGCACGAGTTGAACAGCAGGCGGACAGGAAAGAGGAGAGGGCGGTCACACTCTCCTTAGCAGGCATGACTGAGACGGAAATCAAGGCCAACAAGTCGAAAGATATGCACCTGGGAATGGGGATGGAAAAGGCCGGAGGATCGGAGGTCTACTGGGAGAAAGACGCCGACATGGAGTACAGCGAGGAGATGGACTTTTCCGACACTTTACTCGACCTTTCACCGGTCGAGATGGATCAAGAATACGAACCCATGTTTTCAAAATGCTTGGGGGTGTGGTCGGAGGGAGACAATGGTCCGTCAGCCAATCACATGCGTACCTTGCCAGCGATGTCATTTGACATAGCCCTTTGAGGAGTCGGGGAGAGTATACAGGGAAGAATATCAGAAACAATAGGTATTTCTTGTGGTGCAAGCAATGCATGTACGTAGTAAGTGGGTATATGAAGGGTATATATAGAGTAAGGCAATTTGATTGAGACATATTACATATGAAACCCAGTGAAGACGGTGCACCAGATTGATTAAAAAGGAATTGTGAAAAAAGGCATCTATCAGCGAATGTAACCCAAAATAATGCCTGTAAAACAACATTTGCTCTTCCTTGATCACTACATACATGTCGTTGAAGAAGAATACAGATATCTGATTGCTCAAAAAGTTTCAAAAGGTTATGTTTCCATGCACGTGCCGTAAAAGCCCTGTCTCTATATCGCAGACTTCATACCGATCCTTCAATTGACAAATTCGCACTACCTGCATCCGTGGCGCGCAAAAATGCCGCCCAGACAAGCAAGCCGTCCGGAACAAATGTCCACTCCCCCGACAGTCCGTTCAATAGGACGCGCCGTGTCACCTCCTCCATCGGTATCCAGTCCCCCCACTGAACCTCTTCTGGGTCCAGCTTTGCGCTCTCCTCTTGTCCTCCTTCAACGACGTACTCGTACACATCAACGAAACACCGATTGTAAGATGTCTCCACAAGGATATCAAACAAAAATCGAAAGTCTGTTGACTCCTCCTCCGCCGCAGAAGCTGCGGGACCAAATCCTAGTTCCTCCTGCAGTTCCCGCCTGGCAGTCGTCTTGGTGTCCTCCCTGAATAAACTCACACCGCCCACGAACATGTCGTACAAAGAGGGGAAAATCCGCTTGTGTGCGGATCGTTGATGCACGAACACCCTGCTTTGCGCGTCCCGCACAAGTATGCCCGCCCCCTTGTGCAACACGTTCAGTCGATGCATGAGGGGCCGGGGCAAGCCTTTGCTGGATTTGGGGAGGAGATCATGGCCGTGATTGTTGACCCAGGAGACACGTTCTACTTTCTCTTCTCCGTCTGCTTCGTATTGGGTAGCAGAGCTGCTGTGGCGAACAGGATTTTTTTCTAGAGCTCGCAGAATGAGGTTGCAAACTTCTTCCTCCTGTCGTAAAGATTTGTCAGCCAGCAAAAATGGACCAGCCTCATCACATTCTGGAAGACCCGCCACACCTGCCAAGAGAGGTTTGTCTGAACATGTTCCAGGACGATGCCAGACCGTCCATAATTTGGCTAAAGAAGCCGTTGCGGGAGGAGGACGAGACCAGCCGAGTCCGTCCAATGCGCTCAGATTCGAGCTTGTTGAAGCCTGAAGCGTAAAGGAAGACGCTGTGTGTTCGGCAGGAGATGTCATGGAATGTGCAATAGTCTTATCGCTGTTGTAGTTGAAGGCTGATTGCCAATTCAAATGCAAAGATTGAAGATTTGAGAAGCGGGAGAGCTCCTCAATTTTGTAGGCAGCAATCCAAGTGTAGGCAGATGAGGTGGAGGAAAAAGACGAGGAGGGTGAAACAGCCTTCGTGCTCAATTTCGCACTTTCTGGGCGCAAACGGGGCATTGTCGTTGCGCGCGAAGGCGTTAAAAAGCACCCTCCCGACCGAGTAGCGAGCTCCGCAACTAGGAGAGACTTGGCAATGGCAACCATACAAAATTTATCCCTACGTGGAGTTTTGATACCATCTACATTACTTTGGAGGAGCAATAATGTCAGACTGATATATGCTAGCTGGCACTTAAAGTGGAGAGCGAATACTATCCCAGAGCATGTTTGGCTTCCGGCATCAAGCCATTCCCGCAGATGCGCTCCTTCCAACCAGTAGTGCTTCGTAGCCATACAAAGCAACGCGATCGGCGCATTTTGCCACCACTTACATAATGCTATGCACTTCCCCAACAATGCTGAATCGCTCTCAAAGAAAGAAACTGGACCAAATCCATTCGCCTCTGAAGTTTCATCGAGGACTCCCACGCTGGGAGACAGGCAGGCAACTGCATGGTCGGCATTTTCCTCGTCATCACTATGGAGATATCACCGGAATGTTTGAATTTTTGAGGCTCGCGGAGGCGGAAACCGGTCATGCAATGGCAACACGGGTGAAGGTGATATGTAACCAATTTGACCCGCAGCATCTTTCCGTGCCACGCGCGAATGGCCAAGCCTTTCCAACAGGGTCACAATAGTTTCAAGTTTACTGTCTAGATGCCGACAAGTCCGCATGTCTCACATTATTCCATTTTTTCTCATTCAGCATAGAACGGGGCAAGCCGGGGGCGCATATTCTTGCATTTTAGGGCGAGACACGATCCCGCTCATGCTGGAAAGACAAGGAAAGACTATGAAACTAGACGATACCTTACTTAAAATACGACGCGCAGATTCAGAGGAGTTCACCAAGAATGAGGTACGGAAAGAGAAAGGGGGGGAGAACAGAGGAAAGTTGAAGAAGCATTTTCATGTGCTTTCGGCCCCCTGTTTAAAGTCTCCTGGGAATGTACCACGGCGTAAAAAGACGATAATCTGTGAAAGATATGTATAGATTGTCCATAGACTGAAATACATAAGGAGAATAGAGGACTTGAAACATGAAGGCCGTCACAATACGTACTTCCACCGGGATCTCAAAGCGAAGTGCTCCCACTTGTACATGACTCGCACATATTCTGTTCCTCTGTGTAATAAGTCCTGATTTACCCTGACTTGAGTAAGGAATCTGATGGGAGTGCGAATCATTCATCTCACTGTCGGATTTCACATAAATAATACTTTTCTGACCACAAGCGCCCTGAGCACTCCATTGAACGAAGCCTTTCTAATCTTTCCTTGCGGGACAACGATTTCAAGCGCCCATTAAATAAGTTCCAGAACTCGGATCTTCACCACACATATTTTCTTCAACGCACCAAGACCTTACAAGCTGCGGGGAAGCCAGAATATGCCCAGGCAGCAGCCATGCAAGCATTCCTTCTCCTACCAGATGCGCCCGAGGCACGAGCCAAAGTACTGTCCTTGACTCGCGAGATAAGCCTGACAGACTTTGGTGTCGGACCGAGTGCGAACCAACTCACAACGGAAGGAGCTGGTCTCTTCATTGATTGGGGCCAGGACGAGGCTCCTGAGCACTGGTACCGAAAAGGGACAGGTGAAATGATGGAAAAGTCACTACCCTACACGGCCTTACATGCCTTGGAATTGGCCATCCATGCGCAACACCTCCCCACTACGATACTGCAGAAAAAGGCACGTCTATGCATTCACCTGGCAGGGGCGTCGTCGGAATTGGAGGGGCTGGCTGATTTTTCTGTGATATTTGAGAAGCTCCCGCATCTCGAAGAACTCGAAGTGGTGCAAGTAGGATGGATGGGAGTGCCAGGTCCTTGCAAACGAACCCTGCCTGACCCGCAAGCTCCACCTTCAGGATTGATCGTCGGCGAGACGAAAATGCTGGGGGGCGGCTGCCGACTACGGATTAGGCGCTACAAAGGGCTGTACCATGATTTCCTATCGAAGGCCTTTCGGCACCACTTTGATGGGCAAGGCTACTTGCACGAGGCACCTGATCTGGTGCTCATGGCGAATCCAAGCCTGGACGCGTACTTTGACTCCTGGGCCCCGACGTTGGCGTGTCTGCGGGACGCTGGCTATTTCACGGTAG